>Ga0181527_1002640_pt1 | contig 16624 bp, 18 predicted proteins | sample PEATcosm2014_Bin_30_FD_119762 | JGI IMG/M metagenome (GOLD analysis project Ga0181527, IMG submission 119762) | Peatland microbial communities from MTU Mesocosm Facility, Houghton, MI, USA - PEATcosm2014_Bin06_60_metaG | ecosystem: Environmental > Terrestrial > Soil > Wetlands > Peat | place...
CGCGCCAAATCCAGCGCAGGCCGCTCACCAATCCGACCTCAAAGAAACCCTTTTCAAGCTCCTGAAAAAAGAAGTGGCGCCCAGCGACCGCCCGACCGTTGAGGAGTGGCACAAGACCTTCGATCACACCGACCGCATCCCAGTGGTCAACGGCAGGAGAAAGTCCGCCTGGCGAGTTCGACAGCTCGCCAGGAAGGTGGCTGCAAAGCTCAATCTGTGTGCTACCTGAAGCTAATGAAGCTCTAGCAGGCCGGCTCTTCACAGCTAGACTGGACTGAATATGTGCCTTCCACATGCTTGTCCAGATAGGTCCGCAGTGAATCCAAATCGATGAGCCGGATTCCAGTTCGCGCACCCCTTTTCCGGAGAACGACACTCCGAACCGGCGGGTGGCCCTTGTTGGCGGAGCATGGGAGGATGAGTTCGTTGAGCACGGTGCGCGGAAGGCCGAAGACAGGATCCCGGGTACCCGGCCTCGGAAGACGCATATATTCAGGCTGCAACTGGACCTGGGCGACGGTTGAGATTGGGTTGGTGGTGTAGTTGTTCATAAATGTCCTTTTACTTAGGATAGCTACGAACACGGGCGAAACGTTCCCATCGATTTTGGACGTTGCAATCTTCCCGGCGGGCTTATAATGACCTCATGCGCAACAGCCCTCGTGACATCGTCTCGGTAACGGAGGCAAGCATCCGCACCACGGATGGCAAGAGGCATTGGATCGACCCAAGGGTGATGCAGGCGGCCATGGACCGCGCCCAGAAGTACCTGGAGGAATCCGTCCGCTGCGGCAAGGAACGAGCGTCCCATTTGAAATCCGGCCACGCGAAGCAGGACACGCGGCGCCACCACCAGTTCCTGCAACGTCACAGCATCTCCAAGGAAGTCTGGTTCCCCATCAACAACGAGTTCGACGAAACCGACGCAATGGATGTCATGGCGGCATTGCACCACTGGATCGAAGGGACGATGGATGAATTTGAGGCCGATTACGCCTGGTTGGAGGGGGAACTCGACCTGGACCCTACCTACATCCTGTTCGGAATTCCGATTGGCCTACTGTCCATGGAATCCCAGCAGGAGCTCCGTCGCATCGGAGCCGCCTTCGCCAGCAGGGCGGTGGCTGCGGCCACGGCGCTGAACTGATCAAGGCAGTCCGAAGTGGTTCGCCAGATGTTCACAGCGGGCTGAAATCGCCGCCAGCTGGCGCCCTTGGGCGCACAACTGCTCCCGCAACTGGGCATTTTCGGCCTGAAGAATCCGCGTTTGCTCCTCCGCGTGCGTCCGCTGGGCGGCAAAAGCATCGCTCAGGAAGCCCTGGAGCCTGGCCAGAGGCTCGTCCAGCATCGCCCTCAGCAGTTCGGGGAGTTTGTTCCAATGGGCCATGAAGGCCTCGTAGATGTCATACGGGGTCGTCGGAATGAAGAAGTCCTGGTCGTTCATGATGGCCTGGTAGTAGCGCCACGTGATTTCCGAGGCCCGAATAATTTCGAACTCGGCCGGAACGTCGTATCGATTATGAGAGGACTCCTTGTTGTGCCCGGCCATCCGCATGCGGGTTTTGAGCTTGATCCCGATGCTCGCCCAGAAGCTGATGTTGTGCTTCCGGAAGCTCTTGTGGGTTATAGCGCCGGTCTTGATGCCACATTGCTCGAGAAAAGCATACATGAGCCGGGTCCCGTTATCCGCGCCGCGATGAGCCGCGTCCTTCGGCACCTTCTTCTCCCATCCCTTGAAACCACGCCAGCCTTTGAGGTTGCATCTTGGATCCTTCAGATCGCTTTTCAAGAAAATGACCTCGGGCAAGACATAGACGGCATCCGGCCCCAGCCGCTCCCGGCGCTTCTGCAGGAGTTCCCGCAGGGGCGGCAGGGCGCGAAACTCGATCCGTTCCCCGGTCTTGACGCGGGAATACCGAATCATACCCGTGGTCCAGTCGATGGCCCAGAAAGGCAAGAAGACGGTATCCACGATCTGCGGCCCACCCGACGCCCCAATCCAAAAGAGCAGCTGAATGGTTTCGCTGCCTGTCCAGATGCGTTTGAACATTTCCTTGAAGTGGAGCCGATTAAAAGCATCGCCGCTTGCTTCCAGCGCCCCATCCTTGTGTGGCAGCTTATCCAGTTCAGCGACGCACTTGGGGTCCAGATCGTCCATGCGGCCCAGAACCTCGCGGATCATTTTCGAATAAAGCTCCACGGTTCTCTGCTTCAGCGGCCCATCCAGAAAAGCGTTGCGCACCCTGGTGAAGGAGGAAACTTTTTGCAACCTGGGCGGCAGGTCCGCCTTGTCCTTCAATTGGGTCCAGAGCCAGTTCAGGGCCGATTTGCCGTTCTCGACGTCCCGCAACCGCTGGCGCTTGCAATACGCCTCCCATTCCTCCAGGGCCCGTTGGCGGAGGGACTTCTCATTCTTCCTCGGCTTGCCGTTTCCAGGCGTGGCGCCACTCCCAGAATCTGGCGCCGGCGACGGGTGGACAGCGGCATAGGTTGCCTGTAGCTCGTCTCGCAGTTTTATAGCCGGGCCTGTGGCTTCTTCTACCGTGCGCCACCCGCCCGAACGGTCGAGCCATTTGCCGCCTACCTTGATCCGGAGTGTGACTACCTTGCCCTTCTTGCGAAAGCGTATGTCCCTCAGGTCAGCCACGGCGGCCTCCCCCATCAATTCGGGTAGTAGATCCATACCCAGACATAGCTATGGAAAGAACCCGTTTGTTCCCAAAAATCTTCCCAAAATCCTTCCCAAATACGGCGGTGTCGCCCGTGGCGCGACTCCCACGAAGCCATTGATTTGCAGCGTCTTGCAGAACCCGTTCCGCCCTACGGGCATTCTCGTGAAAAAGCGCCGGCCCCCTCGTGAAAACGTGCGATCCGGCGTTTTTAGCCAGGTTTCCCAATTTGGGAAACACCCATTGCCCGCCCGTGTCGCCGGTTGTGGGGCAAGAAGCAGACAGGATTTGGACAGCACGGCTCATGCGGCGAGAGATTCCTTCGCGTGATTCTTGTCCCATTTGTATTTCACCAGGGCATCCGACATCCGGGCCAACCACGCCTCGTCCCGGCACAGGCGTTCGATATACGCGGCGGCGTAATACTTCGTTCCGTTGGGCGGCGGGTGGCCCAGAGGCTTCAGCAGACGGAGCCGCGTGAGGATGTAGACTCCCTCGGTCGTGCAATTCAAACGACGCGCCACCTGCTCCACCGTATAGCGGGCAACCTCCAGATACTGGGACAAATCGGCCATAAATCTATGCCCAGCATAGATTCAGAAGCCGACGATTTCACTTGCTATTAGGGGAACCGAAGTTCAAGAAAGCAGTTGCTTTCCTCTGGGCTAATGCGGGGTATAGAAACTCGCTTCGATCTCTTTTCGCCGTTGCTCTGCCCCTTTGGCACGGTCCCTTGGGGAAAGGCTCGTGAGGTCGGAGATTTTCTGGATAAAATTGACAAAGTCGCTCACTGGCTCGCCACAAATCGCCTCCAGTTGCTGGCGAGTTTTCTTCACCAAATTCACGAACTTCTCGGCCTTTTGCTCATTATCTGGGCCGTGATAGATAGCCTCGTAGATGCCATACTTCTTTGCGATGGCAGCTGCGAGCTCGTAGTCGCTCGCGCCAACCTGAGACACCCTTTTGCCGTCCGGTAGTATAACCAACGTCTCATCCAGTAGGTATTCTTGAATTTTGCTGGTCAGGCTAGTGGCAGGCCTTGGCTTCTTCAGGTAGAAGCTGTAAATCGCCGCAATCGTAAACTCTGGGAAATCCAGCATCAGTTTGACGAGTCTCAGGCGCTCCTTCTGAGCTGCTCGCGAGGAACCGAGCAATAGGTTGCGGAGATCGAGGCCCAAGGAGAAAATCGTAAGCATGTGTGGAAGCTTCGGCGGAAGCCTCCCATTTTTCAGAGCGTGGGTAGGAAAACGCTTCATCCGCTTAAGGATGAGTTGTAACTTCTCATGATAGTGGAGTCGTAACCTGCTACCATCCAGGATTATTGTTTTCTTGCGCGGCATTTTGTCTGGGCTGTTTTGCGTTGTCGTTCGTTCAGTTCAACATCCAGTATACCAGGATTCCGCCGTGATCAAAACCAAAAAAAGGCCCAACAAAACAACGTGCAAATTCAGCATCAGAGCTATGAGAGGGCAACCGACTGGCCAGACGTGCCCAAAGCCGTGTGGCCAACCAGGCTCACCACGCTGTTCGCGCCCAAAATATCCGACGCGCTGGCTCAATATGCCAACCTCCACACGGTCCAGGACCTGCTTACCAAAACACCCGCTGAAGTTTTAGTAGTCCGCAACATCGGCAAAAAGACGATTCGAACCATTTGGGGGATCATGGAGCGGTTTGCCGGAGGCCCGAGAAAGCTGCCGGAAAATATGGGCGGAGCCAAAATAGACGTGACACGACTGCCGACGGGCTGCATCACTGTTGGCCGCCAGCAAAGAAATCCCTCCAAAAAGAGCCGCAACCCAAAACTCCGATGGATGGGAGAGGTGCCGCTTCATGAAGCAGTCCGCTCCTTCATCACTCAAATGCTTGCCGAGCTGCAAATATTGCCCAACGTCCAGTTGCTGGCTGAGCTTAAAGGAGACATCTTCGAAACAACAAACAAGGGAGGCTTGTTTTCCTTCAAGGGTGCCTATGGCCGAGTCGGCATCCTGCTTAAGTGGACCAAACCCGGAAGGGAATTGTTCGTTGAGGTCCGATCGCAACCTGCCTGGAGAAAAGCGGTCAAAATTGCAAGGCGCGTCTTTTGCTACGAGGACAAAGACCAGTTCCTAGAACTCAAACTAGGCCCTGCCGTGCGACGACTGGCCGTAACCAGCGGCGTACTACGAAAAGCCGGGGTCCCAGGCCAGGAAATCAGGAACTTCATTCAAAAACGTTTGCCAACAATCTAAGGAAACGTTTTAACGCGCCGGAAAGCTATAGGCGGTAATGAGCTTTATTAGCCCCGAGGTTTGCGTTTGGGTACCCAATCGCAGCGGACGGGCTTTTGGATCGATATCCTATTCGTGCTGCGCCCGTGATTCAGCTCTTTCCTTCACCGCGGCACGGAGTGCCATCGCATCGGTTCCCCTTCGCCTTGCGTCATCTTCAGCCAGATTTTTCTCGAGATCGGTCATTTCCCGAAGAAACCTGAACCTATCGACAACACGCTGAATCATGTTCTTCAGGTCGGGCCTCTGGTCCTTGCGAAGCAGAGAAGCAAGTTCAGCAACATCGTAATCGCCGGCACCCTTGATCCGCTCCCTGAACCGGTCATAATCGAAATTTGGACCATTGCTGTCCCACAACTTGAGCACGGCCAGCGAGCGGATGAGGTCGTGATCAAGAGCCCGGGCCCCGATCTCAGAAAGGTCGTAAAGGTCTCTGATTTTGGAGCGCTGGCTTGCAGCCCGGATTTTCTCTGCCACGGCTTCCTCGAAGGCGAGGCTGGGAACCTCAACTGGCTTGAATTCCAGCATCTTAAAATAATGCATAGCCAGCTGCGTTATCGGACGAACAGGAAGAACTGGACGCTCGCGCATGCTGACCTGTAATTTGATCTTCACACCCTTCTGGTTATCGGGGTGCGAACAGATCGGGTTGGCGGCGCAGCCCTCGTCGGTAAGGTACCAGTCCTTGGCGCGGTCGAACGAAAAGGAAATACCATGAAAGGGCTTATCGACCGCCTCCAGCATCATCAGCATCAGGTCATCGACGGTTATATCGGTGCAGCATGTGAAGTCGAGGTCGGTTGAAAGCCGTCCGCGCGGACCAAATACCATCTTCCGCAGCATGGTACCGCCTTTAAAAGCGACATGCTCGATGACGCCTTTCTCAGAGAAGAGCTGGAGCAGGTAGGTCAGAATTACGTCGATTTCAACGTTCCCAATATCCCTCGCGCCGGAAACGGCGGCCACCTGCCGGAGCTGATTGGCTGTCAGCATTGCGGCGCGCTTTCCACCTTGAGCCTTGGCACCTCCGACAAAAGATCATCACGCCGCGCATGAACAAAAACGCCCCACGCGGCGACGTAGCCGACATCCCCCTCTTTTCGTTCTTCTCGTCCGAAGAACGAGCGCCGCGATGGGGAGATTGCATCCCGAACTTTCAGACGTAATGCAGTGGGCAGCGGCCGGCCAACAAGATCGCTCAGAAACCCCAACCGCTGCAGCAATGCGGTTGATTTCATAGCCAGCGCAGAGGCGACGAGTTTGTCAGAGTCGATTTCTCCCAGCGCGTTGTAGACGATGCGCACGAGTTCGCTCACGCCGCCGGCAAGATCGGGACGATCGATGCAATCGACCGCGGTCTTCTCTGGATCTGAGATCGCGACGTTCCGGCCGAAGACAGGATAGCTTTTGAACCCGGAAAACTTTCGCGTCGCGATCTTGATAAAACGCACTTCAGTACCCTCAATGGTTCGCATCGGGCTTTGCCGAAGCACGGCGACGGTCACCGTCATCGGCTTCTGTGTGGTGAAGCCATGAAAAGCCGCTGCCGACCACCAGCCCACATAGGAGGGATCGACAACGGCCGAGGCAAGCGCGATCGGGTTATTCTCGCCGAGGTTTTCGGGCCCGCGCTCGGGCGGGAGCAGCATGTAACGGCCGCCGACCAGACGAGTCAGCCATCCTTTTCTGAGAAGGTTGCGGATGACCTTGCGAGCTGCTGGCTCTGAGCCCAGAAGGTCGATGATGTCCCCGGCAAGCACCACATCGAGGCCCTCCTCCCGTAAGGAGAGGACCACTTTTGTTTCTTTTGGGCCGAGCGTTCGCAGATTTGTTTCCATAACTCTTTTGCCTTGTTAGGGCAAATCCTTTATACGAATGAATCTTCACCAAAAATCCTGCCGCGTCAAGATATGATTGGTTTATATTGTAAAAAAGCCTTAAAAGGGCCAATTACGTATATAAATCAATTGATTCTCAGCGGCAGATGGAATCGAGCCCGGACGTGAGCCGCAAAGCATTGAAAACAACTTTTTTTGCTTTTTTTGTAAATGCCCCACATTGCTGAGTACCCGTCTATAGCAGCCGCTCCACTGGGAACGTTTCGACACGCTCAATAGCTATAGGTGGTTATGAACGCGATAATCACCAAACGCGAACCTAAACGCGAACCTCGGGGCTATGTTCTGCCTGGTTCAGCTTCAGCCGGCTTGGGCACGCTTGGACACCGGCGGACAGGTTTTTGGGGTCAAAAAGGGTCGCTCAACCCCCGATTCCGACCCTCGCCTCCATCGACAAGTGCTTGTGGTTGAATAAGTTAAGGAGGGAGGAATGGCCACTGTCAGTGGAATTGTGAGTGATATGCGGTGCGGAATCACAACCCGCCCACAATTCGCCAAAACTCCGCTGAAACTCGCCGACTACTCGCTCACGCGGCGATGCCGGACTGGTTCACGATTCAGGGAACCAGTTATGAAACAACGATTCATCCTGTTCCGCCGAGCCGGCGTTTACTACAGCGAGGACACGACCACGCGCAAACAAATCAGCCTGGGCACGAAGGACGAAGCCGAAGCGCTCACCCTCCTGCATTCCAAAAACGAAGCCCACCGTCAGCCCATCTTGAATCTCCACATCGCGCGGACCTACCTGGCCGCCACCGACCCCGAGATTGCCCAGCGGACCTGGCAAGCGCCAATGGACGAGATGACCAGGACCAAAACCGGTCCGACGCTCATCCGCTACAACCGCGCGATGCAGGACCGGGCCTTTGACATCAGCCGCGAACCGATACATCTGGACTCTGAGCCAGGCACGCAAGGGAACGCAGGCTTGGCGTCAAACGCCCCCGGGGACGGCTGCGCAAGGGCGCCGAGCGACAAGGCTGACCGCCAACCGTACCGGGGAAAACTCGCCGTAAATGGTAAGAGGGGGTGGGGGAAACGCGGGCAGGACCTGATGGCCGTTTGCCACGATGCTCGAAAGGGCAGAAACACAGGAAGCCATTGGTCTAAACCGGTTGCGCCTCCGCTCCACTCGACCAGTTGCAAGCATGCCGACAGGCGGACAAGGCTCTTCAGGTTGCCACCATTCAGGACTTAGGCTATAAAGCAGGCGTGTATCTGGCCCCCGATTACCCGCCGGAGTTCGACTCCTTCAAGGAACGCCTCCTCGAGCTGGCCCAGATTCGCTCCGTCGCTGAACTCCTCCGCCGCTTCGTGACCCGTCTGGCCGAGCCGCCGCATGTCGCGCTGGCGCGCATCTGGCTCGTGGACAAGGGCGACCTCTGTTCATCCTGCTGCATGCGAGCGAAGTGTCCTGATCAAACCTCCTGCCTTCACTTGGTCGCGAGCGCCGGGCGGCCCCAAGCGGATCCCAAGCTGGACTGGTCGCGGCTCGACGACGAGTTCCAGCGCATTCCAATCGGCGTGGGGAAAATCGGCCGGGTGGCGGCCACCGGCCAAGCCCTGGCGGTGAAAGACGTGGCCCACGACCCGTCCCTGTTGTCCCGATCGGACTGGGCGATGGCGGAAAAGATTTGCGGCTTCGATGCGCAGCCGATCCGATACAAGGACGAGATGCTGGGCGTGCTCGCCCTGTTTGCGCGCGTTCCCACCCCCGACCAGGGTCCCGCATGGCTGCGCATTTTTGCCGACTACATTGCCGTGGCCCTGGTGAACGCACGCGCCTTCGAAGAGAACGACCGGTTACGCGCCCGGCTGGAATTGGAAACCATTTACCTCCGCGAAGAGGTTCGCGAAGCCAAGGCTCTGGGCGACATCATCGGCGAAAGTGCCAGCATCAAGCAGATGCAGCGGCAGATTGGCATGGTAGCGCCTACTGATGCCACCGTGCTAATCCTTGGCGAATCCGGCACGGGCAAGGAACTGGTCGCCCGCGAAATCCACCAGCGCAGCCGCCGCAGTCAGCGGCCCCTCATCCGCGTCAATTGCGCCTCCGTCCCGCGCGAGCTTTACGAAAGCGAATTCTTCGGCCACGCCAAAGGCTCGTTCACCGGCGCGATCAAGGACCGCGCCGGCCGTTTTGAAGCGGCGGACGGTGGCACGCTCCTCCTCGACGAGGTGGGCGAGATCCCGCTCGAGTTGCAGAGCAAACTCCTGCGCGTCCTGCAGGAAAGACAATACGAGCGCGTTGGTGAAGAAAAAACCCGCAGCATCAACGTCCGCATCCTCGCTGCCAGCAGCCGCGATCTAAGGGCTGAGGTAGAGGCGGGGCGGTTTCGGCGGGATCTCTATTACCGCCTCAACGTTTTCCCTATCGCGGTCGCCCCCTTGCGCCGGCACAAGGAGGACATCCCGCTGTTGGCCGCGCATTTCCTGGAGCAAGCCGCCCGGAGGCTCAAGGTGCCGCTCCCCAGGCTCACCGACGCGCATCTTGTCCAGTTGCACAACTACGATTGGCCCGGCAACGTGCGGGAGATGCAGAACCTCATTGAGCGCGCGCTGATTTTTGCGCAGAGAGGCCCGCTCCGATTCGGCCTGCCGCCCGCCCAGGGCCAGGCGCCGACGCCTAAACCCCGGCAAGGCGGGGACGCAACCGGTTCAGAAGTCCAGATTCTCACGGACCCCGAGTTCCGCCTGCGCGAACGCGCCAACATTCTGGCCGCCCTGAGCAAATGCGGCTGGAGAATTCACGGCCCGGGTGGCACCGCCGAGTTGCTCAGAATCAATCCCAGCACGCTGGTCTCTCGCATCAGGAAGCTAGGGTTGAAAAAGCCGGAGTGAGAAAGCGTCGCGAGATCTTCGGTGCGGCCGGCAGCCCTGCACGTTGGAGGCTATCCCGGCTGACTTTGCGTTTTCATGTTGAGAATTCACCATTTGTGAACTCTCACAACAGGCCGGGCGAGCACAGGTAATCCGCATCCGCTTGTGTATCAGGCGCTTAAGGCCCGCTGCCCGGGTGGCACGCCAGATGCTAAAAAGCTAGGTGGCACAATTTACCCAAGAGCGCAATGCAGAAACACCGAAATCAAAAAGCGAGGTTATCATGTTTCGTTCCCTGTCATCTTTCGCCGACGTGTCTCTGAAAGTGGTCGCTGTCCGCGCTGCCGACAATAGTGATTTCGAGTTCGAGTTCCCCGCCTCGGGTCCCCAATCAACACCCTCCGCCCTGACCACTCCTCTTGAGCAGTTGGCTGAATACCGCCGCGCTCCTCCTGCGGAGACTGATCGATGGTATCATGGAGGGCTAAATGATTGACCGCCGGAGTTAAAGGACTGGTGGGCACAATTCACGCAGCAGAGGCAACGCAGAAAACGAACCCGAAACGGACATTATCATGTCACGCCTTACTCCCATCCAAACGAATGGGGCAACCTCGGAACACAAGCGGAGTCTCAAGAGCAGCCACCTCAAGCTCGGTAAAGCGCCCAACTTCCTCCAGCTCATGGCCAATTCGCCTGCTTCGTTGCGCGCTTACATCCTTGCTGACGCGGCCCTCGTGCGCGGGCGGCTCACGGCCCGCCAGCGCGAGCAGGTTGCCTTGGCCGTGGCGGAAATCAACAGCTGCGCCTACAGCCTCTCCGCCCATTACGAAACCGGCAAGAGGCTTGGCTTGACGCACGACCAAATGCAGTTGGCCCGCAACGCGACCGCAACGGACCCGAAGGCTGAGATGATGCTGCGCTTCACCCAGGCCGTCGTCCTCCAGGGCGGCGAAATCAGTGAGGACGACTTTCAGGCGCTGGTCAAAGCCGGGTTCACCAACGAGCAGATTGTCGAGATCGTCGCCAACATTGCCCTGAACATTTTCTCCAACTATTTCAACACAGTGGCCAAAACCGAAGTGGACTTCCCCCTCCTCCTGCCGGGCGCGGACGCGCCCTGTGTTGGAATCCCCCAGTGACACACGGCTCGCTGGGCTGAGGGCCGGATCACGAACACCGCAAACGGAAATGCAATCATGAATGCACTAGCACAGTGGAATCAGTACAGAGAACTGGAAGCCCTGCAGCACAGTCTGGGCAGCCTCTTTAACCGTGCCCAGGCTCCCCGGCTCGACGGCCAGGAGGAACTCATGCGGGTGGCCGATTGGGCTCCGTTGGTGGACATCAGCGAAGATCCCAAGGAATACCTGATCAAGGCCGAGCTGGCGGCAGTGAAGAAACAAGACGTGACGATCACCCTGGAACATGGAATGCTGAGGATCGCCGGCGACCGGAAATTCGAAAAGGAGGAAAACGGAAAGAAGTATCACCGCGTCGAACGCGTCTATGGCAGCTTTGTGCGCACGTTCTTGCTCCCGGATGACGCCAGCCCCGGCAAGGTCAGCGCCGAGTTCAAGGATGGCGTGCTCAAAGTGCATCTGGCCAAGGACGAGAAGGCCAGACCCCGCCAAATCGAGATCAACGTTTCTTGGCGGGCAAAGTGCGGGGGCCCGGGCGGCTTTACCCAGGCCTTGCGCCAGGACCGAAACACGCGCCAATGACTCAAACAATGAAGCGCCGATCGTTCCTGAAGGGAAGATGATGAAAACACTAGCCGGTTTGTGGATTGACCATCGAGAGGCCGTTATCGTGCTCGTCTCAGACAAAGGGCGGGAGACGAGGCGGATCAAATCGTTCGTGGAAAAGCAACTTCGCCGTTCTGGCCGCTCTCCTTCCCGGGCTCCGTTCGAGCCACAGATGGTTCCGGCGGATGATGCCCGGGAACGAGAATACACGGGCCATCTGGCCAATTACTACGACGAAGTCGTTTCATGCCTTCGCCCTGCCGAAGCCATTCTGCTATTTGGCCCTGGCGAGGCAAAGGGTGAGTTGAGGAAGCGCCTCAAGAGAGACAACCTTGATCTGCGCCTCACAAGGTTCGAAACGAGCGACAAGATGACGGAGCGCCAAATTTCGCAAAAAGTGCGCCGGCACTATTTGGCGTTATCCGCCACCCCGCCCGCAGGCAGGACGAGCAAGCGATGAACACAAAGAACCGGGCCAGAAGAAAGAAGGCCAGATCGTCGACGCTGAAGTGGTGGGCAAAATGAAGTAAATTTATCCCCGCAAGTGCGGGCTGATTCAACGTATAATCAAAAACAAGAGAAAGGACAAACTATGACGCTAAACGTTAAACCCATCGGCGACCGAATCCTCGTGGAAGCTGTCGAAGAGAAGGAAGTCAAAAAGGGCGGAATTGTTATTCCCGACACCGCCAAGGAAAAACCTATGGAGAGCCGGGTCGTGGCCCTCGGCACCGGTAAAACGGATGACAACGGCAAGAAGGTTCCTTTTGAAATGAAGAAAGGCGACCGCGTGCTCGTGACCAAATACGGCGGCACGGAAATCAAGCTGGAGGGCAAGGAATTCAAGATCGTCAATTCCGAGGACGTCCTGGCCGTGCTCGAGTAACGATCAACTTTCAACAATTGACTATCTATTAATGTGTCTGCAAAACAATTACTCTTCGACGAGAATGCTCGTCAAACGCTGCTCAAAGGCGTCTCCAAACTGGCCAGGGCCGTCGCGGCGACGCTCGGACCCAAAGGCCGCAACGTCGTGCTCGACAAGAAATATGGCTCCCCGACGGTGACCAAAGACGGCGTCACTGTCGCCAAGGAAATCGAATTGGACGACCCGTCTGAAAATATGGGCGCCCAGATGGTCCGCGAAGTCGCCAGTAAGACCAGCGAGGACGCCGGCGACGGCACCACCACCGCCACTATCCTGGCCGAGGCGATCTTCCGCGAGGGGCTGAAGTACGTCACCTCCGGTGCCAACCCCATCGGCATGCAACGCGGCATCAATAAGGCGGTCGCCGCCGCCATCGAGCAACTCGACAAGATCGCCAAGAAGGCGAAGGACAAAGAGGAAATCAAACAGGTCGCCACCGTTTCCGCAAACTGGGACACCAGCATTGGCGAGATCATCGCCGACGCGATGGACAAGGTCGGCAAAGACGGCACCATCACGGTTGAGGAAGCGAAGTCCATCGAGACCGCGCTCGAGGTGGTCGAAGGCATGCAGTTCGACAAGGGTTATTTGTCGCCCTACTTCGTCACCAATGCCGAGACGATGGAGGTCCGCCTCGAGGATTGCTATGTTCTCAATTACGAGAAGAAGATCAGCAGCCTCAAAGACCTGCTTCCGCTGCTCGAAAAGGTGGCCAAAGCAGCCAAACCGCTCTTGGTCATCGCCGAAGATGTCGAAGGCGAAGCCCTCGCCACTCTCGTGGTGAACAAACTCCGTGGCACGATCAATGTGTGTGCCGTCAAAGCCCCTGGCTACGGTGATCGCCGCAAGGCCCTGTGCGAAGACATCGCCGTCCTCACCGGCGGCAAATTCATCAGCGAAGACCTCGGCATCAAGCTGCAAAACCTGACTTTGGAAGAACTCGGCCGCGTCAAGAACGTCACGGTGGACAAGGAAAACACCACCCTCGTCGAAGGCCACGGCAAGAGCTCCGAAATCCAAGGCCGCGTGAATCAGATTCGCCTGCAGATCGAGGAAACCACGTCCGATTACGACCGCGAGAAGCTGCAGGAACGCCTGGCCAAGCTCGCCGGTGGCGTCGCCGTCATCAACGTTGGGGCTGCAACCGAGAGCGAGATGAAGGAAAAGAAAGCCCGCGTCGAAGATGCGCTGCACGCAACCCGCGCAGCCGTCGAAGAAGGCATTGTGCCTGGCGGTGGCGTGGCGCTGCTGCGTTGCCTGGCCGCGATGGATACCGTCAAGCCGGAGAACGAGGACGAGCGCATCGGCGTGCATATCGTCAAGCGCGCCGTGGAGTGTCCGACGCGCGTATTGGCTGACAACGCCGGGGTCGAAGGCTCGGTGGTGGTGCAGGAAGTCAAGAAACGCAAAGGCAATGAAGGCTACAATGTCTCGACTGGCGTCTATGAAGACCTTGTCAAGGCGGGCGTAGTCGATCCAAAGAAGGTCACTCGCACGGCTTTGCAGAACGCGGCCTCGATTGCCGGTCTGTTGCTGACAACCGAATGTCTGGTCACGGAGATCCCGAAGGAGGAAAAAGTCGTTTCAGCCCCTGGCGGCCAGGGTGGCATGGGCGGCATGGATTATTGAGCAGGCCGCCGTTCCGGGAGGAACTGCGAACCGCGAGCGAGGCTGGAGGGCGCCAGCCTCGCTTTCTTGCCGGATCAACAGTGGCCGTCTCTGCCAAAAAATGAATAATCAGTCCGAGCCAACAGTCTCGTCCCAAACACCAGTAGTATGAAAACGTACGCTATCCATTGGGAATCCACAGCCAGCAGGAAGATTGGAACTCGCACCAGACTCTTTGAAAAAAGGATATGAATGCTGCTCTTGTCAAAAAAGCCCTGCAGAAATTGCTCAACGCCAACGCGCTCAACGCCAACATCTCGATGCCCGCTGTCCTGATCAACCTGGTTTCACAGCGCGTCCGCCAGTTAAAGTTCGGCGGTGGAGGCACGAGCAGGCCACTTGTGGCCGAGGTCGCCAACCTCGGCGCTACGGACATTGCCCTGTCTGAAATCATCGAGGGAAAAATGGGCTTCGAAATGCCCGCAATTGTCCCGCTCATTCGTCCGACGGGAAAGAAGGGCCATCGGCCCCATGGCTGGGTAAGACATTAGCTAAGCAAACAAAAGCTCACGTTAGCCGTGCTTGCCGTGGCTTCCAGGGTCAGCCCCCTCGTGGCAGGTATGCTGTTTTACATGGGGCAGACGCACCCTCCCTTCCAATTGCGAGGTAGTCGCGGTGAGGAGCCTTATTGTCGATAAAGCAGATTTTCCACCAACGCGGAGAAATGGGACGCCTGCCTGGACATCCACCACGCAATGAGTCGCGGCGAGCACCGCGAGCCAATCGCCCGCGCAGCGTCAACAAACCGGCCGCGCGGCAAAAAGCAAATCTGTCAGTTACGGGGGCGGGCGGGCGAGTCCGTTACGCAGTCGCGACCGGCAGCGACGCGAGCTGGAGGCTCGAAGCCCGTCGGCGCCGCTCGGCCGCCCGCTACCGCCGGGGTGGTTGCTAACTGTCAATGAAACTGTCAGTGAAAGCACTGACAGAGTACTGAAAAATAGTGGCGAGTTAGAGCGAATTTCCCTTGACTTTACAGGGGCTTTTGCTATTTTCTTAGTAATCTGAATCGGTGGAAAAGTTCGATTCCGACTCCCGCCCGCATGTAGCGGAGGAGTAATGCCGGTGCAGGGTGCTGGTACACCGGGACTAGTTCCGCGATGGAACGGATCATGCTGCTTGAGGTCGCTCTGACCGCCCCTCAGCTCAAACTCGGTGTCGGCGCTCGGCGGCGGCAGCAGACACGGGATCATCCCGTATTGGCGGGATCGAACTCACGAAAACACGAAACGTTAATGCACGTCGCTCCCCACTGGCTCCTCTCTACTCGTGTCGTGCACCCGAGGCAGTGGCCATCAATTTGTCGAACGAACGCGCGACCAGCGCGCGCCGGCGGACGGAGGGAATGCGCTGGATCATCCGCCGCGCCGAGCGGACGTTGAACCTCGACGGCAACTCGAGTTCGGGCAGGGCGCGGAACAACCTGGATCGGGCCGGTTTCAGGTACAGATAATCCAACAGCGCCTTCTCGGGAGTAGCCATCGCTACACCCGGTGTCTCCATGACCTCGGAGCCGAAAAAGAAATCCGGTTGGAGATGATGGATGGAGACCGTTCCCAGCGGAGTCCTGAGCACCCGGGTCCGTCCCACCGACACGGCGTAGATAACGTTGGGAACCTGGGAAATGACACCATGATAATACAGGGCGCTCTGGAGGGACACATAGCTTGGGAAGGGAGCGGTCAGATGGCTCGCCAACGCGAGTGGATCCAGTTTCCCAGGAACCGCCCATACCCCATGGCGCAGGTTCAGGATGTGGCCAACCTTTGCCAACCGGGCTAGCATCTGGCTGGCCGTGCTGTTGGAAAGGGCTAAATACGCCGCGACGTCAGCCGTGCGAAACACGTTCGCCCCCATCTGGAGAATCCGGGCATGTGTTTCGATCAAGCTCATGACCCGGTACTCCCCAGCGCCTCGGCTACCGTCAACTGAATGGTCTCCCAAACCGACTCCGAGTCGTATTGTTCCCGATGGCTCACGGATAGATAACCCAAGACCTGGCTCTTGAAGGTCCCGAACGTCACCGCCAACGCATTCCCCTGGGCCTTTTGGCGGCACTCCTGTAAGTCGTCGGGAAGTTCTTTGTTCACGCCTGAGTTGATCAGCCAAAAGAGGTCGAACACGTCCCGCGCTTGAGTCAACGCTCGATGAGCCAACGCTCCCACTTTCTGATGGTAGGCGATCTCCATCGGATAGTGGCTGGCCAGGATCGGCGTGAGGCGGTAGGAACGGATCAGCTCCGGATCGACCGGCTCGACCCGCGGCCCGCTCGGCATGCCGCGCCGGGAGAACTCGATCTTCGTCGGCAAAGGCGTGGCTGAGCCGTCGGCGCGCAGGTTCAGCTTCCAGCGCTGGGTGGTGTCGGTCTGTTTCGGCTCCGTCCAGTGAACGACGGAAAGCCCGTTCGCCTTCAGAATCTGGCTGAACGGTTTCGCGTTCAAGATCAGCCGGACCCGCTCCTGCAGAAGATCGCGCGGCACGGTCTGCGCATCCAGGTCCATGTCCTCCGAATAGCGAATGCTCTTGAAGAAGAAGCGCAAATTGCACCCGCCTTTGAGCGCGAAGTGCCGCTTATCCAGTCTTCTTCCGAGCTGATCCAGAAAGAGCAGCTGAAAAAGCTCGA
>Ga0181527_1002648_pt1 | contig 16598 bp, 19 predicted proteins | sample PEATcosm2014_Bin_30_FD_119762 | JGI IMG/M metagenome (GOLD analysis project Ga0181527, IMG submission 119762) | Peatland microbial communities from MTU Mesocosm Facility, Houghton, MI, USA - PEATcosm2014_Bin06_60_metaG | ecosystem: Environmental > Terrestrial > Soil > Wetlands > Peat | place...
CGTGATCACGAAGAAGGATACTGAGAACACGGAAGCGTACACCTGCTTCCTGCGGGGCAGGGAACTGTTGAGGGAGGGGACCGGGGCTTCGCTTAGGCAGGGCATAGCTCTCTTCGAGAAGGCTATCGAGCTGGATCCTGGATTCGCGAGAGCGTACGTGGGCGAGGCAGAATGTCACCAATTGCTTGCTGACAAAGGAAGTGAGCCCCGTGACATCTCCGTCACGACTGTGAGGCGACTACTGGAGCGCGCCCTCAACCTCGACCCGAACCTTCCGGAGGCCCACTCGGCGCTCTCGAGCATGCTCTTCACCGAGGACGACGCCGTAGGTTCGGAAGCGGAGGCGAGAAGGGCGCTGGAACTCAACCCAAGCCTCCCAGACGCCTACTGGATGCTGTACGAACTGGCAGCACTCAAGGAAGAACCAGAGGAGATGGTGAGGCAGATCGAGGCAGCTTACCGCTTGGACCCCATCAGACCCGACTTCATCAACCGGGTCGGCGTGGCATACTTCTATACGGGGAGGGATCAGGAGGCGCTGGAGTTCTGGAAAAAGAATGAGCAGCTGGCCCCGGCATTCGCGTCCAGGGGTATGACTGAGTACTACCTAGCCAAGGGGGACCTAGAGAAGGCTAAGGAGCTCCTTGCGAAGTTGGAGAAGATCGATCCCACCAATCCTCAGGTCACCTGGATGGGAGGGGTAATCGCGGCCATGGAGGGCGACAGGGAGAAAGCGATGCTCGCCGTCAAGAAGATTAAGGATGATCCCAAGATCGGTCCGGTAGGCTTCAACTTCATCGCGTACGTCTACCATGCCTTCGGAGACCTCGACTCCTTCTTCGAGTACATGAACAAGGCCGTCGAAGCGCACGCGCTAACACCCTCAAGAATGATGTACTCGTCCCTCCTCGCGAAGGCAAGGGCCGACCCCCGATACCTAGAACTGGTGGAGAGACTCAGGAAGCAGTGTGGCCTAACGAAATAGAAGTCGCGCTTATGGTGTAGTATCACTGGTGCCGCCGCCGGACCATCGGACCGTCGTTCGTTCGTCGTTTTAGTGTGTGTGTGGGTCTAGTGGTGCGAACGGTCAGATTTGAACCGGGTTATATGTACCGGTAAATTTGGGGTCAGAATCCCCTATCCCATCTCTGAATCTAGTTGAGAAATCATGCCGGGGCAGTGGGGACAATTCGTGAATCACGTATTGGAAAAGACTGAACTATCTTCTTCTCAGTCGCCGCGCTGAACGTCGCTGTTCGTCGCAGTTACCTCTATGAGGTTAGACCTCATCATCAAGAGGTAATAAGTTCCCGGTTCAATAGCGTCTAAAACTTCTTCGACTTGCATACCCATCTGTTTCGCATACTTTTCTAAGTGTTCCCATAACTCGGGATTAGACTCCCGTAACCGGACAAGAGCTTGTCTTCGAAGGTCACGATTGATATTACCTTTCTTGTCTATCTCTTTCTTCTGGATGAACTGTAGATACAATGACAGAATCGCAGCAACGGCGGCAAGGGTTCCTGATGCTGCACTTAAGATCGCAATTAGGTCTGACCCGTAGGAAATGTGCTTAATGAGCAACCTTGCTTTAGGTAATTGGATAATGAAATTGTCATTAGATTCGATTTCAGGGTGGCCCTCAAGTCTGGATTGTAGCAGATCGTAGATGGATGTAATGTCAGTAACAACTTGAATCAGTTCGTGAGCCTCGTAATCCGTAGGGCACTTAAAGTGGAATCTGGCCTGGCTTTCCATAGAGATCGGTCCTGAGATGATCATTTAAGCTATTGGGAGACAATTCAGTATATCCTAGCCTTCAGAACAGGGTGGCAAGCATTTGTGTCGAATGATCGCAGTGTACGGCGCACAGGAGCAACAGAGGTCTTTCCTTGATGCCTTCAAACAGCTATCCCAAACAGGGATCGTTCCTGCAAGAGCGAAAGCTGGACACAAGGATGGCTGGGGGATCCTGATCTATAACAACGGCACGCCGAGTTATTTGGGTCGGATACCAACTGACCCACAGAATGGTTCGGATTACGAACGCGCTGTTGAGAGTATCGCAAGGATGCGACCTCAGATCATACTTGGGCACCTTAGAAAGGCGTCATGCGGTCCTAACTTGATCGAGTACACTCAGCCGTTCGTACGTTCTCAATGGAGCTTCGCGCATAACGGAACGATCCGGTCCCCCGGACTGAATCGAATTGAAGATGAAAATGACAGCGCCGCCTATTTCAGGACCTTGCTCGAGGAACTTCCTAGTTCAAACATTGAGGACGCTCTCGCGGCGAAGGTTAGGAAAGTTCGCAACAATATCGTTCGCCTTAGCGATAAGCACGGGCAGACGTATTCATCCTTGACTTGCTTACTGTCTGATGGGACGTCGATATATGCCGTGAGAGATTTCCGGGATGATTCAACTCGCAACTACTACACCATGTACTATAGCGTATTGGATGACGGCATAGTGTTTTGCCAAGAGAAAATAATCGACACCACCTGGGAAGAGATACCAAACAAGACTTTAGTAGCTTTTCATCCGGGCGAAAATGTTAGAGTAGTTCCCTGCGATTGACATTTCGCATGATACCTTTCATTAGGGTGAGCTACGGTTAGCTATTGATTACTAGTAAACTGGGGCTGAAATCCCCTTCCCCATCTCTGAGTTCTTCGCAGCAAATCTGTAGATCGTTGAAATCCGTCTCAGTATTGGACTGTGGGTAGTCGCACTAAGTGAGTTTACAATTCGGGTTCAGTAAAATCTTCATCGGTTACTGTCCTTCCTTTTCGTTGTCAACTTTCGTCGAGTGCATGTTCTGAGTAGTGCGTGTCTTTGGAGAAATGACAAGAGCATCCGTCGTATCTGATGTCAATTTTCGTGAAAGTAGCGCACCTTGAATTTTCAATTTTGAAGCATCACAGTACGCACTCCAAACAAATGGGTTTGGGTCGTAGACTCTAAGAAATTCCCTGTCATAACCAAGCACAGTCAGCATATGCCAGTTTTTCGGCGGAATCGGTACCGAAATTATGGCGGGTCTATTTCCGTCTACACATTCTTCAAGAAAGCTAACTAACGCATTGAATGACCCATGAAATTGATACTCTTCACAATATCGGATATCAGCCCACGAAAACTCGGAGTATTGCTTCAATACATCTTGGATTGGTTTGAGCCCTATCTGATCCAGCCCTTTCCTTCTCACGAATTCGCGCAGTATTTGCCCCTGCGTTACTGTTGAGTTCGGCATGTGATATTTTGCGACTGCCTCAATACTCGCAGGAATACACCAATCACGGTTCGGCGGTTGTCTTAGTTCAAATGGAAAGCGGTCAAAGCATCGAATCAGTTGCATGCCTTCTTACTCCTATGCATTGTGTTATACCGTTAGGCGTATTGAATCAATGTAAGCAACTTATTTTCTCCCGCCACTCGGATTCCTATGTCGGTCGGTGTCTTTTTCATTTAACCCAACGAGACACAGCTGGACTTACCTGAATTCCAAACTGGGATACAAGAGCTTCCGTTGTGACCTGATTAACTTGCGACCTCGCCTCCAACAGGCGATTTATGCGTTCAAGCGCCCGAATCTCATGCGTTAGATTTCCGAAGTTTTATTATGACAATCTCCCGATTTCACTGGAGGGGGCGAAAGAAGTGAGTGATTTCAACGATTGGAACAGAAAGATCATCGATGAGTTTCGAGCGAATGAGGGGAAGGTCGGCGGGATGTTTGAAGGCAAAACGTTGCTTCTTCTACACGCTAAAGGGGCTAAGAGCCAGCAGGAACGTATCAATCCACTAGCGTATGTGCGGGATGGGGAAAGGTTCGTGGTGATTGCGTCTAAAGGGGGCGCACCGACAAACCCGGATTGGTACTACAACGTTGTTGCAACCCCCGACCTCACGGTTGAAGTTGGAACGGAGAGATTTGAGGTTCATGCCACGGTGGCTGAGGAACCGGAGCGGACGCGGTTATACAATAAGATGGTTGAGATGATGCCTACCTTTGATGATTATCGACATAAGACTACGCGCAAAATTCCGGTCGTTGTGCTGACGCCTATGAAGTAAGAGTGAAAAACTGCTACAAGTTACTAGTAAAATGGGGCTGAAATCCCTCCTACATCTCTGAACCCTTCAGGGTACTACAATCCGTATTTCAGTTCTAGTTGCTCTGTGAGCCACGGAAGAATTTCCTATCAGGTTACTTCGTGAACGCTATAATGATTTTATTGACTCTCGCTGCTGAAGACCAATGAGGAAGCACTCTAGTCATCCTTGCCAGATTTCCCCAGAAGGAGGATGCATCAAGATGAGAAGCATTCGTGTTCTTGGCATTTCGGGTAGTCTACGTAAGGGCTCATACAATACGGGGCTGCTCAGAGCAGCGTCGGAACTCTTGCCTGAAGAGATGACGTTGGAGACATTTGATCTCTCCCGCATCCCTATTTACAATGATGATGTGCGCGCTCTCGGATATCCGGAACCGGTCCAGGAATTCCGGGATCGCATCGCGGCTGCGCATGCTTTGTTGATCGCTACACCGGAATACAACTTTTCGATTCCGGGCGTTTTGAAGAACGCCATCGATTGGGCTTCGCGTCCACCCAACCCTCCTCTGGATGGGAAGCCTGTGGCGATCATGGGTGCGAGCACGGGGAACTTCGGTACAGTTCGAGCCCAGATGCATCTGAGGCAGGTCTGCCTCAACACCAACATGCTCCCCCTCAATAAGCCGGAGGTCCTCGTTATGCGCGCCCAGGAAAAGTTTGATCCTGAGGGGCGACTCGTGGACCAGACAGCGCGCGGGTTCATTCGGGATCTGCTCGTGACACTCTTAGAATGGACTCTACTCCTAAAGAAGAGAAGTTGACTTGTTGGTTAGAAATTAGGCGTAATTCGAGACGCATGAAAGTGCAACAACAGACGCTCACCTGTTGTGGTCGATACAAACACGATCGTCCGTTGAGTGGTGCCTCTGAGAATTGGCTCGTTACTCAACACGTGGGCGACGAAAACAACGCTGAGCTACACGATTTCCTTCAAGGAGAAACGCTGACATTCGTCTTTGCATCTCAAGAAGGCAGTCGTTTACACTGTCCCCTCTTCCGTGATGGCTCTGATTTGAAGTTGAGAGTGTTGCATGGCTTTGGTCGCGCCTAATTAACCGATAGCGCATTCGGTTCTCATCTCGTTGCTCTGTGGAGTATCGATTCTCAACCTCTGCCGCTACCGACACTATCCTCCAAGCTGCCGTGGCTCAATGGAGTGACGGTCAGTTGCTTCACCACGAATTGGGCTTCTCGAGGTGCCCGTGCTGGTATTCTTGCGGCGATTTCTACGGTTACCGCTTGTCTGCTTTCCTTTCCTCTGATCAGCCTGAAGAAGGTAGACACGACCAGTAGGACCGGAGTCTCAGCTCACTTGGATAGGGGCTTTGAAACTCATAATTGAAATGTTGGTTGATTGTAGGGAGGCAGGTCAAGAGGTAGGAGAAAACCCCTTCACCAGTCCCTGCTGCAACGCCGAGTCCTATTAAATGACGTATGGAATATTTAGGCGTGTACGCCATGTGTTGGAGGAACAGTTGATACAGCTGAAATTCATTTCTTCTAATGGGTAAGCCCGAACTTGGAAACCGTCACGGTTAACGCCTGTCAACACAGACATATGCGCGAGATCGGTGAAGACTTTGATAAAGATGGGAGACTTCTAAGGCTGATGAGATGCCAGCGATGTGGTCTTCTTATGCGTGAATATCTCCGCACGTAAGTGCGGCCGACCAGGTCGGACGGAAGATGCCTAGTATGACCTCCTGGTCAGTCTCTTGGCGAATTCCTCGGAGAGCAACTTTACGAGTTCATCCTTGTCTAGGCCGTACTCCAATTCGTGCATCAATGCTTTGAATAATTCTTTACGAACCTCAGAATTGTGCCGTAAGGCGTAGACTAACTTCTCCTCGAATTCATAGTCGGACATTATGATCAGGGTCATACAGCGTTGTCAAGCATTTGTAAACTTTGGAGTCGCATGGACTTAGCTTGGTTCGTGGGCAGCTTTACTAGTAAACTGGGGCTGAAATCCCCTGCCCCATCTCTGAGTTCAGTGCGAACAATTACTCGGAGTAGAAACTCGATTTTCTTAACCTGATGTTACAGAATGGGCACATCGGTTGGTATTCAGTGAAATTGGACTTACATTTAGGGCAATACCAAGCCATGGCAAGCAGCCTTACACTAATCCCCGAAACCTAAACTTTGGGACAATTCCTTTTGTGTAAAGGGAAGATTTCTGAGCTGTTCGTTTCGAAACCACACTTATCGCACACAAATCGTTGTCCTTCCTTCTCGAATCTAGACATCATGGTTAAAACAACGCCATCAAGGAACAACGATCAACGTTATATCGGTTCGTCTTCGTCAAGATACTTTGAATGTTGATGTCAGTTATCGACCTGCTGTTATCTCGAAGGAGCATCCGGAAATATAAGACGGAGCAGATTTCGCAAGACACCATACAGAAGATTCTTGAGGCAGGGAGATACGCTCCTTCCGCCAGCAACGGGCAACCATGGCATTTCATCGTACTCACCGACTCAGAGGTTAAGGAAAAGCTGTCCCACAGGCAATGGAGCGGGTTCATCAGAGACTCCGCATTCGCGATTGCCGGTTGTGCATACGAAGGAAGTGCGTACGCTCGTAAATGGTCAACAGTCGATACCACCATAGCAATGCAGAACATGATCATCGCAGCCTGGGGTCTCGGGATCGGTTCATGTTGGGTAGGCGACTTTGATGAGACAGAAGTGAGAGAATTACTGCGTGTGCCAAAAGACTGGAAAATCCTAGCGCTCCTCATCTTCGGGTATCCAGAAGAGAAACCAGCTACGACTCCAAGGAAACCTTTGAATGAAATCATAGGCTACAACAGATTCTGAAACCCGCATCGAACTAGCTGGCGTACTAGATGTATTATTCGCGGTCTTCATTGCGTTTGTATTCGGGACACTGCAGGTTGCGGGTATTGTGGCAGCCGTTGTCGCTGGGATCGGTTTAGTTTATGTTTTCTGGCGGTCGTGCTTAGACCTGAAATTGTTGAGAAAAATGTAGCCGAAACATTGCGTTGAGTTAATCACCCGTTTTTTCTCTGAAGGGGGTATGGTCGTGCGGGCATAGCGCAAGTCGATCATGTAAGGCATCCTAAAGTACGAGGTTCAATGCAAGATTTCTCGAGAAAAGTTGCTCAGCTCCCACGTCTCTGATGTTTGGCGTGACGAGATGGTACGGGAGAGGCTATCCTGGTATCATGAGGTACTTCGGTATCTGAAGCCAGCAAAGTTCCTAATCTGCAAAACAGTTGCTTGCATTGAAGACCCAAGCCTAATGACGGAAGCGGAGCTGTGGGAAGAACATAGCAGGCTGCGACATGAATTTCTCAACCGGTTAAGAGAGTTCAAAGAAAGCGAAAGCTCTCCGAAAAGGTTTGATAAGCCTCCGTTTAGTCTGTTGAGTCTCAAAGTTGAGCTTCTGAACCGTATTCTCCGCAAATGTGGCTTTTGCGAGTGGCGATGCAACGTTGACCGTGTTGAAGGAAAGAGAAGAGGCGCGTGCCATTTGGATAAGACGGCGCGGGTTGCGACGTTCTTCCTCCATTCCGGTGAGGAACCCCCATTGGTGGATCGACATGGCTCAGGGACAATCTTCTTCACGTCCTGCACGTTCCGATGCGTCTTCTGCCAGAACTGGGATATCTCCCAGGATCCGGATGCGGGTGCGCCTATCTCACCTGGAAACCTTTCTTTGATAATCAAGTCGTTGAGGAGCGAGGGAGCGGCGAATATCAATTTCGTTGGAGGCGAACCAACGCCGAACCTTCACATAATCATGGAAGCCCTCAATCTCACCTCCGTAAATGTGCCAATCCTATGGAACAGTAACATGTACCTGACGCCCGAAGCTATGCGGATTTTGGCCGATGTCGTGGACATTTGGCTGCCCGACTTCAAATGGGGTAGTGACCGTTGCGCCGTGAAATACTCGAGAGTAATGAGATACTTTGAAGTGGTCTCACGAAATCACGCTTTGGCCATGGAAAATGGCGATGTGGTAATCAGGCACCTCGTCATGCCCGGCCACATGGAATGTTGCACCAAGCCGATTCTCGACTGGATAGCGGAGAACTGCCCGCGTGCCCTTGTTAACGTGATGAGTCAATACAGGCCGGAGCATCTGGTTCTACGTGAACCGGCGAAATATCACGAGATCGCACGTCGTCCTAACATGCAGGAGATAAGCGGGGCGCGCAGCTACGCGGACAAGTTAAGCCTCATTTGGAAACCAGTCTCATGACGCAAACTGAAGGAACTTGAAAAAAGGATTCAAGACAGAGTCAAAGGAGAGGTTATGGTGTTTTCTTCTTTGAGCGAGCTACTATGAAGAGGATGATCCAAGCAAGTACAGTCCAAGCAACTATGTCTACAATCAACCGCAGTGGCCTAACAACCCAAGGATTGTACCCCGGACCAACGACCATTTCGACCAACCATGCAAGCGGGTACCCGAACCACGTTGCTCCCATCAGCCCATCAGGCGTATGACCTACGAGACCGGTCACCAGTGTGATTGCCACGCCTATCACGACCGCCAGGACCGTCATCGTCAACATTTTCATAATTTCATCGAGGTCGCACCAGACATGGAAGGCATTAAACCTGTCGTACAATACAGATTCAAAGAAAAGTTCTCTTCACCCTTCCCGAACCTTTTCCGAATTAACGACGAAGATATTGTGTCGGAATCCCCTGCCCAGCTCTGAGCAACAGGTTGCAGTACGTTTCGGCCCTTTGCTCCAACAAGATGTAAGGATAGAATTCAATGAAAGAAGAAGCAGAGAGCTTAGAGGTCTTCAGGCCTCAAAGTCTTCCTGCCATTTGCTTTGGCTCTGGCAACTGCCTTTGCCAATTCATCAGCAAGATGCTTGTCCAAAGTTTTGAAGAAATCACCAGAAGCCCTCATACCTTTCAAACGAGTACGAACTGCTGATTTAACGACTAATGCCATTTCATCTTACTCCTGATCTTAAGAAAGTAACGAGAAAAGACGCTGTATAAAGACGATTTTGACAGTTTTGTTTGAAACTTCAGCAAGGAATCGCGTTTCGGCCCATACTCTTCGAACATAGAGCAAAGATCGCAGAAAAACCGAAACGAATGCTCTAATGCTCGTCAGCGGAAGGTTGGCACTTCTTATATTTACTAGTAAACTGGGGCTGTAATCCCCTCCCCCGCCCCCGTTTACCAATATGAGCTCGTGATTTCCATTTCAGCCTTGAACTTCATCCAACTAACGTGGATTATGAAAGAATCATTGATTTGAAAAGTAGGCCCCACTGGCAAATTCATGTGGGAACCACCGGCCCCACCATTTAACGAACCGGTCTTACTCAGCGAAATAGCAACCCTTGCCTTCTATCTCAAGAAGAAGGGTCAATCGATTCTCCCCGCCGCTGATGTCATCAATCCGTTGCGTCCTTTCCCATTCTAGTATTGTTTGCTTGGCTTATCCAGCTCAGCTCTTTCGCATAGCCCTAATATACATATATCTATATAGGAGGATATGTGAATATTATATGGGTCTCCTAAATTGATTAATCGGTATCTCATTTCGGTAATTCCTGCACTGCTGTTTGTATTGCTCTTCGGTTCTGTTGTAGTAGCACCTTACGGTTTCGCTCAAGGACCGAGATGGCTTACGCCATCGGCCCCTGTAGTGTCTTGGACGGCCGCAAGTAATTACGTCGGTGAAACAGTAGCCGTTGAGGGAGTGATTCTCTACACCTACTCGTCTTACAGCGGCACGACCTTCCTCGACTTCCATACAAATGGAAATACAAATAGAAATCAAATAGAAGTCGGACGAACGTATTCATTCGACTTCCCATACCAAGGATATTTCTCCGGGGCAGTGTTCTCAAGCGACACTGGCAACTTCAAATGTTCAATATCTAACTTCTACCTGAACAAGGACGTTCGAATAACCGGCATGGTTCAACTTTACAAAGGTGCCCCTGAGATAATCATCAGCAACCCATCTCAAATTGAAGTAGCCTACCAAGGATTCCCCTGCTCTTGACCAATTACAACAAACCCAATCATCAACCTCAAGCCCGAGGCAAAGCGTTTAGTTAGGGTCGCAGGCCCACTCGTAAACCATCTCACCTATGCACTTTTCTAAACAAATTAAAGAGAGGACTACTCGATTCTTCCCGAGGCCTAAGTCATTAATTATCCAGATTGTTTTGTTCCACATTTATTGCAGAATCCAGAGGCAGGAGCTAAAGCTGCTCCACACTTGATGCAGGGAGATGGAACCTTCGCAAACTGATTTAGCGTCGCTTGTTTGGGTCCATGCGTGGTTCTTGGTTTCAATGTGACATACGCCGTCAAAAGAGCGAGAATGCCAATTACCATAACGGCTAGCGTGGTAAACGAACCGTCGGTTAATCCGAGAGTGGCTGATGCAGGCACCAGGCTAGTTGAACTCTCCGCGGTTGAACCGGTCAGTGTATGACTGTACGGTATAGTGGCGGTGTTCTCTGTCTCGTAAGTGGAGTCAATCGTAAAAGTATACGAAGAAGTTGCTGTACTTGCGCAACTGGGGGAGAGCATACCAATGTACGTATTTCCGGGACAGCACGAGTTGGGGTAAGCACAATTTTCGGCTATTCCCGTATCGCCGGCCGACGTATAGACTTGTACATCACTTGTCGTGTAAGTCAAGATGTTAGTTGCCAAGAACGGCGAGTATGAAATTCCAGTATGAACGGATACCTGGGTTATCGTCCGGGTTGTACTCATAGGAACTTGTTGGTAGCCGAGTCCTGCGAACGCCAAGACTGCTACTGCGAGGAGAAGACCTGCAACTATCGCTGCTTTCGGTACCACTAGATTCGACCAGCCAACAATCATTGCTAATACAACCATGAGCTTTAACTTAGAAGATGATTCCCGAACTAAACGGTGGAACAAGTGCGAACGTTTCTAGGAGTTTACGCCTCCTGAAAACACCATCCATAGTAAATATGATGGTCTCAAGGAGTTCAAAGACTCTGCGCGGAGAGGGTATTCCAGATAAATGCAAAGCCAGAGACGCAGGACAACGAGGGCTTCCCAAATACCCGACTCAGCGGGCACTAGTCACCAGAATTGGCTTGGCGACTCAATAATCGAAGTAACTTGCTCTTAGTGATCGATTATCCATTTATTTTATAAGTCGTTTAATCGTGTCGTGCGATAATCGCACCGCCGCCTGAACATGATCTTGGACGTGAATCACACTGCGCTCCGCCCTGTCCACAATCCTAATCGTCATCGCAATTTCGGCGTTGGCTATTCCTGCGGTCAGACTTTTTTCCGCGCCAGCACCGTCGATAGGGCGTTCAAAGTATGTACTGGTCGGTGGGCAAAATGGCACGTGGTTTGTAGATGGTCAGTGGCCTCGTTTGGAGAGGGTTGATCTCAACAATTACTCCGTGACGACTATGACTCCCGCCCCTAGTGTGGGAACTGTATGGGGTGGTGGGTGGAATGGATCTCAGTGGCTAATTTCGGGATGGGGTACAGACGACGCTTCCACAGGACCATATATTTTCACCTATGATGGGGCGCATGATGAAGCTGAACATTCGCTCGACCATTACGGCAATGCATCGTCATGGAATGGGGGAGACGTGTTCGCTGCAAGTTACAATGGCAAAGAATGGTTGCTATCTGGGCTCGGGTCTGGCAACCTGTCATCTTACCATAATGCAGACTCGGAAAATCATATGGCTCTCTCAATTTTTAACGGCAATAACCTCACCGACCTCTCCGGGTCTGTTCCTAACCAACTGGACCAGATCCTGTACACGAATGCCTGGAACGGCCACTATTGGTTGGTTGGAGGTGGATACATGGACCTCGGAGTTCTGTTCTCGTTCGATGGGACAAAAATCATAGACCTAACCGACCAGATCGCGCAAGCAGTGCCAGACTTTGGGTCGGTTCAAGCGCTTGCGTGGAATGGTGATTACTGGCTGATCGGAGGAGTGAACTTCTTGGCGGCATATGACGGGTACAAATTTACTGATCTGACCAATCGACTGGATTTAGTATTTGCATCAAACGGCGGCTGCTGTACATCGGTTAATGCGATAGCTTGGAACGGAGCAGAGTGGATGATCGGCGGAGGCACCCCCGTTGCGCAGACCGACTACAGTCGAGCTTGGCTCGTGTCCTACTCTTCAATGAGGTTTGTAAACCTCACTCCAAAAATTAACCCGGCTGGAGCTCAATTCATTCCGAACTCTAGCATACTGACTATTACTGCCGCACCAAACTCGTGGGTAATCGGTGGGTACTTGAAAAATAAAGGCTTGTTATACGAATACTCTGAAGGGTCTTTTACAAACCTCTCGGGTCTCGTTAGTAAATTTACATATGTAAATTGGGTAGGAGCAAGCGCGACACAAAATCACATTCAAATATCTGCACCCACTCACAATCACGCGTTCCCAGAATCGCGGATGATCAGGTCTCAATACAAAGGGTGGGTTGCCGACACGTTACGTTCGATTGAAGACTATCGTTTCGACTAAAATTCTACCCTCCGGACGTGGGAGTTACTGCTCATCCTTTCGTCCGTGCTGAAGAGATCACTTCCTGAAGCTAAAGTGGCTGCCTCTTACCTGGTGCTGTTCCCGCTCAACAGAGGTTGAGGGCATTCAAGCATGGGGTCATATTCATTTGCTAGAGGGAGCAGATCGACTCATTGACCTGAACTTTTGGAGTATGTTCTCAGTGTTAACGACTGTGGCGAATTCGTTATGCAAGCTCGCTAAATTTACTTCATGAATTACTTCAGCATTGTAGGTTTTCCCTTCGGGTCCCGTGCGGTTGAATGTAGCGGTCGCGTCGGAGACTACGTAAACGTCGAATCCCATGTTCCCCGCCATCCGCGCGGTGGTCGATACGCAATGATCGGTAGTTATGCCAACGATCACGAGTGTTCCTATTCCTTTTCGTCTGAGTTGTGACTCAAGATCGGTGCCGATGAAAGCGCTGTTAACGTTTTTTCTAACCACCGGTTCTCCACTCAACGGTTCAACAATGTCTTTGATTTCGTTTCCCGGTGTATCCGGTCGGAGCGGGGAATCTGATACTTTGGAGCAGTGTTGGATGTAGAAGACTGGCATCTGCGATTTTCTCCAGGCTTCCAACAGCCTGTGGATGTTGGATTCAGCTTGAGGATTGTTTCTCCTTCCCCAGCGAGGGTCGTCGAAGCCCTTTTGCACATCGATAATTATGAGAGCCGCATTCGTCGGAAGGTCAACCATTGAGGGCACCAATTTGAAATCCTGAAAGGAAGTATTAGAATGCGTTGTTCGCGTTTAGCCGCGGTTCTTTGTCGGGGTGAGCTCAATGATTTTTGAAAGTTCGAACCAGTCGTCTATTGTGGCTTCCGTGGCGCGTCCGTAGTATTTCTCGTACAGCGACCTTTGGCCCACTTTGATTCCAATACCCCCGTCGAGTATCACTGCCTCAGCTTCTAGGTGTATACTCCCAACCTTGATACTGACCCGGCTGTTACTGGTTATGTTTTTCATCCAGTCTGTAGTCGCGCCCTCATGGCTGAGGTAAATTTTGCCGTCGGCAAGTGCGAACCATAATTCAATGGTATGCGATCTTCCTGACTTTCTACCGATCGTAGTTAGGTAGGCGAGCTGTTCCTTTTTGAATGGTTCTAGATCTCGTGGATCCAAGCTTGTAGCCCAGGCCCATTGCTAGATGAGTTCAGGGCTAAAAAAGCACAGAGCCCACTAGGCCAGTCAATAAATATGCTGCAACAGCGTATGTCTTCTTGAGGATGAACGGTTGAAGGTTGGAATTTTAGGCACTGGCATGGTTGGAGCGACCCTTGGTTCCAAACTCGTTCAGTTAGGCCACGACGTAATGATGGGATCTCGTTTGACTAACAACGAGAAGGCGGTAGAGTGGGTGAAGGGGAACGGGTCAAGAGCTTCCCAAGGGACGTTCGATGACGCAGCGAAATTTGGCGAGATTATCTTCAACTGCACCGCTGGAACAGCATCATTAGCCGCTCTGACCGCCGCGGGCGCGAGCAATCTCAAGGGGAAAGTTTTGATTGATGTTGCCAATCCGCTAGACTTCTCCAAAGGAATGCCTCCCACGTTAGCCGTATGTAACACTGACTCGCTGGGAGAACAGATACAACGCGCCTTTCCAAGCGTTAAGGTTGTGAAGGCGTTTAACACAATGCACTGTAAATTGATGGTTGAACCGTCCCTAGTCCGTGGCGAACACGATGCGTTTGTGTGCGGAAACGACGCACAAGCCAAGGACAGAGTGAAGGAGATTCTGAAATCATTTGGATGGAAATCCATAATCGACCTAGGCGACATAACGGCGGCGAGGGGAACCGAGATGGTGCTCCCGTTGTGGCTAAGGCTGATGGGACTCTTTCAGAGTCCAAACTTCAATTTCAAGATCCTGCGTCAACCTTAACGTCCTCATTGGTTCTAAAGTTTCATTAGCATGTCCACGACAAGTCGGAACCGATCGCGCGAATGAGTAGTGATGATGAGATTCTTTCAGAACTTAGGAAAATCAGGGAACTTCTGACTCCAGCACCTCCCCCAAAACCTCCCAAGGGATTGAAGGAGGATTTCTTAGGATTCCTTGGAAAGGTCGGCGTACTAGGCTTGGCAGTCGGCTTCATCATGGGCTCTTATGTCGGGCAAGTAGTATCCGCTCTAGTTCAAGACCTTATCATGCCGATTCCAGGGGCCTTCGTGCCTGGCGGTGACTGACGCAAAGCGGTAATCTCAATTCCAATCGGTAATGGTATGAATTTCGCCCTTGGAGATTTCGTGGGCGTAATAATCAACTTCTTGATAATCGTTGTCGTAATCTTTTTCATCGCCAAGTATGCAGCTAAGATAGGGTTAAAATAGAGACGGCTCGGCGACGGTCCTATCGCGGAACTTCAACGCCGTTCACGAACAGCCTGTCGACCACTTTTCCAACTCTCGCTATTGTCGAATGCATCGGACATCTCTTATGAACGATTTCAGTGACTCGCTTAATCTTCTCGACAAAATCACTAGATATCACTCTGGTTTCGACCACGAAATCAGTGAACGCAGGCTCGATTTCAGTGAAATCCCCCTTGACCCCTTCTGTCCCAATGGCCTCTCACGCTGGTTTCGAGGGAATCGAAGTCTAGGCCATTTAGCGTAGCATATCTTGCAAAGGTGACGTTCTCACAAAATCCTACAGCCGCCACGAAGTAATCAAGGGGGCTGAGACCCTTGTCCGTTCCTCCGGCTTCTTTCGGCTCGTCGGAAATGAGAACGTGATCCCCGCGCTTTACTTCAGAGGCTTGGTCCCCAAACAGTTTCGAGTCGGCACGAACAGTTCCAATTGCTTGTTTCGAATCCTTAATCGCCTTCAGTCCGTTCAGCCATCGCTCCGCAAATGGTTTGAAGCCCGGAGAGATTCTTGACATGCGCGACAGGCTGCTGCAAGGTAAAAATAATGATTTCTACTGCCTGCACGGAACTCGGTTATCGTTGAGAGTCAGGTTTGTGCGTCTGCACAGTGGTGTTACTTTACTTGTTCGACTTTCCACGCGGTCTTGATCCGTTTCGCCTTGTAGATTCGCAATTTCACGTGACGTACAACGTTAGCCAGATAGACCTCTCCTTGATGGTAGGCTCTGTCAAGAATCGCCTGTCTAGACAGGTACTGATGCTTCAGCAAGGTGATGTCCTTCTTGGGCGCGAAGAATACGTAGACCGGAACACCAACAGCAAACAGTATCATGGCCACGAGCACTTGCTGTGCGTTCACTTGCGTCATCAGAAGCACTGAAAAGGCAACACCGAAAACGATCACAAGCCTATTGCCAAGTGGACTGCCCGACGCAGAATGTTTCTTTTCCAGAAAATACGATGAAACACATGTCGCGAAGTAGGCGAATGAAAGGAGAAAGACTGAAGCGTTGATCAGGGCGGATAGGCTGTTTGTGATGCTCGCGATGAAAGCCGTCGAGCAGAGAACGATTATGCTAACGTAGGGGGTTTTGGTTGTTGGGTGCAATTTGCTAAACGCTCGTGGTAACATGCCGTCGAGTGACATGGCAAAAGCCAGCCTAGACGTTCCAATCGTTCCCGACTCGTCCACGCCGAGAATTGATGCCAACGCGCCAAAAGTGAGTATCAAGCCCCCAATTATCGAGAGGGTAGGAGAGAAGCTGAGCGCCTTGGCCGCGGCGAGGCTCAAGGGGGCCGTCGACGCGGCTAGAGCTGCCTGATCCACGACTGCCATCACAACGACATTAGTAATTATGTAGAATGCTGCAACAATCAACATGCCGAGAAACAGCGCCTTAGGCAACGTCTTCTTAGGGTTCTCGATTTCGTCAGCTGGAAGAGTCGAGAGTTCGAAACCTGCATATGCCCAAATAATCAATACTAACGCTTGCCCTACCCCAGAAATATTTCCATTAAAGAACGGTTCGAAATGGGAAAC
>Ga0181527_1002653_pt1 | contig 16579 bp, 17 predicted proteins | sample PEATcosm2014_Bin_30_FD_119762 | JGI IMG/M metagenome (GOLD analysis project Ga0181527, IMG submission 119762) | Peatland microbial communities from MTU Mesocosm Facility, Houghton, MI, USA - PEATcosm2014_Bin06_60_metaG | ecosystem: Environmental > Terrestrial > Soil > Wetlands > Peat | place...
ACGTGACCCCGGCACGGCTAGTGACGGGCCTGATCACGGAGCGCGGCGTCATCGCGGCCTCGCGCGCGGCGCTTAAGGGGGCTTTTCCGGAGCGCGCCGGCGCGGCAGAATGAGGGGCTTGCCGGGGCCATTCCCGCGCGGGGACGACACCGCGATTGCGCAGTCGGAGTCCGTGGCGTGCGTAAGCTCGATTTTCGGCGTTCGCCGAACTTGCCGCTTCCTGGAATTTTGACGATGAGCGTCAACCTGCTGCCGGCGGCGATGCCGGTCGATGGACGGCAATCGCAGACCGCGCTCGCTATCGCGCGCGGCACCGCGCGGTTTCTGCATGCGCTCGGCTATTGCGTGGTGAGCGAACTGCCGCTGCCGTCCGGGCGGCGCGCTGATCTCGTCGCGCTCGGCGGCGACGGCGAAATCCTGATTGTGGAAATCAAATCCTCCGTCGCCGACTTCCGCGCCGACCAGAAGTGGATGGACTACCGCTTGCATTGCGACCGGCTGTTCTTCGCCACGATCGTCGATGTGCCGTGCGAGATATTTCCGGCGGACGCCGGCCTGATCGTGGCGGATGCCTTCGGCGCCTCGATCGTTTGCGAGGCGCCCGAGCACCGGCTGGTACCAGCGCGGCGCAAGACGGTGATGCTGCGCTTTGCGCACGCGGCGGCGCTGCGCTTGCAGGCGTTGGCCGATCCGCAAGGACCCTATGGCGGAGAGATGTAACGGAATTGCGCCGCGAGCTGCGCCTCCTTGGACGAGGCCAACCTGTTTCCTGAGCATGAACGCGTATCGCGCCCGCTGCTATACAGAGCGAGGCTTTTCCGCTTAGATGAATCAATCAGGACTGCAACTAATCGCCACAGGGGAGGGTTTGATGCGCCGGACGCGCCCAGGAACGCTTTGCGGCCTCGCGATGGCTGGCCTCGCACTCGGAATCGGCGCGGCCGCGGCCGAGGACAAAACCTTCGAGCTCAAGCTGTCGCATTGGGTACCGCCGTCGCATCCGTTGCAGAAGGCGCTGGAGGATTGGGGCGCCTCGGTCGAGAAGGATTCCGGCGGCACCATCAAATACAAGGTCTATCCGGCGCAGCAGCTTGGCAAGGCGTTCGACCATTACGACATGGCGCGCGACGGCATTGCCGACGTGACCTACGTCAATCCCGGCTATCAGCCCGGCCGCTTCCCGATCTTCGATGCCGGCAACCTGCCGTTCATGCTGGCCAACGGCAAGGGCGGCTCCGAGGCGCTCGACGCCTGGTACCGCAAATACGCCGCCAAGGAAATGAAGGACGTCAAGTTCTGCTTCGCCTTCGCCCACGATCCCGGCTCGTTCCACTCGCGCACCAAGAAGATCATGGTGCCGGCCGACATCAAAGGCATGAAGATCCGGCCGGCGCACGCGACGATCGCTTCCCTGATCACCGAGCTCGGCGGCTACAATGTGCAGGCGTCGGCACCCGAGGTCCGCGATGTCATCGAGAAGGGCGTGGCCGATGCGGTCACCTTCCCATGGGGTTCGCTGGTGCTGTTCGGCATCGACAAGGTGACCAAGTACCATATCGACGCCGCGCTCTACACCACGAGCTTCGTCTGGGTGATGAACAAGTCGACCTACGCGCAGATGTCGCCCTCGCAGCAGAACGTGATCGATGGCCACTGCAACACGCAATGGGCGGAACGGGTCGCCGCGCCCTGGGCGGATTTTGAGCATGCCGGCATCGCCAAGCTCAAAGCCGAGCCAGGCCACGAGGTTTACCCGCTCACGGATGCGCAGCTCGGAGAATGGAAAGCCGCGGCGGGTCCCGTGGTGCAGAGTTGGTCCAACGCGGTGAAAAAGACCGGTAACGATCCAGACACGGTGCTCAAGGAGCTCAAGGCGGAGCTGGCCACGTACAATTCCAGTTATTGAAGCCTGATTTCGTCACCCTGAGGCGGCCGCCAACGGGTCCGGCCCGAAGTGACCGGCCCGATGACAGGCTCCGCGGCCCTCGAAGGGCGACGGCCCGGTCTTGGCCGCATCCTCGAGGCGCGGCTTTGCCGCGCACCTCAGGATGACGGTTAGAGATTTGGTGGCTTATGGTTGAGCGGCAAGAGCAAACCCTGCAAGGCGCCCGGCCGCCGCGCAATGTCATGGACCGCTTCATCGATGGGATCGAACTGATCGCCGCATTCTTCGCCGGCATCGTCGCCATCGATATCTTCGTCTCGGTGCTGCTGCGTTACTTTTTCGCCGTGCAGATTCCCGACAGCTATGATTTCGGTCGTTTTTTGCTCGGCATCCTGATCTTCTGGGGCATCGCGGCAACGTCCTATCGCGGCACGCACATCACCGTCGATCTACTCTATGCCAATGTCGGCCCGCGGATGCAGCGCGCCATCGATGTGTTTGCCACGCTGGTGCTGTTGTTCGTCGTGACGGCGCAGACCTACACCTTGTTCGACAAGGTCGTAAGCACGTGGGCTGAGAACGTATCGACCTTCGACCTGCGCCTGCCGGTCTGGCCGTTTTTCCTGGTCTCCTGGCTCGGCGATGTATCGGCGGTGCTGTTGATCGCCGTTCGCACCTATCGGCTGATTGTCCATCCGGAGCTGTTGGGCTGGCGATATCAGATCAAGCCGGTCGAATGAGGCGCGATCCTAAGAGGCGCATGTGAGCACCGACCTGGTCGCCATCCTCGGCTTTGTCGTGCTGTTCGCGCTGATGCTGCTGCGCGTGCCGGTGGGCATGGCGATGGGCCTCGTCGGCGTGAGCGGCTTCGCCTACCTCGTCAACGGCGAGGCGGCGCTGAAAATCGTCGGCCACACCTCGATGCGCACGGTGACCGATTACACCTTCGGCGTTATTCCGATGTTTCTGCTGATGGGCGCCTTCGTGTCCAACTCCGGCATGAGCCGCGAGCTGTTCCGCGCCGCCAATGCGTTCGTCGGGCATTTCAAGGGCGGGCTGGGCATCGCCACCGTCGCGGCCTGCGCCGGCTTTGCCGCGATCTCGGGCTCGTCGGTGGCGACCGCCGCCACCTTCGCCACCGTCGCCTATCCGGAAATGCGGCGCTACGACTATCCGCAATCGTTCGCCACCGGGGTGATCGCCGCCGGCGGCACGCTCGGCGCCATGCTGCCGCCGTCGACGGTGCTCGCCGTCTACGGCATCATCACCGAGCAGGACATCGGCAAACTGTTCATCGCCGGCATCATTCCGGGACTGCTGGCCGCGGCGATGGACATGCTCACCATCGTCATCATCGGCCGCCTGCGGCCCAAATTCCTGCCGGCGGCGCCGCGCCATTCCTGGAAGGAGCGCTTCGCCGGATTACGCGACATCTGGGCGATGCTCGTTCTCTTCGTGTTCGTCATCGGCGGGCTCTATGGCGGGCTGTTTACGCCGACGGAAGCCGGCGGCATGGGCGCGATCGGCGCCCTGCTGATCGGTGTGGCGCGTCGCAAGCTGACGCGGCCGGACATCCGCCGCTCGCTGCTGCAGGCGGTGCGCACCGCCGCTGCGGTGCTCACCGTCCTGATCGGCGCACTGCTGTTCGGCTATTTCCTCACGGTGACGCAGACGCCACAAAAGGTCACCGCTCTGCTCACCGGGCTCGGGCTCGGCCGCTACGGCGTGCTGGCGCTGATCATGCTGATGTATCTGGTGCTCGGCTGTCTGATGGATGCGCTCGCCATGATCATCCTGACCATTCCGATCATCTTCCCGGTGATCACCCAGCTCGGCTTCGATCCGATCTGGTTCGGCGTCATCATCGTGATGACGGTCGAGCTCGGCCTCATCCATCCGCCGGTCGGCATGAACGTGTTCGTGATCAAGAGCGTGGTGCAGGACGTGACGTTTGCAACGATCTTCAAGGGCGTGCTGCCGTTTATCGTCACCGATCTCATCCGCCTAGTGATCTTGATCTCGTTCCCGATACTGGCGCTCTATTTGCCGTCGCACATGTAGCAGTCAACTCGCAAAGAACAGGGAGATTCGCTATGCTTCGCCTGCTTCTCACCGCCACGCTGATCGCGCTCACCCCTGCCGCCCATGCGGCCGATTGCATTGCCAACGCCACGCAGATGGAAGAGAACAATAAGAAGGTCGTGGCGGAATTTTACGAGCTGGCGCTCAACCAGAAGGACTTCGAGGCAGCTGCCAAATTCCTCGGCCCGCGCTACATCCAGCACAATCCCAACGCCGCCGACGGGCCGGAGGGGCTCAAGGCCTTCATAAACTTCCTGCGAGAGAAATTCCCCGACTCACGCAGCGAGGTGAAGCACGTCTTTGCGGACGGGGATTATGTCATCCAGCATGTTCATAGCGTGCGGGTACCCGGCAGTCGGGGCTCCGCGATTATCAATATTTTCAAGCTCGAGAACGGCAAAATCGTCGAGCATTGGGACGTCATTCAGGAGATCCCGGAAAAATCCGCTAACGCCAACACGATGTTTTAGCTGGGGCAGTTGCCTAGGTCCGGCCGCCGCCGGCGAGCACGGCGCGCGTGGCCCGGTCGGGGCCAAAATCGTCGACGCTGTCGATCGCCAACAGGTCGGCGAGCCGCGTGCGGGCGCGGTTGACCCGGCTTTTGATGGTGCCGACCGCGCAGCCGCAGATCGCTGCGGCGTCCTCGTAGGAGAAACCCGAGGCGCCGACCAGGATCAGCGCTTCGCGCTGCTCCGACGGTAGCTTGGCAAGCGCGGCGCGGAACTCGCTGAACTCGACGCGACCGGTCTGCTCGGGATGCGATTTGAGGGTCTCGGCGTAGCGGCCGTCGGCGTCCTCCACCTCGCGCCGGCGCTTGCGGTATTCGGAGCGGAACAGATTGCGCAGGATGGTGAAGAGCCATGCCGGCATGTTGGTGCCGGGCTGAAACGAGTCGATATGGGCGAGCGCCCGCAGCAAGGTCTCCTGCACCAGATCGTCGGCGCGGTCGATATTGCCGCACAACGAGATGGCGAAGGCGCGCAGGCTCGGCACCGTCGCAAGCACTTGATCGCGTATGGCAGGATCGAGCTTCATGCCGCCCCATCATCTCGGTCGCTCAACCGGCGAACCAGGTCCGAGATATGCTGCGGCACGCCTTCGCTGACGACTTCGTCATACATGGCGCGCAACTGCTGTCCGATGCGCGCCTGAACCTCGCGCCCAAGGCGAACCTCGCTCTTGCGTTGTGTGACTGGCCGTCCCATGGCATCCCGGGCTTCCGGCTTGGCTTCGTTCGGAGCCGGGGGCTCGATGATAACTGTCTTACCGGTCTTCATTTTTCGTCATGCCCCCGTTACCGTCGTCCACCGGAATTCCGCATGGCGCTCCCCTCATCGCTGGCCACTAACGCTTGTCTTTAGCGTTGGTTCCGGCCGCGGGAACTGTTTTTTGGAACCTTGGTTGCGCAGCAACGTTGTAGCCCGTAGCCTCGGGAACTTGGAAGGGGAGGGTTCTTTGTCGACCTCACAAGCGGTACTCCAGCACCTGCCGTTCTTACGGCGGTATGCTCGCGCGCTGACCGGCAACCAGGCATCCGGCGACGCCTACGTCGCGGCCACCCTGGAATCGCTTATTGCCAGCCCCAAGATCATCGATTCCGGCCCCAACCAGCGTGTCGCGCTTTATCGGCTCTTCACCAAGATCTGGAACTCGGTCGCGGTGAACGGCAAAGCCGATGCCGCCGTACCGAATCTTCCACCGGAACAGCACCTTACGCAGATTACGCCACGCCCGCGCCAGGCTTTCCTGCTGGTCGCGCTCGAGGGCTTTTCGGAGGAGGACGCAGCCCAGATTCTGGAATGCGATCTGCCCACCTTGCGCGGTCTGGTCGAAGAATCCGGGCGTGAACTCGCCGCCGAGATCGCGACCGACGTCCTGATCATCGAGGACGAAACCTTCATCGCCATGGATATCGAGGCGCTGGTGGAGAGCCTTGGCCACAGGGTCATCGGCGTCGCCCGCACCCATACCGAGGCGATTGCGCTCGCCCGGAAGAAACGGCCCGGGCTGATCCTGGCGGACATCCAGCTGGCCGACGGCAGCTCGGGTCTTGACGCCGTGAACGAGCTTCTCGACACGTTCGAAGTGCCGGTGATTTTCATCACCGCCTACCCCGAGCGGTTCCTCACGGGCCAGCGTCCGGAGCCGGCGTTCCTCATCGCCAAGCCGTTCCAGCTCGCGGTGGTATCGGCGGTTGCCAGCCAGGCCCTGTTCTTCGGCCGCAAGGCGCGTCAGCGCGAGCGGCAGCCGACGGCCTAGCTTTCTCTCACTCATTACTCCTCCGTAGCGTCATGGCCGGGCAACCGGGTCCGACCCGAAGTGGCCGGCCCGGCTGTAAACTTGTCCCGGCCATCTACGTTTTGCGCTCTTTGCGCTTGGTATGTCTCTAAGACGGAGATGCCCAGCCTGCGGTGGGGCATGACGGCGTGGTGTCTCTCCTACAAAAAATTAGGGCGCAGCTGATCGGTCCATCAGCTGCGCCCAATGTGACCGGCCAAGCACGGGGGAAGGGGGAAGGGATGGCCGGTCCGCATGATAAAGCGCGGCTCGGGCGTTTGTTCCGCCATCCCGCGGGCGGTGCGGGCATCATCACGCAGGTGTGAGCGGTATCACGACACGGTGAATTTTTCGGCGCATTGCGGAACCGCGCTCGGGTCGCCACGTTTTTAATGGTGCGTGGCCAAACGGCCTCGCGTATTCGCGGCATGGGGGTTGTCGGGATTTCGGGGGGTTGTCGGGATTTCGGAGACACTCCGATGCGTAGCATGTGGTCATTTCGGGTTGCGGCTGTCGCATTCGCGTTGGTCGCGGCGAGCCTTGTTTCCTTCCCCTCGTTGTCGACCACCGGCGCGGGATTGAGTTCCACGCCTGCCGCCTCGGTGAACCGCGCGCTCAAGGGCGACCGCCTACCCACCGTAACGCCGACGGCTTGGCAGCACGAGTTTCGGCCGCCCGTCACGCCGCTGCAGTCCCGCGCCCGCGTTCCGGTCGGTTGCGATACCTCCTTCAGCCCGATTTCTTCGCCGCGCTTGGCGAACGTCTTCCGGCGTTGCTTGGTTTGAAATTGCTTGGCTTGAAATCTCAGTTTGACAGGAAACTTGATCAAAAACCCTGCCGTAACCTTAGGACTCTTAGTGGAACCTTTCAGCTCCGTCGGCGATTGGATCGTCGGAAGTCATCAGCGGAGGGTGTCATGTCAGCAAACAAGCTGCCGCCTCGCGCCTGCACCGCAGCTCTCTGTGCAGCGCTTGCAATAATTTTCGCCGGCACCGCTTCGGCTCAATCGCTGTCATACATGCCGATCGATCGCGACAGCGCGGTCCTTCGCCAGCCGGTGACACAAACCGAGGAGCCGAGTGGCGTGCCGGGCGGCGACGAGCTTCCAGCGCCTTTGCAGCGGCAAATCGTATACTACCCGAGCAACGAACCTGCCGGCACCATCATCATCGATACGGCGCACACTTTTCTTTATCTGACGCTCGGCGACGGCAAGGCTATCCGCTACGGCATCGGCGTGGGGCGTGAAGGCTTTACGTGGTCGGGCATCGAGGCGATTTCGCGCAAGTCCGAATGGCCCGACTGGATTCCGCCGGCGGAGATGATCGCTCGGCAGCCGTATCTGCCGCGCTGGGTCGGCGGCGGGCCCGGCAATCCGCTGGGCGCCCGCGCGCTTTATCTCGGCAACACCGCCTACCGCATTCACGGCACCAACGACCCGCGCTCGATCGGCAAGCATGTCTCCAGCGGCTGCATCCGCCTGCGCGACGCCGACGTGATCGACCTCTATAATCGCGTCGGAATCGGCGCCAAAGTCATCGTCCTGCCGAACGATCAACGAAACGCCGCGATCAACGATGGACACTCCGCGTCGAGCGAACGAGGCTCGCGCGTCGTCATGGCGGCGAGGACGCCGGCAAAACCGGTCGTCGCCATCGCTGATCGATCGCCGCCGCGCGCAGGGAATAGTACTGCCGCACCGGTCGGCCTGTATTGATAAGGGAACTTCGCCGCCCTAAAGCCGCGTCGATTCTTCTGGTTTTTCGCCGACCCAGCGAAACTTAAAGACGGCTGCGCCGTTTTTTCCCAAAGAGTCCAAAGCCTACGGCCTTGACCCCGCCGGGCCGGAGGCCGAACTGTAAGAACATGGACAGGCCCGAGCTTAAAAAGAGTGCGACTCCGGAACCGGAGCGGCAGCCGGAGAGCGCAACGGCATTCTTTCCGGATTTTGCCACGGTCAGCGCCGCCCTCGAAGCTGCACAGATCGGCATATGGTCCTGGGACGTCACCACCAATGCGGTGACGTGGTCGCGCAATATCGAAACGATTTGCGGCCTGCCGCCTGGCAGCTTCGACGGCACCTACGCGTTTTTCGAACGCGACATTCACGACGAGGATCGGCCGGCGGTCTTGGCGGCCATCGATGAAACGCTGCGTACCGGATGTCCTTACCGGGTGCGCTACCGCGTGGCGCCGCGGGTCTACCGCGAAGACCGTTGGATCGAGGCGGCCGGTACGTTGACGATCGAGGACGGCGCGCCCAAGCGCATGGTCGGCCTCTGCCACGACGTCACCGACCGGGTGAATCTGCAGCAGGAGCTGCGCAGTCGCGCCAAACAACAGGAGGCGCTGGCGCAGCTCGGCGAGCGCGCATTGGCGGAAACTGATATCGAGCTGCTGCTCAACGACGTGGTCAGCACGGTCGCGCTGACGCTGCCGGTCGATTTCGTCAAGGTGCTCGAACTCATGCCCGGCGACAACGAGCTTCTGCTGCGCGCCGGCTTCGGCTGGAAGACGGGCTGCGTCGGCTCGATCGTGATGTCGAAAGAGCGCGACGACTACGCCCGGCACATTTTGGCGGCCGCGGTGCCGGTCATCACCGCCGATTTTGCCACCGAGACCCGGTTTACCACCCCGCATTACCTTCGCCATCACGGCTGTGTCAGCGGCATGAGCACCACGATCGCCGGTCAGGATGGACGCGCCTATGGCGTGCTCGGCGTCTGTACCGGCAAGCCCCGGCACTTCCGTGTCGAGGACTCCTCGTTCCTCGCCGCCGTCGCCAATCTCGTTGCCGGCGCCATTCAACGGCGGCAATTGGAGCAACGCCACGAATTGATGATCCGTGAGCTGCGCCATCGCTCCGGCAATTTGTTTTCTCAGCTCCTGGCGTTGCTCTCGCAGACGGCGAGAAATTCGAAAAACATGGCCGACCTCATGAGCAAGTACCAGGCGCGCGTGCTCGCTTTGGCGAATGCGCACCGCCTGATCACCGAAGCCGGCTGGAAATCGACCTCGCTCGCCGAGCTGTTGCGCGTGGTGCTGGGACCGTATCTCGACCGGACGTCTTTCAGCGGGCCCAATGTCGATCTCGAGCCGGATCCCACCTTCAGCCTGAGCGCCGCGCTGCACGAGCTCGCCGCCAATGCCATCAAGCATGGCAGCCTGTCGCGGCCGCAGGGCCGGCTTGAACTGATCTGGTCGGTCGCGCCCACGCGGCGCGGCCTGACCCTGACCTTTGACTGGATTGAGCGGCACGGCCCGCCGGCGCGGCGGTCACGGCATACCGGCTTCGGCTCGCGGCTGATTGGTTTGGTCATCGAACGGCAAATGAACGGCGAGGTGCACACCACCTATACCCGCGAAGGCTTCTCCATCCGCATGATCGTGCCACTGACCCACGAGCGTTGGCCGACGGAGGCGCTGTCGGCGGCGAGCCCCACGGAAGACGCATAATTGCGGCGCCGACAAGGGCGCGAGTCTTGATCGCGAAATCGCATGCCTTATGCGACGCACGGCCGCGCCCTTCCCCCTGCGGGAGGGGTAAGCTAAAGCAAAAGCCAACTTGAAAGCGCATTGGTAGCGCACATGGATCGGCAGCCGACATCCGCCGGCACTATCGACGAGGGTGAGGTCGCGCGGTTCTCGCGCCTCGCCGGCCAATGGTGGGACCCCCGCGGGCCGATGGCGCCGCTGCACAAGTTCAATCCGGTGCGGCTCGCTTATGTGCGCGACCGCACCGCCGCGCATTTTGACCGCGATCCGAAGCGGCTCGACAGCCTGGCCGGGCTGCGCATCCTCGATATCGGCTGCGGCGGTGGAGTTCTCAGCGAACCGTTGGCGCGGCTCGGTGCGTCGGTCACCGGGGCCGATCCGTCGGAGAGCAACATCGCGGTCGCCAAGCTTCACGCCGCGCAGTCGGGTCTGGTGATCGATTACCGCAACACCACCGCCGAGGAACTGGCGGAAGCCGGCGAAGCCTTTGACGTCGTTCTCGCCATGGAAGTAGTCGAGCACGTGACCGACGTCAGCCTGTTCGTCGAGCTGGCCGCGGCGATGGTGAAACCCGGCGGGATTCTGTTCGTCGCCACGCTCAATCGCACGGTAAAAAGTTTCGCGCTGGCGATCGTCGGCGCCGAGTACATTTTGCGCTGGCTGCCGCGCGGCACCCATCAATGGGACAAGTTCGTCACGCCGAACGAGCTTGAGATCGCCATCGAGCAGGCCGGTGCGCACATCATCGACGAGACCGGCGTGATCTATAATCTCCTCGCCGACCGCTGGCAGCTTTCCAGCGACATGGATGTGAACTACATGGTCGTCGCGGAGAAGGCGGCGTAATGCTGACCGGCTGGCTTTGGGCCGTCTTCACCGTCATTGCCGCATTTACCCAGACCCTGCGCAACGCCATGCAGCGCGAGCTCACCGGTGGTCTCGGCACCGTCGGCGCGACGCATGTCCGGTTTTTGTTCGGTTTTCCGTTTGCCGTCGTTTTTCTTGCCGGCGTACTCATCGCGACCGGTTCGTCACTGCCGCGTCCGGGGTTGAGTTTTTGGCCCTGGGTGTTCGATGGCGCGCTAGCGCAAATCGCCGCCACCGCGCTGATGCTCGCCGCCATGGGCGAGCGCTCGTTCGTCGCCACCATCGCCTACATCAAGACCGAACCGATCCAGGTGGCGGTGTTCGGGCTCATTTTTCTCGGCGATATCGTGACCTGGCCGATGATGGCGGCAATCCTGATCGCCACTGCGGGCGTGGTGATCATGTCGACCAAGGCTTCGCTTGTCAGTAAGCGCGAGAGCGAAGGCTCACGGCTTGGCGGCATCAGACCGACGCTGTTAGGGCTTGCCTCCGGCGGCATGTTCGCGCTGTCGGCGATCGGCTTTCGCGGCGCCATCCTCAGTCTCGGGTTGCCCAATTACGTCGTCGCCGCGACGTTCACGCTTGCCGTCGGCATCGTCCTGCAGGCGGTCTTGCTGTCGCTCTATCTCGGGCTGCGCCATCCCACGGTGCTGTTTGCCATCCTGCGCGCTTGGAAACCCTCGCTGCTCGCCGGCCTCGCCGGCGCGGTCGCCTCGCAGTTCTGGTTCCTGGCATTCGCGCTCGCCACCGCCGCGAGCGTGCGCACGCTGGCTTTGATCGAGGTTTTGTTCGCGCAGCTTGTCGCCCGCTTCGCCTTCGGTCAGCGCACCACTGCGCGCGAAGCTTTCGGCATGGTGCTGGTCGTCGGCGGGGTCGGTTTGCTGCTGTGGGCGTATTGAATGACGCGCTAGTGTCCCGATTCCGAAGTTCGCATCAGCAACGTATTGATCTAGTGTGGCTTTGGTTCAGAAGTCCGCATGACGAGTTCGCGGCAAAAATGATGCGGACTTCTGAACCGCCACACTTGAGCGCGTCAATTAAATTCATCCGGCAGGATCGGCAGCGGATGAAATTCGATGCCTTCTTCGTGCATTTCCTTGGCTTCCTCCGGCGAGGCTTCGCCGTAGATCGAGCGATGCTCGATCTCGCCGTAATGGATTTTGCGGGCTTGCTCGGGAAAACGCGGTCCGACGTAATCCGCGTTCTTGGTGAGGTGGTCGCGCAGCTCCTTGAGTTTCTTGCGCAGCTCGCGTTCCGGCGGAGACAAGATCGCGACCGGCGTCTTGCCAGGCACAAGCGACGGCAGCGGCGGTGTCGGGAGTATCGCGGGCGGCGGCGGTTCGGCGCCTTCAGCGCGCGCCAGCCGCGGCGCCATGATCGCTTTCTCGACTTTCGCGGAGCCGCAGGTCGGGCAGGTCACCAGCGCGCGCTTCGCTTGCTTGTCGTAGGCGGCAGAGCTCTGGAACCAGCTCTCGAACGCATGGCCCTGGTCGCAATGAAGCGCGTAGCGGATCATAGCGGGCCTCGCACCGCGCGCAGATGGGTCGGCTCGGCCATCGGCTCGACGAGTTCGAAGCGCCGGCCATGGTGCAGCGAGGGAATCCGTGCGCGCGCAGCAGCGACCTGCGCCGGATCGATGTCGGCGAGGATGACGCCAGGCTCGGTGCCGCCCTCGGCGAGGATTTGGCCCCAGGGATCGATCACGAGCGAGTGGCCGTAGGTCTCGCGCCCGCTCTCATGCGTGCCGCCCTGGGCGGCGGCGAACACGAAGCAGCCGTTCTCAATGGCGCGGGCGCGTAGCAGCACGTGCCAGTGCGCCTCGCCGGTCTGCACGGTGAACGCCGAGGGGATGGAAAAAAACAAGGCGCCGGCTTCGGCGAGGGCGCGATAGAGCGCCGGGAAGCGCAAATCGTAGCAGACCGTCACGCCAAGCCGGCCCCACGGCAGGTCGGCGACCACGGCAAGATCGCCAGGCCGGTAAGTGCGGGATTCGCGGTAACTTTCGCCGTTCGCCAGATCCACATCGAACATGTGGATCTTGTCGTAGCGTGCGATCACCTCGCCGGTGCGGCCGATCAGGAACGAGCGGTTCACCGCTTTGTCGGGCGAAGCCTTGACCGCGAGCGAGCCGATATGGATGTAAATCGAAAGCTGGCGCGCGGCCTCGCGGAGCGCCGCGAGCGTCGGATCGAGTTCCTCGTCCACGATCGTCGCCAAGAGGTGCTCGCGCTTGGCGATGATGTTGGTCATTTCCGGCGTGAGCACGTAGTCGGCGCCGGCGCGCTTGGCCTGTTCGATGGCGGCGAGCGCGACCGCAAGATTAGCCTGAGGATCGAGCCCGGAGCGCATCTGGATGAGCCCGACCTTGAACGCCGAGGGCGATGCCGCGCTCATGCCGGCGGCGCTTCTTGCTGCCCGAGCAGCGGATCGAGCTTGCCGGCGTCCTCGAGCGCGTAGAGGTCGTCACAACCACCGATATGCCGCGAGCCGATGAAGACCTGCGGTACCGTGGTGCGTCCGTCCGTCCGCTCGATCATCTGTTGCCGCATCGTGCGATCCGTCGTGACGTCGATCTCACGAAAACTGATGCCCTTGCGCGAAAGCAGCTCCTTTGCCCAGTGGCAATAGGGGCAGTATTGGATCGTGTAGATTTCGACAGAAGTCATATCGGTTCGTTAATTCTATCAAACCCTTATATGGACGTTCGCACGGGATCGGCAACCCTGGCGAACACCAGCACATCGACATTGGCGGCGCCGGCGCGAAGGAGCGCCTTGGCGCAGCCCTCGACGGTGGCGCCCGACGTCAGCACGTCGTCGATCAGGACGAGGCGGCGGCCGACCACGGCTGGCTTTCCCTCCGGCGGCACGCGGAATGCGCCCTGCACGTTGGCGGCGCGTTCGGATCGCGACAGTCCCACCTGTTGGGTGGTCGCCTTCACGCGCTTGAGCGCGCCGGCGGCGATGGGCACGCCGCTTATGGCCGGGACAGCGGCGGCCAGCATGGCCGATTGGTTGAACCGCCGCGCCCACTGCCGGCGCCAATGCAGCGGTACCGGCACCAGCGCATCGGCCTCGGCCAGAAGTTCCCGGCCGGCCTGGCCGATCCAGCGCCCCATCATCGGCGCGAGGTCGAGCCGGTCGCCATATTTGAGGGCATGCACCAAAGCGCGCGAAATTTCGTCGAAGCGCACTGCGGCGCGGGCGCGATGGTAGGCCGGCGGATCGGCGATCGCTTCCATGGACAGGATGCCCGGACCCGGGTCATAGACGAAGGGAATGCCGAGCCGCTCGCAATAGGGCCGGGTGATGAAGGAGAGCTTCGACCAGCACGCCGGACAGAGCCCTTCGCCTTCGACCGGCACGCGGCAAGCCGCACACAGCCGCGGCAAAGCGAGATCGAGTGCGGCGCGCAACAGCGCGCGGACGGCGCCGGTGGCGCGCTTGAGCCGCGGCGGGGCAGCGATGCCCGCCAGTTCCCCGAACACGTCTCCCATGGCGCCACGCTATCGCCCCGCAACCGACTTGTCATCGCCCCTGCGTTGCGAGCCTTTTCCTGCCACACGTGAGACAATCGGACGATGGCCGACACTCCGACATTGCCGAGCCCGCTGATCTTCGATCGCCCGCTCATCCGCGCCCGCCGCCGCCGCGCGGCTTTATTGGGCCCGGCGACGTTTTTGCTCGATCGCGTCGCCGACGATCTTGCCGACCGGCTTGGCGCGGTGCTGCGTCGGTTCGATCTGGCCCTCGATCTTGGCACGCCGGGCGAAGCGGTGCGGGCCGCGCTTACCCGCCTCGGCTCGGTGGCGACGATCGTGGCGGCTGATGCGATGCCGGCGGCCGGCGCCAAGCGCGTGCCTCCGCTGGTGACCGCAGATGAGGAGGCGTTGCCGTTCCGCGACGCTTCGCTCGATCTCGTTGTCTCGGCGCTGGCGTTGCAATTCGTCAACGACCTGCCGGGCGTCTTCGTGCAGGTTCGCCGTGCGCTGAAACCCGACGGATTGTTTCTCGCCGCGCTCATTGGCGGCGACACGCTGACCGAGCTGCGGCAATCCTTCGCTGCGGCAGAAAGCGAGATCGAAGGCGGTGTTTCGCCGCGCGTCGCGCCGTTCGCCGATCTGCGCGATCTCGGCGCGCTGTTGCAGCGCGCGGGCTTCGCGCTCCCCGTCACCGACACCGACCGCGTCATCGTGCGCTACGACAGTGCTTTCGGGTTGATGCGCGATTTGCGGCGCATGGGCGCGACCAACGCGCTGCTCGACCGCCGCCGCACTCCGCTCAAGCGCGCGACGCTGATGCGCATGGCCGAGATCTATGCGCAGCGCTTTGCCGACAGCGACGGACGCCTGCGCGCGACCTTCGAGATCGTCTGGCTATCGGGCTGGGCGCCGCATCCGGATCAGCAGCAGCCACTCAAGCCCGGCTCGGCACGAGCGCGCCTCGCCGACGCGCTCGGCACGCGCGAAATTTCGACGGGGGAAAAGGCGCCGCGATAGAGCCGTAGCGGGCGCGCGGCTGAGGTAAAAACCTAATGGTAGTATTCGTACGTACATCTATTTGTTTATTGCACAACAAATAATACACGCTCGGCATAGAAACTGGAGCAGGTTCGCCTCTAAAATTGGGGCGGATCAGCTGTTGGCGGCGTTGCACGCTGCCATCTCGGCAGCCGCGCCGATCGCGCCTCCTAGAGGAAACAACATGAAATCTGTCCGTTCTCCCGTTCAGGTGACGGAAGCGATCGACAAGCTCAGCGTGCGCAAGGCTGCGGAAGACGCGCCGAGGGCGCAATGATGACCGGGTCCAAGGCAAACCGCTCGGTGCTATTCGCGTTCGGCGTCGCTGCCGCGATCCTGCTCGCCTTAGGCGGCTTCGCCTACCGCAGTGTTCTCCTTACCGTTGAAAGCGACAGGCGGCTCCAACATACCCATGAGGTCCTGGAGAACCTACAGGACTTGCAATTCGCGATGGAGGGTGTCGCATCGGCCAGCCGCGGATACACCATAACCGGGGAGGAACGCTATCTCGAACCCTACCATGCCGCCGGATTAAGCCTGATGGAGCATACGGCAATCGTCCGTAACCTGACGGCGGATAACGCCGAACAGCAGCGCAGGATTCCAGCCCTCGAAAAACTGGCTACGGAGAGATTAGAGAACACCGACGAAACCATAAATCTGCGCCGGGACCGGGGATTGGTGGCGGCGACGGAGGCAACGCAAACCGGACGTGGCCTGCGGATCACGACCGAGTATCAAGCGATCATTGCCCAGATGGAGGGCGAAGAGCAGCGCTTGTTGGTGCTGCGCAACGTGGAGACGGAGCGGAACAGAAGTCGGACTAAAATTATTCTGATCCTCGGAAGCGTCCTCGGCCTACTGATCACTGTCGCCGCGGGCTGGCGTTTTCAGCAAGAAAACTCGCGGCGCGAGGCTGCGGAGGACACACTCCGAGAAAGCGAACGCAAATATCGGTTGCTGATCGACGGGGTCAAAGAATATGCCATCATGATGTTGGGGCCGCTGGGCGAGATTCGCAGTTGGAATCCCGGCGCAGAACGAATGTCAGGTTGCACGTACGAAGAAGTCGCCGGTCAGAATTATTCCCGGTTTTTTACGCAGAATGAAATCAAGCTGGGAAGGCCGGAAGAGATACTCCGCTTGGCTGCCGCAAACGGAGAGTTCGAAGAACTAGGCATGCGTGTGCGCAAGGACGGCACGCGTTATCAGGTTCGTACCAGCTTCACGGCGTCGCGCGATCCCGCCGGAATTCTGCGCGGGTTTTCCATCGTCAGCCGCGATCTCAGCGAGAGCAAAGAGTCGGAGGTGAAGTACCGCGGGCTGCTGGAGGCGGCTCCGGATGCGATGGTGGTGGTGAACCAGGGCGGGGAGATCGTCCTGCTGAACGTTCAGGCAGAGAAGCAGTTCGGCTACCGCCGCGACGAACTGCTCGGGCAGAAGGTCACGAACAT
>Ga0181527_1002654_pt1 | contig 16577 bp, 10 predicted proteins | sample PEATcosm2014_Bin_30_FD_119762 | JGI IMG/M metagenome (GOLD analysis project Ga0181527, IMG submission 119762) | Peatland microbial communities from MTU Mesocosm Facility, Houghton, MI, USA - PEATcosm2014_Bin06_60_metaG | ecosystem: Environmental > Terrestrial > Soil > Wetlands > Peat | place...
CAAATCCTGGCCGCTCACCTCGGACGCTACAGAATGGCCAGCCAGACCGTCACCCACCTTGCAGTGTCCGGCGGCCCGTCCGGCGGCGATCACAGCCGGCCCGCCATCGAACTCTTCTGACCCCTCCACAGGCATTCCCTCCACGCGCAACTCGGCCTTTCATAGGGTTGCCTTGAAAGGACGCGTCTGGAAGTGCGGAGTCTTAACCCCGACAGAATCCGTGCCACCTAAAATGCCTCAATACACTGGGCCAATGTCGCGCTCCGCTTAACTATGGGAATATCGCCGCAATTGGGAGCTAACTATGGGAATGGGACTGTATCAAACCTGGGGCGGCAAACCATAGGTAGAGTACTATCAGGCAGTGGTTCTCCTCGAGGATAGAGTCGAGAAATGCTCTTCTGCGAGCGACTTACGATATTTCGACCGCGAGCACCTCCACCACTACCCGTAGGGTGACCGCCCCCAAGTTTGATACAGTCCCTTCTGCACTGCCGTGACGGGCTGAACTGCATGGGCGCGGCGAATGGTCCTGGCGCTCGCCTCAGAGAGGCCGAAGTGGTGCACCTTGCCTTGCTGAATCAGGTCCTTCACTGCTCCCGCTACATCTTCGATAGGCACGTTCAGATCAACGCGGTGCTGATAGAAGAGATCGATGTGATCCGTCCTCGGCCGCTTGTGAGAGGCCTCCGCCACAGCCTTGATCTGCTCAGGCCGGCTATTCAGGCCGACGATCTGGCCATTCTGAATATCAAAGCCGAACTTGCTTGCAATCAGCACCCGGTCGCGCACCGGCGCCAGAGCTTCGCCGACCAGCTCTTCATTCGTATGCGGGCCATAAGCTTCGGCTGGACGAAACTCGCCGACTCGCCAAGAGAGCTCGTGGAAAACATCAGGGCGATGGTGGACGCGATAGGCATCGACCATGTCGGCATCGGTACCGACACAGATCTACTCTCCTCGCGTGTTGGCCAAGGCGCCAACCAGGCCTGGGCGGGCCTGACTGGAGGATTCTTCTACGCGGTTGTCGGCGAGATGCTGCTCCAGAGCTTTACGCCTGGCGAAATCAGCAAAGTCGGCGGCGGAAACTTCTGCCGCGTCTTTGGCAAGGTCACGGCTGGCCATGCCTGAGCAGCACAAAAGTGACTTAAGCTGTCCTGCATCTGAATCATTTTTCAGTTGGAAGCCAGATCTGGATGGACGCTCCGCCTCCGATGCGATTCGATGCGCGGATGGAACCGCCATGGAGTTTCACCGCCCTCTCTGCAATGGCGAGGCCGACACCGGACCCGCCCGTCTGTGCACTTCGAGCCATGTCGATTCTGTAAAAGGGGCGAAAAATCGAAGTGATCTCGGACTCGGGAATGCCGGGACCTCGATCGCTAACCTCGACCACGGCCATATCGTGCTGATCATCCTGGCGCAATCGGATCTCCACCTTCGTTCCGGCCTCCGTGTAGCGGACCGCGTTGCGGACTACGTTCTCGATGGCGCGGTAGAGCAACTCACGCCGCCCTTCGACTACACACTCGCATTCTGTCTTAAGATCGACCGAGGCATCCCTCTGTTGCGCCTCGTAAGTGGCATCCGGGGTCATTTCTTCGAGCAGCTTTTTCAGTGACACTTTTTCGAACTTGCCCAGGCTCTCTGCCGCTTCCATTGAGGAAAGGGTCAGGAGTTGCCCAATCAACTGATTCAGACGCTCCGTCTCACGCTCGATCCGGTCGAGATGTGTACTCATGGTGGGATCGGCATCTTCCCGGGAAAGCTCGAGCGCCACGCTCAACCTCGCCAGCGGAGAGCGAAGCTCATGCGAAACGTCGCGAAGCAGGAGTTTTTGCGCGTTGACAAGTGACTCAAGCCTCTCCGCCATGTGATTGAATCCGTCTACGAGTGCGTCGAACTCATCCTCCTTGAAGATTCGGCTTCGTCTCCGGCTCTCGCTGACGCGGGCGCTCAGGTTGCCCTGTGCGAGCTGGCGGGTCGCTTCGCGGAGACGGGCAACGGGGCGAGTGAAAACGAGCACGAGGACAAATGTTGTGAGGCCACCGACGGCGATGGCCACGGGCAACTGTGGGGATGCGAAATGATACAAATCCTCGTACCACGTGTGCTGCTCGCGATGAACAGGAACGATGGCGATGAAAAGGTAGCTCTTCCCGCTTGCGGAGGCAACGGGCGCGCTCCACACCGTAACGTTCCCGACCTGGCGAGCCTGAATGGCACCGGTTGATTGAGCCAGGCCAGCAATGTCTGCCGGAGTTTGACCGCAGAGAATCTCCCCGTTTGTATCCGTTAGAGCCAAATCTTCATTGCGCTGCTGCGCATACGCATTAAAGGCAGTGCATCCGCCATTTTCAAATCTGTTGGAGCCCTCGAAAGCATTCGCACTGAGGTTGTTGAAGGCCGGGTCCAACATGAAATTGGGGCGGGGATAGCGGTGCGCGAGGATAAACGCGGTCGAGATGACAAAGATCAGGCTTTGCGCAATCCAGAAGATGATGAAGATCTTGAAGAAAAGGCCGCGCATGTGTGTCAGTCCTCCTGACCGTTGAAATCTCGATCAAGCACCAACTGATAGCCCACGCCGCGAACGGTCTTGACTCGATCTTCGTTTTCTCCGTCTTGGCCTAGCTTTCGCCGCAGCCGGCTGACGTGCATGTCAAGACTGCGATCGAACGGATCGAATGCGCGGCCGAGTACCGCCTGCGATAACTCGTCGCGGCTAACCACCTTGCCGGGCGTGCACATCAGGGCCTCCAGCAGACCGAATTCCACGTCGGTGAGTTCGAGCTTGTTGCCGGCCTTCAGCGCTCTGCGGGCAGCAACGTCCAACTCCAGATCCTGAACGCGAAGCACCGCTGCGGGCGAAGCGGCCCCGCGATCCTGGCGGCGAAGCACGGCACGCATGCGCGCCAGCAATTCGCGAGGATTGAACGGCTTGGGCAGATAGTCGTCTGCGCCGATCTCCAGTCCTACAATGCGGTCGACATCTTCTCCCCGGGCAGTGAGGAGCACGACACTCACGTTCGACTCCGAACGTATGCGCCGGAGCACCTCGAAACCGTCCATGCCGGGCAGCATCACGTCGAGCAGAATCAGGGCCCATGGGCGCTGCCTGGCCGCGGTCAAACCGGTATCCCCTCGGTGCGCCGCTCGCACACGAAAACCATTCTTCGCCAGGTATTCCGTGAGCATTGAGCAGAGCTCAACGTCATCGTCGATCAGTAGAACATCTTCCACGCAACTCTCCGAATATGAATAGGCTACGCCTTGCCGGGACCGAAAACACACGAAAAATGTAACAAATGGTAACGAGGTTTTTACAAATCTTTACATTCCGTTACTCATCGTGACAGCGCACGACTCTGCATTGAGTTCTCCTGAGATTAGTTCATCTGGGGGTGAGTTCCAATGGTCAAGCGTGCTGCTCTGGGTCTGGTTAGTCTGGTCGTACTTCTATGCGTCTTTGCCGCGTACACACCGGTCGTGGCGGAGAGCACAACCGGCGAGGTCCGCGGCACGGTGTCAGACCCGACAGGCGCGGTGGTTCCCGCTGCCAGCGTCGCGCTCATCGGCGAAGACGGCAAGTCAGTAACCACAGTGAGCGGCCGCGACGGCAGCTACCATTTTTCCGCCGTTCAAGCAGGAAAATACTCGCTGACGGTTACAGCCAACGGTTTCGCGCAAGCATCGCTCGATGCCATTGACGTAGCGCCCGGACAGGTCCTGCTGCAAAACGTCGCATTGCAATTGCCCGTGGAGCAGCAGCAGGTCGAGGTAACGGAAGGGGCTCTCGGCGTGAGTACCAGCGCAGACAGCAACACAAGCGCAATCGTCATCAAGGGCAAGGACCTCGATGCGCTCTCTGACGACCCCGACGAGTTGCAGAGCGAGCTCACGGCACTCGCTGGCCCTGCGGCCGGACCCAACGGCGCGCAGATTTACATCGATGGATTCACCGGCGGCCAGTTGCCACCCAAGTCGTCCATACGCGAGATTCGCATTAACCAGAATCCTTTTTCCGCGCACTACGACAAGCTCGGCTACGGTCGCATTGAAATTCTTACCAAGCCTGGAACCGATAAGGTGCACGGCAACGCCATGATCATGGGCAATGACTCGGCATTCAATTCACTGAATCCATTTGTGAGCTCGGAGCCGGCCTATTACACCACCTTTGCGAACGGGAGCATCGGCGGTTCGCTTGGCAATAAGGCGTCGTGGTTCGGCAGCGTCTTCTTCCGGGATAATGCGTCAAATTCCATCATCAACGCAGATCTTCTCGACTCAAATTCGAACGTGTACAACTATTCCGCGGCCGTCGCAAATCCTCAGTCCCGGCTCGACATCAGCCCGCGGTTCGATTTCCAGCTTGGTGAAAAGAACACCCTGACAGCGCGATACATGCTTGATCGCCAGGTGCAGACCAACAGCGGCGCGTCTCAGTTCGCACTCGAAAGCCAAGCATACAATGTGCTGAACTACGAGAACAGCATACAGATCAGCGATGCGCAGGTGCTGAGTCCAACTGCGGTAAATGAGACGCGGTTCCAATATGTTCGCGCGCACAACAGTCAGATCGCGCAGAATACCGATCCCACCGTCACGGTGCAGGGAGCGTTCAGCGGCGGCGGAAGCAATGCCGGCGTAGTACGCGATAACCAGGACCGGTTTGAACTGGAGAACGACACTACGCTAGCCAAGGGTGCTCAGTCGATTGGGTTCGGCGCGCGGTTCCGGCTGACCCGCGACGCCAGCTTTTCCACCTCGGGCTTCAATGGCAATTACATTTACTCGTCGCTCGCAGCATACGCGGCCAAGACGCCGTCGGAATACGACGTGACGGCCGGCAAGGCAAGCTCCAGCGTGGCGCTCTTCGATGCCGGAGCATTCTTCCAGGACGACTTCAAAGTTCGTCCCAACCTCACGCTCAGCTATGGGCTGCGCTACGAGGCACAGAACTGGATCAGCGATCACGATGACTGGGCGCCTCGCGTGTCGCTGGCATGGGCTCCTGCTGGCGGCGGGAGCACGCCGGCGAAGACCGTGTTCCGCGCAGGCTACGGATGGTTCTACGATCGCTTTGGTTCTAGTTACGTCCTCGACTCCATTCGACAAAACGGCGTCAATCAGCAGCAGTTCGTAGTGAAGAACCCCGCATTCTACGAGAATGCGCCGTCGGCAAGCGAGCTTTCATCGCTCAGTTCGGTTGCGCCTACCATCTACAAGGTATCGCCGAACATGAAGGCTTCGCTCAACATGCAGGCGGCCCTTGGCGTCGAGCACCAGTTTGGCAAAGTCGCCACCACGTCTGTCACGTATGTCAACTCGCGTGGGGTTCACCAGTACCTGAGCGACAACGTGAACGCGTACCTGCCTGGAACCTATGACGAGACGACAGGAACCGGCACTCGTCCGAACGGCATTAACGAAAACATCTATCAGTTTCAATCGGGAGGAGTGTACAACCAGAACCAGCTGATGGTGAACTACAACGTGAAAGCAAAGCGAGTTTCGCTGTTCGGCTTCTACATGTTGAACTTCGCCAAGGCCGACACGTCGGGCGCTAGTTACTTTCCATCGAACCAGTTCGATCCTGGAGCCGATTACGGTCGAGCGAACTTCGACGTGCGCAACCGCTTCCTGCTCGGCGGGAACCTTCAAGGTCCGTACGGCATCTCGTTCAGCCCCATGCTTGTGACAAATTCGGGAACGCCTTTCAACATCACCATCGGGCAGGATGTGAATGGCGACAACCAATTCAACGATCGTCCGGGAATTGCGACATCGACAAGCACCGATACGGTGCATACCGGTTACGGCACATTCGACCTCAACCCGTCAGCCAATGAAGCACGCATTCCATACAACTACGGCACCGGGCCCGGCCAGTTCAGCATGAACATGCGAGTGAGCAAATCGTTAGGAATCGGGCCCAAGGTAGAAGGCGCAGCTTCGAGCGGAGGATTCGGAGGACCTGGCGGTCCGCCGCCGGGCGGAGGACCTGGTGGAGGTGGACCTCCGGGAGGCGGCCTTGGCCCGAGTGGTCTCAGCCGCAGCGGTGGTCCGCCGCGGATTGACCAGGCTGCGTCGCGGCGTTACTCACTGACCTTCGCGGCGATGACGCGGAACGTATTCAACAATGTGAACCTCGCGCCACCGGTCAGCGTGCTTGAGTCGCCGCTCTTCGGCAAATCCAACGCGCTCGCAGGAGGATTCTTCTCTTCGTCCGCTGCGAACCGGAGCATCGATTTGCAGATGACGTTCAACTTTTGATTGTGCCGCCGACTTATGATTAGGTTCAAGGACTTGAACTTGCCAAATCGATATGCTCCCGCACACCTATCGTTGTCCAACTATGTTAGATCGCCGACCGCGCATGTTGAAGAGACAGGTGTGTGTTGGTGGGTGAGCGTGTTGCGATGTTGAATCAATCGTTCCCCTGGCTTGCATCAGCGTGGTGTAAGCCAATGGGATTGTGACGTGAAGTAGTATTCTCACCAATCAGTCAGGCAAATCATCAGATGAAAAAACTATTCATTGCTTCTTTGCTCGTTTGTGCCGGAACAGGGCTGGCGCAACGAGCCAATGCCGGGGGGGCGAAAGAGCTTGCTGCCGTCAAGCCGCTAATCAGCTGCGAACAGCTTACTCAAGCAGACCTGAGCAACATCGTGGACTCGCCGGTGGTGATTCAATCAGCAAGTGTTCTTGATACGACGAAAGGGAAGTACTGCAAGGTTACGGGAACCATCAAGCCCGCAGTCAACTTCGAGGTCGATCTGCCCATGGAGCACTGGACCCAGCGCTACCTGGAGGCCGGTTGCGGCGGCATGTGCGGCAACGTGCGGGCAAACATTGGAAACGCCGGCTCCTGCATTCCGGCGCTGAACGGTGAATTCGTAGTGGCTGCCGACGACATGGGCCACTCGGGTGGGATGGGCGGGCCCGGCGGCGGCGGCGCGATGGGCTCTTTTGGTGCCGATCCCGACGCGCGCATCGACTTCGCCTACCGTGCCAATCACGAGACAACGCTGGCGGCCAAGGCGCTGATCAAAGTCTTTTACGGTCAGCCCCAGAAGTACGCCTATTTCGTGGGCTGCTCGGACGGTGGGCGCGAGGCTCTGGCGGAGGCCGAGCGCTATCCGAATGATTTCGATGGCATCTCGGCCGGCGCGCCGGTGCTCCTCATCAGCCTGCACAACTCGTTCTTCCACGGATGGGAAGGAGTGGTCAACAAGCGAGCTGACGGCGCTCCCATCCTTCTCCGCAGCCGGATCAACATTGTGCATGATGCGGTTCTGGCGCACTGCCCCACACTTTCAGGCGTCCAGGACGGTCTGCTTGAAGATCCTCTTGGCTGCAAGTTCGATCCCGCCTGGGTGCAGTGCGCGGCGGCCGCCACCGACACGTCCAAGTGCCTGACGGCCGAGGAAACAGCCGTTGTGAAGAAGTACTATGACGGTCCATACGATGCGCAAGGGCACCATTTCACGATCAGCGGTTATGCACTTGGCTCTGAGCTCCAATGGGGCCTGCCGAACAGCGCCACGAGCGCCCAGCGTGGCCCCGATGGCAGCATGGAAACTGGGAACATCAAGTACCTGCTGATGCCCAACGTGCTCTCGGACGATGAACTCGCCAAGTTCACGTTTGACCAGGAGTGGTTCCAGAAGATCAACGAGGTAGGAGCGCCTCTTTACAACGCCGGGAACACCAACCTGCGCCCCTTTGAAGAGCACGGCGGAAAGCTGATTGTCTGGCATGGCCTGACCGATGACTCGGTGCCGCCGGCCATGTCTGTGGCTTTCTACCAGGGCGTCCAGAAGCAACTGGGCGACAAGCTGACCGACTCGTTTATGCGCCTCTTCCTGATCCCCGGCGTCGGCCACTGCGGCGGAGGCCAGGGCTTCCCGCAGATTGATGTCCTGAGCCCGCTGATGGCCTGGACCGAGATGAAGCAGGCGCCGCAAATGATTCTCGCTGGCAAGACGGCGAGCCCGCAGATGGGGATTGGCGGTCCCGGCGGACCGGGTGGCCCCCCGATGGGTCCCGGCGGTCCCGGCCAGGTAACCACGCCCTACGCGCAGCCCGCTCAACCCACCGTTGCCACGCGCCCGGTCTATCCGTACCCGCTTGTTGCCAAGTACAAGGGCACAGGCGACACCAAGGACGCTCAAAACTACGCGCCCGTTAAGGTACCCGAGACGCTGCCTTTGGTGTTTGACACTGAAGCGACCCTGTTGATCGGCCCGGACAATCAGAAGTTTTACCATGTCGAAAACGGAGTGGTGATCGCAGACCCCAAGAAGTAAGTCTGCCTCATGGTGCTGTTTATGCACGACGCAAGCGTCAACAGCACGGAGCACGACAGGACTCTCATTCAGGGTCTTGGCGCCGTGGTGTGGGCAAGCCCCGAGGATCAGGCAAAACACCCGGCCTTTGTGCTGGCGCCCCAAATCAACTCCGTCATTGTCACCGACGACTCCAAAGCGTTCCACTTGTTGGATACTATCGTGCGTCTGCTGAATTCTGTTGCGAACCAATACAGCATCGACAAGAACCGCATTTACACAACCGGACAATCGGCGGGATGCATGTCCTCGCTCGCCATCAACATCAAGTATCCCGATCTCTTCGCTGCGTCGCTGCTGGTCGCCGGCCAATGGGATCCCCAGGCCACTTCCGTCCTCGTTCACAAAAACATGTGGATCGTCGTCTCCGAAGGCGACTTGAAAGCCTTCCCGGGGATGAATGCTTCGGTTGCAGTCTGGGAGAAAGAGGGCGCCAAGATCACCAGGGGCAGATGGAGCGCACGCGCGCCCGCAGAGGAACAAGCCGCCGACGCAAAGAAGATGATCGACGAAGGCAACAATATCAAGTACGCGCTGTTCGAGAAGGGCACGACCCTGCCGCCGGCAGAAGCGCAATCCGGCGGGCAGGAGCACATGACTTCGTGGCAGTTCGCCTACCGAATCCCCGCCATCAGAGACTGGCTGTTCACCCAGTCAAAGACCGCGGAGCCGCAATAATCTCCGGATCGATCCACTCCGTCTTCCGGGCCATTCAAAATAGTAGCTTGTCTCACGTCCGTAGCAGAGGATTCACCAGGCGCTCCAGGGGGCTCCCGGTTTCAGATTTCTTTCAGGTTCACCTGTCATTCTGCAAATCGAACGATCGAGGTGAAAGACATGGCATCTCCGATATCCCTCTGGGTTGCTGCCTCGCCACACACCACTCTACATGGTTTCCTTACTCGCCTGATCCTTCCAAAACAACCTCGCGGTGGCGGGTGAGCACGAAGTAGACGAGCGGCGTGACGACCAGGCTGAGGACCATGGAGACGCCGAGGCCGCCGATGACGGCGATGGCCAGCGGCTGGAGCATCTGCGAGCCGGCGCCGAGCGCGAAGGCCAGCGGCAACATGCCGCAGACGGCGGCGATGGCAGTCATGACGATGGGGCGCAGGCGGCGCTGGGCCGCGTGGAGCATGGCATCGTGCGCCGATGCGCCCTCGGCGCGGAACTTTTCGTCGGCGTCGAGCAGAAGGATGCCGTTCTTGGCCACGATGCCGATGACCATGATGAGCCCCATGAACGAGGCCACATTGAACGTGGTCCTTGTAACGAGCAGCGCCAGGATGACGCCGGAGATGGAGAGCACCGATGAGGTGAGAATCGCGATGGGTGCGGGGAAGTTACGAAACTCGGTGAGGAGCACGCCGAAGACCAGCGCCAGCGCCAGCAGCAGCACGCGCAGCAGGTCGCGGAAGGATTTCTGCTGCTCCGCATAGGTTCCGCCGTACTCGACGCGCACCGAGGCGGGCAGGTGGAGGCCGGCAACGGTCTGTTGGACCTTTGCCATGGCGGTGCCGAGGTCCGAGCCCTCCAGCCGGCCGGTGACCACAACCAAACGTTGCAGGTTTTCGCGCCGGATTTCGTTCTGCGGCGGCAATTGCTGGACCGCTGCGAGGGAACCGAGAGACGCGGTGCGGCCTGAGCTGCTGTTAAAGACCGTGCTCTTGATTGCGTCGAGCGAGGTGCGGGTTTCATCGCTGAGCCGTACGCGGATGGTGTAAGGGCGGCCGTTGGCGATGAGCGGATCGGTAGATTCTACGCCGTCGAGAATGGCGGTGGCGTCCTCAGAAACCTCAGCCGGAGTGAAGCCGAGACGGGCTGCAACGACGGGGTCGACCTGGAAATTCGTTGCCGGGCCGCTGATGGTGTTGTCGATGCCGTTCTCGACATCGACTACGCCGGGAATCTTGCCGATGGCGTCGCCCACCCTGGGGCCGAGTTGCGTAAGCAGCGCCGCGTCGTTGGAGAAGATCTTGAGCTGGATGGGCTCGGGGGCGTTGGAGAGGTCGCCGATCATGTCCTGCAGCACCTGGGTGAACTCGATGTCCAACTCCGGCTCGGTGGCCCGGATCTGCCGGCGAACGTCTTCCATCACTTCATCGATGGAGCGGCTGCGCTTCGCTTTCAGCTTCACAGTAAAGTCGCCGGTGTTGGCCTCGTGCACCGCGTTGAATCCCATCTCGAGGCCGGTGCGGCGGGAGGTGATTTCGACCTCGGGCGTAGCGCGCAGGATACGCTCGACGTGTTCGAGAACCCGGTTGGTCTCGCTGAGCGAGCTGCCGGCGGGCATGATGTAGTCGAGAATGAAGCCGCCCTCGTCCATCTCCGGCAACAGGTCTGAGCCAAGCGCCCGATAGCCGGCCCAGGTGGCGATGACAAGCAGCAGGCAGGCTCCGCCGACCATGAGCGGTTTGGCCAGCGACCAGTCGAGCGCGCGCTTGTGGAGCTGGAGCACGCGGCTCAACACGCGCCTGGGCTTGTGCTCTTCCCGCTCTTCATCGCTTTCCCTTTCTCTCAACAGCATTATGCTCAGGCCCGGCGTCCAGGTAAGGGCGAGCATGAGCGAGGTGAGCAGCGCCGCGGTCATGGTGATGGCCAGCGCGCGGAAGAAGCTCCCCGTTACGCCGCTGACCGACACCAGAGGCAGAAACACGACCACCGGCGTGATGGTGGAACCGATCAGAGGCGTGGTGATTTCCTTGAGCGCCTTGCGCACGGCTTCGGTGCGGCGCTCGCCCGCATCGCGGTGCATCACGACGTTCTCAACCACCACGATGGCGTCATCGATGACCAGCCCGATGGCGGCGGCCAGGCCGCCCAGCGTCATCAGGTTAAAGCTCTGGCCTATCGACCAGAGCGCAAGGATGGTGACCGCGATGGTGACCGGGATGACGAGGCCGGCGATGAGCGAAGAGGTCCAGTCGCGAAGGAAGAGGAAGAGGATGATGCAGGCCAGGATGAGGCCGATGAAGATGGCGTCGCGCACGCTGGAGATCGAGTCGCGCACCAGTTGCGACTGATCGTAAAAAAGATCGAGTTTGACGCCGGGCGGCAGCTTGCGGCGAAGTTCGCTGACCTGCGCGGCCACCGCGTCGGCCACGGCGACGGTGTTGCTGGAGGGCTGGCGGGAGATGGTGATCAGCACCGCGTCCTTGCCGTTCGCGGTCACGGTTGTGTAGATGGGCAGGGTTCCGGGCTCGACCGCAGCTACGTCGGCCACGCGCACAGGAGCGCCTGCGGCCGTTGTTTTAACCACCAGTTGGCGAAGTCCATCGGCGTCGTGGACCTGCGCGCCCACCAGGCTGAGGATCAACTGGTGATTGGCCTCGTACAGACCGGGCGAGTTCACAATGTTCGACGCCTGGATGGCGTTCACCAGGTCCGGAATGGTGACGCCTGCGGTCTGCATCAGCGCCAGGTTGGGGACCACGTGAAACTCCGGCTGTTTGCCGCCCTGCACAATGACGGTGCTGACGCCCGCAACGCGATTCAAGGGCGGCTTCAGATCGTAGGTGGCCATCTCCCAAAGCTGCGTTTGCGGAATTGTGTCGGACCTCAGGCTGTAGCCGAGGATGGGAAAAGTGGCGAAGGTGAGCCGGTTGGTGGTGATCTTGGCCGTGGGCGGCAGCGTCTGCTCGACCTTGCCGAGCGCGGCATCCACCAACTGCAGCGATTGGTACATGTCCACGTTCCAGTTGAAGAAGAGGCTGACCTCAGCCTGGCCGCGGCTGGTGGTGGAGCGGACGGTGACCAGGCCCGGAACGGTGTTTACCGCGTCCTCGATGGGCTTGGTGATGGTGACCTGCATCTGCTCGACGGGCATGACGCCGTTGTCGACTCCGATCACCACACGAGGAAAGTTCGTCTCCGGAAAGACTGAGATGGGCACTTGGAAGGCAAAGTAGATACCAGCCACGGTGAAAACCGCCGCGAAAAAGAAGATCGTGCGCGTGGATTGGGCCAGCCAGAAGGGTTTCTGGGCTTCACCCGTCTTTGAAGTAGTGCCGGGGTCTTCATACGGCATCAGTCCGCCCCTCCGCCCTTGCCTGCCGCGCTGTCTCCGCTCGCCGGACCCACCTTTACCTTTGTGCCTTCATCCAGGCCGTAGGCTCCGCCGGTGATGACGAGATCGGTTGGCGCAAGGCCGCCGGTCACCTGCACGTCGTCGGCGTCTTCGATCCCGAGAGTAACGGGCTTGCGATGGGCCGTGCCATCGTCGCCCACCACCATCACCGATTTGCTGCCATCCTCCGCGGTCAGAATCGCGGCGGCGGGAATCTTCCACGCCTGCGCCACGGTCTTTCCCGTAACGGAGACTTTTACGGGCGTACCCACTTTGAGCTTTCCCGCCTTGTTGTCGATCTTGAGCCAGACCTCGACGGTGGTGCTGCCGGGGTCAAGCGCTGGACTGATGAGCGAGACCTTTGCCGCCACCGGATCGGCCAGCCCCGGCACCAGAACCGACGCATCGTCGTCCACTTTCATCTGCTGGGCAAGACTCTGCGCAATGTGGGTCTTGGCAAGCAGCGTCGAGGTTTCCATCACCGTGATCAGCGGCGCACCGGCAGGCGCGGTTTCGCCGGCGAACAGAGGCCGATCGGTAACGACACCGTCAATGGGACTCTTGATTTCGGAGTAGTTCACCGCGGCCTGCGCGCCCTCGTACTTGCCCTGGGCAGAAGTCAACTGCCCTTGCGCGGATTTGAGCGCGGCCTCGCGGCTCACGCTGCGCACCGACTCCAGATGCTTTGCCGCAGCGTCGTAGGCCGCCTGGGCCTGTACCAGCGCGGCGTTGGCCGTATCCAGATCGCGACCGGGAATCGCCCCTTCGGCAAACAGTTGCTTGCGGCTCTTCACGATGCTCAGATTCAGGTCGAGATTCGCCTTGGCCTGAGTTACATCCGACTCGGCCTTGAGCGTGTCTTCCGGCACCTGCGCCTTGGTGGCCGTGGCATAGGCCGCTTCGGCCGCCATGTAGGAGCCCTTGTTGTCCATCGCTGCCGCGGCGAGATCGTTGTTCTCAAGAGTGGCCAGCAATTGGCCCTCCTTCACGCGCGACCCGCGCTGCACGTAGAACTTGCGCACCGGCGCGCCGATCTTGGGCGCGATGGCCGCCTGCGCCAGCGGCGCCAGCACCGCATCGGCGGTAATATGCTCGGCGATTGGCCCCTGCTCGGGATGCTCGGCCTGAACCGTTACCTGCGTTTCCGGCGCGGCCTCCTTCTTGCAGCCCGGCAAAAGCGCCAGTGGAATCGCCATGGCGCCGAGCAGAATCCAGTGTGGTTTGAGGCGAAGCGCCTTAGGGGCTCGATTCCAGGTTGTCATTCCACTTATCATTCTGTTCGTCTTCCTGCCATTGTCGTTCTTAGATGGTTCCCGTCATCGTTTGCAGATCGGCCCGGGCGGTCTCGTAGCGCACTCTTCCGTCCTCGCGCGCATTCTCGGCGCTCACGTAGGCGTTTTGCGCATCCACGACTTCCAGCACCGTTGCCTCGCCGCCGCTGTAGCGCAGCTTGGTCAGGCGCAGGCTTTCGGCGGCAGTGGCCGCGCTGGCGTCGAGCGAGGCGAGTTGGTCTCGGGCCACCTCGGCCTCGGAATAGGCTTCATCGAGGCGCGCAATCAGGCGCCTCTGTGTGGAGCTGAGCGCCACCTGCGCGGCTTCGCGGCGAATTTCGCTCTGTTTGACCTTGTGCTCGGTCGAAAGCCAGTCCCACACCGGAATATTGAGGGTGACGCTGGCCGAGTAACCCAGGTTGCGCACTTTGTCGGGCCCGTTGACGGCAAGCTGCGGAGCGTCGATGCCGTAGGTCACGTTCAGCCCCAGATCGGGCAGGTAGGCCGCCCGCGCCGCCTGCACATCGGCGTTGCTCACGCCCAGCGCTGCCAGCGCGCTCTTCAACTCGGGATTGTTTCTGGCTGCGGCCTGTTCCACATCCTCGCGCGAGGCCAGCGGCGGCGCGGCGTCCGGCGCCTGCAGCGTGTACGAGGTGCGCGGATCGGGAAACAGCAGCACGCCCAGCTGCAGCCGCGCCTTTTCGGCAGCCAATCTGGCATCTTCCAGGTCGCGCTCCCGCTGCTGCTCTGCGAGTTGCGCTTTCACCACGTCGGCGTGCGCGGCCTCCCGCGCCTGTTCGCGCTTGCCGGTGAGCGCGGTAAAATCCGCCGCTTCCTGGTGGGCGCGCTCGGCAACCGTCAGCTTGTGATCTGCCGCCAGTGAGCCGTAGAACATGCCGGTGACCGCAGCCGCCAGGCCGCGCCGCGAGACTTCGAGTTCGGCCGCGGCCTTCGCCGCCGTGGCGTCGGCGCGCCGCACTCCGGCCCACCCGCGCAGCCCCAGCGTCTCGTTGACGACCGCCTGGCTGAAATACTCCCGGACCCCATTATTGGCGATGAACTTGGGCAGATCCGCCGTATCCGCCACTTGCCCTACCTGCCCATGCGCGCCGTTGGGTTCTGTATAGAGCCCCTGGTTGAAATAGGCCACGTTCGGCAAAAGACCCGCGCGCGCAATGGAACGGTCGAGCGTCGAAACCCTGCTTTCCGCCGAGAAGGTAGCGTAGGAAGGCTCGTTGGCTTCGGCGCGCCGGATCGCCTCTTCAAGAGTGATGATAACGGGCTGACCTGGAGCGGATAGATCTGGACGAGCAACCGCGACCGGAGCCTGGCCTTTGGCGGACGCAAGACTTGCCGCCAGCAGAAACAGAAAGATGATTGCGCCGGGAAGGGGTTCTAAACGGCTATGCCATTGCTCAGGCCGGATAATATTCCTCATAGTCACCCTACGAAGGATACGACTCAATGAGACGCTGGTTCGGCACCCGGTCGCATCAATCCGATGCACGGAGTGCCTTATTGTGGCTGCCGGCCACCGCCCGTACCGAGGTCGTCGGTAATGTTGCATCTATCCGATGCACTGAACAATTTGCTGTGGGCCGACGCCAGCTAACTGTCGCCCCCATCGGCATGTTGCATCTATCCGATGCACTGTAACGCATCATTGTAACCCGTGCGCTATCAATGTCTTGTATATGAGTTTACGCGAACCCGGTCCTGGAGCACCACGATTGGCGGCAGCTGTCGGCTCTCAGTATATGGATCTCCTTTGTTTTCAACGATAAATGCGCAACCCAAGCCACCCGGCAACTTGCCGTTGCTTGAGGTTCGCGCCGGTTGATGGATCAGACTTTTCCGGCGTAAAGTGCCGATCCGCCGTCAATGAGTGCATTGGCGATTTTGCGGAGATCGAGAAGATCAAATCCGATCCCGGTTTGGCCGTTCGTTTCCTGACAGCAGATGCCGCTTGTGGACAGCGGCGAAGGGCTTCCTCATGCCTAACCTATTTATTTTCACCATGTGGGTTTGGATTGTGAAATGCTGCGAACACAATACAAGTCCCTTGATTGCTTCGCCGCCGCCCTCCTCTCTTTCTCAGCAGAAGTGCGGAGGATCTGCGTCGCCGCGACTCCGAATCAGTGTACGTGTGCCCTGGGTCACGGCAGCAAATGCAACTCGCCCGCCAAGGTACAAGGGAGGAGCAAGATGATCCGCCTCACGAATGACATGCGCTTCGCTTTTCGCAGGTTCAGGCGCGTTCCCGGCCCGTTGCTGGCGGCCATCGTCACGCTGACACTGGGCATAGGGGCAAACACCGCCATCTTCAGCCTGGTGGACGGAATCTCTCTCCGGCCGCTTCCGATCGCCGATCCCACTCACCTGGTGGGGATAGAAAGCGTGAAGAACCACGCCGAGACCTCGGAAAACGTTCGAGAAGCCGACTTCAAGGGAGTAATCTTTGTCGGCGGGGGCTTCTGGACCGTTCCAAGTCTCGAAATCGTGGCTCCTGGGTACCCACATCCATCGATCGCCTTTGGGTTGTAGGCCGCCAGCCCAATGAAGAGCGGAGTCTTGGAACTCATTCGGACTCGCTAGAACGGAGACCATATGTGCCTGGAAAAGCTGCTCAGAATCGTCACACCGGTTAATGAAGGCGAAGAAAGGTTCATTGCATGGTCGGAGCAATCTTCGTTCTTGGATCTCCTTGCCGAACAGCGCACAGGCCGGTCAATCATTCTATACAGCTCTTGTTTCAACCACGGCAGGCGGGTGGCCCCGGTCCCGGTGAGATCTCCAGTCCGCGCTGAGGGTGCCCCCGGTCCCTCGCTTTTGGGGACCGGGGATGGAAGCGCCACCGGAAATTTTTTATTTCAGCTGCCGAATCCG
>Ga0181527_1002662_pt1 | contig 16552 bp, 9 predicted proteins | sample PEATcosm2014_Bin_30_FD_119762 | JGI IMG/M metagenome (GOLD analysis project Ga0181527, IMG submission 119762) | Peatland microbial communities from MTU Mesocosm Facility, Houghton, MI, USA - PEATcosm2014_Bin06_60_metaG | ecosystem: Environmental > Terrestrial > Soil > Wetlands > Peat | place...
AGGGCGGGCGTGGCCGCCTCGATCTTTTGGAACAGATCCCCTTTTTGGCTCATTTTAAACCCGCTCCGCAGTCGTTCTTGCTTTTTGCGCGCGGCGAATGATTTCTTCCACCCCGAATCATAGGACAGTCTTGCCCGTTTGACCATCGTCGGCGCTGCGGTTCGAAAGGCTTTTTGTTGCGGCCCGCGCGGCGATCGACGCGAGACCGGCGAAGTTCGGCCGCGCCACCTTGGGCGGCGGCGCTCGAAACATCGGCGGCGCCGGGGTTGACCCGCCGCGCGTGGAAGGGTACTGGAGCCCCACTGTTCGGTCCTTGCGGCCGGCGCGGAGGGGCGGGCCGACTCGCCTTCTTCGGTTTGGGGCAAGCCGACGCATGACGGCGCATCCGACCCAAAAGACCCGTCCACGGCAAGCGAGCGCGTAGCTCAGTCGGTAGAGCATCTGACTTTTAATCAGAGGGTCCCGGGTTCGAGCCCCGGCGCGCTCACCAACAAAAACAATTAGTTGTGTTGGTGAAAGTCGTCGACTTGTTTTTCGTGTCCGCATTGTGTCCGTATTTTTGATGATCGAGACAATCTGACAGCCTCGCCATTTTCGCTACCGCCGGACCCACCAAACAGCATCGCATGGCGTCCTGCAACACGGTTATCCAACTTTCCCGTCTGTTCGCATCACACTGCTGTCACCCGCCGTTCGGGGAGGATGGGGCTCGGTCCGCGAAAAAATTCGATGGGCGAGCCATTGAGCGCCGTGGCTTCGGTTTATTGCGAGGAAGAGATTGGAGCCGGTCTGCAAAAAAATCCGGCCAAATTTTGCGCCTAGGGCGAGAAACCCGTTTTCCAATCTACAAGAGGCCGAAAAATTCGCCAGCCGTTACGGCCGCGAACGGTGATCGCGGTTACTGCGCGTTTGGACGCCACAGGGCGGTGGGGCGGCGTGCGTATGGTGGACATTGGCCGGCGCGACCAGAGGGTGATGTGACGCCCGGTCCCGCCTCTTGGAACGGTCCCTGCCTAGGATATTCAAATAGAGCTGCGGCACCGCATGGCCCAAGCTGGCTAATCGGTTATTAACCAAAAAAATTTACCACTATTGGGCGCGCAACCCGTTCGCACGGATCGAATACGTCTCGTAACCTGGATAGTTGGAATTTTTCGATGAAACTTCACCTCTTTCTGACCAGCTCGCTTGTTGTCGCCCTCAGCGCCACCCCGGCGCTCGCCTTCGGAACGATAATCTCCGGAGCCGACCCCTTCCCCGGACAAGGACCGCTGCCCGATGTCAGCTTGCGGCCCACCCTTTCGCCGCCGTCGTTCGGTCCGTCGCTGTTTTCCGGTCCGCCGCCGTCGTGGACCGGAGCCTATTTCGGGGCGAACGCCGGATATATAGCGGATGGAGGCAGCGCAGCTAACGTTGGAGCGTTTCCGATTGGTGATGGCGCATTCCCCTCGGATATCGCCGTCTTATCCGGAAACCTGACGCCAAACGGTGCCAGCTTCATCGGAGGCGGTCAATCCGGCTATAATCTTCAATTGTCGGACATTTTTTTTGCTGGCGTCGAAACGGACATTCAAGGTTCGGGCCTCAAGGGCTCCTCTGCTCTCGCAAACGGCGCGCCTTACGGCGGCGCTCCCGGAGTAATTACCGAACTAGGCGTTCTGACGGCTACGAAAAGTCTTGCGTATCTTGGCACGTTTCGTGGTCGCCTCGGCTTTCTTTTGACCCCGGCGATAGGCGCATTTGCGACAGCCGGCCTCGCTTATGGTCAGGTCGGCCTGAACACGACCAGCACCGTCGGCGGCATCCTCAACGCCAATGGCGCCCCTCTCGCCGCCGCCTATGGCACCACTAACTACTCGGGCACGCGTGCCGGATGGACAGCCGGTGGAGGGCTTGAAGCATTCGTCTCATCGAACTGGAGCGCGAAGGTCGAATATCTTTATTACGACCTCGGCGGGACCGTCGGATATACGCCGTTTGTCGCCAGCTTCAGCGACCTTCCCGGAGGTCTGCTCGCATACGGGGCGTCGAAATCCTCGACGAGCTTTAACGGTCATATCGCTCGCCTTGGCGTAAACTACCACCTCACCTACAATCCGGCACCGATTGTCGCCAAATACTGATGGCTCTCCAAGGGCGGCACCTGACGCTATATGCAGATTTGAGCAAGGTGAAGGTGTAGGTGCGGGCGGCGATAGACGCGTAGCTTCCTGATTTCGTCCGCGATCTAGCTTTTGTTGCGCTGGAAGGCAAAGCGGCCAAGGTCGCGGAATTGCGTTTGCGGGCTATAACAAATGGCCCGCCGCATTGTCCGCGAACAGCTCGGCTCCCCATTCGCTTCGCCTCAAAAATGAAATTGTATGCGGCTGGATCGGATCGACGGAAGCGGAGCCCCGCAGTCGTGGCAAATTCGCCGTCAAACTTCTATGGTTAGCGCGAGAAGCCTGGCCTCCTTTCTGCGAAAGGCCGGAAAATTCACCAGCAGATTACCGACCCGGGTGGCGTAGCCAGCGACCTTGCGCGAAGGCTTCGTTTTTGCGTGGCGAACTCAATGTGTTGGGCTTACCGTCGAACGCCTCCCAATTTGGGGGGCCGACGCTGTATCTTACCGTGCTCCGGCAGACCCGAAGGACTTAAATGCTGACGGTAGTCATCGGCGACATTCATGGGATGGCCGCGAAGCTCCAAAATCTACTCGGTCTAATCGACCTGTGGTTCCAGGCGAACGCCGGAACCGAGCGGCGACAGTTGATTTTTCTCGGCGACTACATCGACCGAGGGCTGCATGCTCGCGAAGTCATCAAAATCGTCCAACGCCTCCAAGCCGGAGGAGCTATTTGCCTTCGTGGCAATCACGAAGAGCTGATGCTCGAGGCGACGAAATCCGAAACGGGCCTCACGAACTTTATAGCCAACGGCGGCAACACGACCATTACCTCGTTGCGCACGCCAGCCGCGTTCCAGCGAGCGCAAGAGTGGATGCGCGAGCTTCCCGCCAGCCACGAAGACGACTTCCGCTATTATGTTCACGCCGGAATTCATCCGGGCGTGCCGCTCGACCAACAGACAGCGGAAACGAAACTTTGGATACGCGATAGCTTCCTTCGTCACCTGGGACCGTTCCCAAAATACATCGTCCACGGACATACGCCGACGATGCGTCTCGATCCGCAGCAAACGACCCCGGATGTCCGCGATAACCGCTGCAATGTCGATACGGGCGCAGGGAGGAAGGGGCCTCTGTCTGCCGCAATCTTCAATGATCGCCAACCAAAGCCGGTCCACACGATCAGCGCGAGCGCGGAGAATTAATCCTCGATCCCTTCTTTTCCTTCCGCTTTACAACACAAGCGGCTCGCCGTCGCGCAGCCTGCGAATGGGCGGGAACCCGTCCACCTCGCCGTCCCAATTCACCCCATGCACCGGGATCAAGGTCTTTGGGTTGATCTTGCCCGCGAAGCGGCGCAGATCGGCGGGCGAAGCATGGCCTGAAGTGTGAATATGGACCGCCGGACATTGCCCGCCGTCGAACCATGCCCGCACCTCTTGCCCGTCCCCGCCCGCCAAATAACCAGGCCACATTGACCAGGACCACGCATCTTGCGCTGTCGGCATGACGCCTTTGAATACATAGTCTCTCATCAGCGAGGGGCGGGTCATCACCACCCAATGCGAAGGATTTTGGTTCAATTTGTCCGCCGGGATGCCGAACTTCGCCATCCGCGCGACGAATGCTTCGCGCCCAGTGTTTCGATACATCCGGGCGAAGGAGCTGGTGACGACCACCTTGAGGTCCCGCCAACCTGGGCGTGGCAAACGACCAAACGCCGCCAGCATCTCCAGAACCTCGGCGGTATAGAGATCGACTACCAGCGTCCGCCCCGTGCGTAGGCAAGCCCGATAGAGCGTGACTGATCGGTCGATGTTCTGCGCGGACCACGCCACGAACACCCTGCCTGCGGTTGCCGTGAACAGTTCGGCGAACTTGGTCTCAAGATCGGTTTCGCTGGAGCAGGGTTTGTCGCTGCCTAGATTTGTTCCTTCCATCACGAGGGCATCGAGTTCAGCGGGTGGCCGAGCCATCATGGCGCGGACCAGCGCCCCCTTGCGTCCGTGCAGCCTGAAATCGCCCGAGTAGAGCAGACGCTTTCCATGCGCCTCGATCAACAGCATGTAAGCGTCGAACGCCGAATGGTCGGTCAAGTATGGGGTAACCGTGAAGGGGCCGACACCGAAGCCAACCCCACCCTTCCAAGTCGTGAACAGCTGTGGCGGCGTGGCACCGAAAATACCGCTGGTCAATCGCACCAGTCTCTCACACGCGGTCCCGCAATGGACAGGCCAGTCCGCTGGTATCTCTCCCAGCAAGCCGTAATGGTCCTGATGAGGATGGGACAACAGCACGGCATCGACCGGCATTGTCGTGTCCAGCGACAGCGGCAGCAGGCCGTTCGTGACGCCTTCGGGCGCGTCCAAGGGCCGCCCGACATCCAAGATGATCCTATGGTCATCCGAAGTGGTGAGTTCGATGCAATTGCCACCAATCTGATGGGCCGCGCGATGGATGGTCAGGCGAACTTCGGTCACAGCCTCGGCTCTCCGGTTAAGCCGGAGCCGAAATCCCGCGAGTGAACTTCTGGGGATCGCCCTTGAGTAACAACCTCTCACCAAGGGCGGCTTCCAGCTTCGCGCGATGTGCGCCCCACACCTGTCCGTCTCGCTGGTCGCGATCAAATCCGAACACCACCAGCGATACAGCTTCGCTCACATTTAGGCCCGCTTGACCCGAAGTAAGCCGGCCCATTAGATCGAGGGAGGCCGCATATCTGTCTCGCACGCCTTGCAGAGCAGCAAGATTGCCGCAAACCTTGCGATAAGAGCGTTCCACGGAAGGGGCATGTTGGACGAGGAGCCTGCGATAGCCCTCGATTTGTCCTGCGACGGGAGGAGGCGTATCGCCGTTGGCGCGCACCTCCTTGTTCGAGAACAGCTTGGCTTCATAAAAGACGATTTCCGCGCCGCCAGTGGCGGGGCGCAAAGCTGCGAAGTCGATACGTCGTGTCGCGGGAGCTTTTTCCCCGTTACCCTCCATGCCGAAGGTTACCTCGACATCGACGACGTTGGGATTGCTCAGAACGATCTGATGCACACCGGCCTTTTCCTCGCCGACATGGGCGGCGGCAGCCTGCTTCAACGCCGCCACGTCGGAAAGGTCAGCATGAAACAGCGCCGCCGCATCGGGCAGCTTCACCACGCCGTCATCGACCCGGACGTATGGCTTCCGCGTGTCGTTCCGAAGCAAATATTTGTAATGGGTTTCACCGACCAGCTGTTCCCCGTCGAGGGTGAGCTTCAACAGGCTGCTGCCGTTCCAGTAAACGTTGACGTAACGGTCACGGATCGCGATGAACAAATCTGGATCGGCAGCCATGGACCGCCACCATCCGCCGCGCTCATATTCCGCGTTGAGCTTTTTGACAAATCCCTCGTCGATCCCATGGTTGAACGTAAACATCACGCAGCCGCCCTTATGTTTTGCACCAAGTTCAATGTGCTCGGACGATACGGTTGGGATGTTCATGGCCACTTAAGAGACGAGCTTAAGGACTGATAAACGAAAATTGCTGTTCGCCCACAGCACGAATTGGCGAAAAAAGACGGCGGCAAGGCGAGGTTGGAACGCGGCTGCGATAATTCGCCACCAATTTTCTGCGATTGGGGCGAGAAATCCGCTCGCCAATCTCCAAGGCTTCGGAAAATTCGTCAACCGAACTGAGGGCTTGGGGTGGCGGACGGACGCCAGACTGAATTGAAGATGATTGCGCCAGCCTGCATCAGTGGAGATTATTGTGCCGTCTCCAACAACGCGGAGCCCCAAGGCGGGTCGGTTAGGCAACTGACATTGGACGTGGAGCGTGACGTGACATGGAGCGGATTAGGAATTGACTACCTTCAGACATTCTGATGGCCTTAATATGATTAACGGAGCGGTTGCCATTGGCCGCCCGGCCATCATGGACTAACCCCATAAAGGACTGGGGCGGGGTCATGCAGCCGGATAGACATCCATGGGTTGGCGTTCTTGGAAAGCCTGAAGCGTCTGAGGCGACTTAACGGCTGTGGCTGACAACGTTCCCCCGCAGCCTTTCACCTCCCGATAGTCGATGCTGATGTGTCGAACGAAGGCGGGCATGAGATCACGCGGCCCATTCCGCCGAGAGCGCCTCGGCTTGCTGCAAGACGTTCTGCACGGCGGCATCTTGCAAGTCGGGTGGATAGCCGTATTTGCGCAACAGGCGCTTCACATGCCGTCGAATGTTGGCTCGGGCAGGTTCGCGATGCGTCCAGTCAACGGTGACGTTGCCTCTGATGACCATCACCAGTTCATGCGCAATCACCCGAAGGGTCGGCTCGCCCATCACCTGCCGCGCGCTCTCGTTCTCGGCCAGCGCGTCATAGAAAGCGATCTCCTCGTCGCTTAGGCCCGTCTCCTCGCCACGCAAGCGGGCCGCCCGAATGTCCTTCGCGAGTTGGATCAACTCTTCGAGCACCTGCGCCGTCGTGATGGCGTTGACGTGATAACGGGCGATGGCTGCCTCCAAACGCTCGGAGAAGGCTTTGGACTGCGTGACGTTGCGCTTGGCTTGCGAGCGCACGTCGCCGTTGATGAGCTTCTTCAGCGCCTCGATGGCGAGGTTCTTCTTCCCGGTCTCCCGCACCTCGGCGAGAAACTCGTCGGACAGGATCGAGATGTCCGGGCTCTGAAGCCCCGCAGCTTTCATGATGTCCACGATCTCGGTGGAAACCACCGCGCGGCTGACAATCTGCTGTATCGCCAACTCACGCTCAGCGGGGCTCTTTTTGCCGTCACCGGGCACGCTCTTAATTAGCGCCGCGCGGATCGCCTGAAAGAAGCCGACTTCCTCTCGGATGACGCGAGCTTCGTCACTGGCCGCCGCCAACGCGAACGCCTTGGAGAGTGCCAATACGGCATCGGCATAACGCCGGTGCGCGCGTTCTTTGCCCTCGTCGGTCGTCTCTTTGGCGGCGTCCTCCTGCGCGAGCGTCAACACCCAGTCCATGGCCCCAGCCATGGTGCCCAGCCGCGATTGCGGCGTCGCGGCGGCGTCCAGCGCCGGTCGATAGTCGAAGCCGCCCTTGGTGTCGGGTCGGAACATGGTCCGGACGACCTCGTATTTCTCCAACAGAACCCGAATGGCTTCGGCCTCGTCGATGCCTGTCTGGTCGCGGTCGCCGCTCGAATACTGGCCAAGGGCGCTTTTCAGGTTCTGCGCAATGCCGATGTAATCCACCACCAACCCGGCGGGCTTGTCGCGGAACACCCGGTTGACCCGGGCGATGGCCTGCATCAGGCCGTGGCCCTTCATCGGTTTGTCCACATACATCGTGTGCATGCAAGGCGCATCGAAGCCAGTCAGCCACATGTCCCGCACGATGACGAGCTTAAGCGGGTCGCTCGGGTCTTTGGCGCGCTTGGCCAATAAGACCCGCCGCGCCTTCGGGCGCTTGCCGATATGCGTTTGCCAAGCCGGTGGGTCGGAGGCCGCGCCCGTCATCACCACCTTGATCACCCCGGCCTCGTCGTCATCGCTGTGCCATTGCGGGCGCAACTTTATGATCGCGTCATAGAGCGCCACGCAGATGCGCCTGCTCATGCAGACGATCATCGCCTTGCCGTCGAGCGCCGCCACCCGGTCCTCGAAATGCTTCACGAGGTCTTCTGCGACCAGCGCAAGACGCTTCTCGGAGCCGACCAACGCCTCGACGCTCGCCCATTTGCGCTTAAGGCGTTCTTGTTCGCTCTCGGCCTCGTCCTCGGTCAGGTCGGCGATCTCTGCGTCGATCTTGGGCTTCTCGTCCTCGTCGAGTTCGATCCGCGCTAATCGGCTCTCGTAATAGATCGGCACCGTCGCGCCGTCATCAACCGCGCGGCTAATGTCATAGATGTCGATGTAGTCGCCGAAAACGGCGGGCGTGTTTACGTCGTCCTTCTCGATGGGCGTTCCGGTAAAGCCGATGAAGGATGCGTTCGGCAGGCCGTCGCGAAGATATTTGGCGAAGCCGTAAGAGATTTCGCCGGTCTTTCGCTCGATCTTGGCGTCGAAGCCATATTGGCTCCGATGGGCCTCGTCGGCGATCACGACGACGTTGCGACGATCAGTCAGAACCGGATAGTCAGTCGCGCCAGCCTCGGGCGAAAATTTTTGTAAGGTCGTGAAGATCACGCCGCCCGAGGGGCGGTCGAGCAAGCGCCGTAGGTGGTCGCGGTCCTCGGCCTGCTGCGGCGTCTGGCGCAGCAAGTCCTTGCACATGCTGAAGGTGGCGAACAATTGATCGTCGAGATCGTTTCGGTCGGTCAACACGACCAGCGTCGGGTTCTCCATGGCCGAGTGCTTGATGATCTGACCAGCGTAGAAGGCCATCAACAGGCTCTTGCCCGACCCCTGCGTATGCCAGATGACGCCGACCTTGCGGTCGCCATCGGGCGCGGTCGCAGCCAGCGTGCAGGCCACGGCACGGCGCACGGCATGGAACTGGTGATACCCCGCGAGGATTTTGACGACATCGCTCCCCGTGCCGCCGAAGACGATGAAGTCCTTGATGATGTCGAGGAAGCGGCGGCGGCCGAACACACCCTTGAGCACCGTCTCCAGTTCAGGCGCGCCCTTGGGCGCGAGATCGTCCCCCGTCACCGTGCGCCAAGGCATGAACCGCTCGCGGTCTGCGGTCAGCGAGCCGATGCGGGCGGCGATGCCGTCCGAGATCACCAGCACCGAGTTGGTTCGGAACAGCGAGTTGATCTGCGATTTGTAAGTCTGCAATTGGTTGAAAGCGCCGTCGAGAGTAGCGTTTTCGTCGCCGGGGTTTTTCAGTTCGATCACGCCGAGCGGCAAGCCATTGACGAAGATCGCCACATCTGGCCGACGGTTCGCTTTGTGCTCGATGACCGTGTATTGGTTCACGGCCAGCCAGTCGTTGGCGCTGGGATCGGCGAAGTCGATCAGCCGCGCCTGTTCGCCGCCAATGGAACCGTCCGCGCGTCGCACCTCTACCGGCACGCCCTCGACCAGATAACGATGCAGGCGGCGGTTCTCCTCCACCAGCGAGGGCGTCTCGGTCTGTGTCAGCTTGGCGAGCACCACAGCGCGCGTCTCGGTGCTAAGCGTTGGATTGAGCTTGGCGATGGCGGCGCGCAGGCGCTCGATCAGCAGCACGTCGCCGTAGCTCGCACGCTCTATATTAGCGCCGTCAGGGCCGATGTCGGGACCGCTGGCCGTGGTGTAGCCAAGCTCGGCCAACCATGCCAAGGCGGCCTCCTCGACATGGCTTTCGCTAAAACCTGTCACGCGCCTTCCCTTCCAATACTGATGATCCCAGAGAGTTCATCATCGGAAGCAAAAAACTCCTGTTCGCGCGCCTCCTGATAGGAAATCCAGCGAAAGCCATTTTTTCGACACGGTTGTATACATAGACGCTGGTCTCCTGCGGCTGTTGCGGAGCCCCCAGCCGGAAAAATGGCAGGGCTCGGCACATCGTCCTCGACCCAAGCGACCAAAACGCCATGGCGTTCGATTTGACCATGCGGTCAAGTTCTATTTCACGCTTGGAAAAAGTCGGATCGCTGCCGATCAACATATCGGTCTCAAATTTAATGCCGGTGTCCGTTCCTTCGGCGAGGCCGGGGCGAACAAGATAGAACCGTCGAAAGAATGGAGCCAAGATTTCGTAAAGGTCACGAACAGGCTGCTGCAATTTTTCATCAAGCTGTTTGGCGTCGCTCGCTTTCAGGAGGCCGCCATGGCCCTTGAAGTTGTTGCGATAAAGATTGGCGACCTCCAAAAATTCGGTCGTCTTGCCTAGGCCGCCGATTGAACCGGCAAGCTGAACAAGTTCTGGGCCTGCGCGCATTGTTGCGCTCTCACGCAATTCGGGATCACCAGAAATTCGGCTCGCATCCTTGATGCTGGCCCGAGCAAGACCGATCCAGAAGCCGAAATCTGAGCGATCAATACCGGCGCCGCCCTTGGGATGAAGCCACTTGCCAAGCACTTCCTCCCAATCCGTGCGCAAGACTTTGACGTGGCTCGTCCCGAGCGTCGCAAGGAAAACCGCCACGATTTCAAAAAAATGCAGCAGTGTTTCGAGCCGTTCTTTCGGGTCTCTGGACACTTGATAACGGCGATAAACTGTTGCAAGCGGATAGGGAAGTTCCCGCCACCATTCGGCGATGCGGCGCTCAATATCGAGCTGCGACTTTAACTGGTCAACTTTTTCGGTCGTGTCCGCAATAACGGTCCAGTCATTATCCAAGGTCTGCTGCATTTCCAAAAGCGTCGCCTGTAGCAAACCGATGTCGCCCCCCAGGCGAACAATTTGCTCCTGGATTACCAAGGGCGGAATTGGAAGGGACAATTCCATGAGATCGGCAGCGCGCGTTCGTTGGATTGTCGCGCCTGACGCGATGGATTGCCTGATTTGCCGCCCAAAAGGACTGTTCAGCAATCGCGCAAGAAACCTAGGGTTGGCCTTCGTTGGATCAATAGGGAGACGATAAACTGCCGTGGGCTTGACGGTCGTCTCCTCCAGGTCAGCAGTGACGGCGCTACCCGCATATTCTGGCACATAAAGAAATACCGCCGACACTTCCGCCGCTTCAATCGGCTTATCGGCTTTCTTGATAGTTTCGGTCGCCAACAAGGCGCGTAATGGCAATGAACTATGTCGGCCTTTCGGCATGAGCTTCTTGATGAAGCGCGCCTGCTCAATAATCGCGAAGTTTCGTTGATCGGAAGGGTCGAGCCATGTCCAGTTCGAGCTTTCCTGTCGAGCGGGCCCCTTCCGAAAAGCTGCAAAGACCAGCGCGGCAGCCTCTTTATTTCGGATCGCGCCGACGAGCTTCTTTGCTACACGGCCCCTGCGAAGAACGATAATCGCGCCGCTTAGCCGGGTTCCTGGGAATATATCCGGCGGCAAATCCATTGTTGCCGCAATTTCCAGCCCGCTTTCAAACAAGGCTGCGGATGTGCCGGCTGCATGATCATCAAATACTGCACCGCTCGCGCTGATCCAGCAGATCAAGCCCCCTTGGGCGAGATGGGGCGACAGTTTTTGCACGATGCAGGCGCCGAAACGGTCTGATTTGCCGTTCTCAAACCGACGAAAGCCCAAAGTAGGCTGGCAAATGATGACCTCGAATTTTTCATCGGGGGCGAGCTCGCCGACATCGCTCAAAACGCGCGTGTTATTGGCCGCCAACAGTTCGCTCAATCCTTTCCCATAGTCATTTTGGCGGCAGAAATAGGTGATGTGACGGACGTCTGCCGGATCAAGGAGCACGAACGGGCTGAGGGCATTGTCGGAGACATATTCCGCAATGCGCTTGGTGCTTGGCGGGTCGCAAAAAGCATTAATGAAAGCCGTCAATCCCTCCCTGGCCTCTGCCGAGCGGTCTCTGTCGTTCCATGATCGCGGGAGAAAGTCGAAAATGGCGTCAAACGCCTCCCGCCCTGCAAGTCCGGCTTTCAGGGCGCATTGCGTAAGCGTGGCGAAGTCCGCGTATTTTCCGTGACGACGAAGGGCGTCTAACTCTCGGCGAAAAATGGAATTGGGTGCGTCCTTATTCATTGTGCCGCCTCGACGATTTTCTCGGCATCCTTCACGCGGATTTCGCCGGACATGAGCTTGGGGAGGAGGAGGTCGCGGGTGGCGACAAGCGTTCGGTTCTCAAAAAGTGCTCCCCAAACTCGTTCGAGGATAGGCTCGACGATACTATTGAACCCGACCTCAACCAGCGATGAAGGAACGACTATTTGAAGCCGCTTAAGGTCGTCCTTGGTGACATGGCCGAGGCCTGTGGTCTGTTTGTTGCGAGCTAATTCAGAGAAAATTGGGTTGAGCGATTTCAATAACGAGTAGAGATAGGCGGGTTTTCGGGTGCCGTTGTCGCGGATTGCGAAGATATGCTGGTTTAGCCATGCCGGGCCACCTGTCCAGATAAACGTGTCTATTGACGTATCTGGATTACCGGACCATGAGAATAGCATATCACCATCGTTTATCCTGTAACGATCTCCAAGGTTCGTATTCGTAAACTGTGTTTTGGATGTCACGCCGTTTTTAAGTTCGGCGATCTTCACGACAGGTAGTCCAATTTCTGGGCTGACAAAGTGCATATTCTTGTATGCGGCTCCGTTTATCCAATTGGCTTGTTCCAATACCGATTGGCTGTGCCACAGCTCCGGCTTCCCCTCGTCATGCAGCCGATCTGGAAATAGTGCCCAAATCTCCGGCGCAAGGTATGGTGCGCGGCCTTCCATCTTCGCCCGCGTCGGGCCGAAATCGACGAACCAATCCTTGAAGATCGCCCGCGCCATCGCTTCGAGCGTCTCGTTCATGCGGCGGTTGAGTTCGATCTTGTCGTCAAGCGCGCCGAGGATGGAGGTGATCCTCTCGCGGTCCGCTGGTGGCGGAAGAGAGATTGGGAGCTTCGCCAAGTCTCCCAAATTGAGGGTCGCCTGCACCGTTGTATTGAGACGGCTCTGGATGATTTCTCTCACTTCAGGTGCGCAGAGTGCCAGCTTAACCCAGTAAGCGCCGATCTCGCGCCGAACCGGCAGTACGGCGATAGCTCTTGCGACATTCCACCCCGCGAGGCTTTCGGGGACGATGGCTGTTTCACCGACTGTTCCGACGATAGTGATAAGCAACTCGCCGCCTCGGAGCCGCGTGCGAGAGTAAGCAGCTTCAATCGCTCGCGCCACTCGGAGCGGCGCTTCCGTGTTGATCCGGCCTTCGCGGACATCGCTGACCCTCGCAATTGGAACGCCATCAGCCACAGGCTTCCCCGGCTGCACAATTCCATACGAAATACCCCGATCTGGCTCTACAAGCCGACCAAGTTCCATCGAAGGCCAGTCAGATGGCATGCTTGAGCCTCGCAAGAGATTTACGGATCGTGGCCGTCAGCTTGTCGGCCTCCGCGAACTGCTCGTCTAGCTTCGCCCGCAGCGCCGAAAACCGTTCGGCAAACGGCACGTCGTCATCCTCAACATCTGCCGCACCCACATAGCGTCCCGGCGTCAAGACGTGGTTGTGGGCCCTGATCTCTTCCAGCCTCGCCGATTTGCAGAAGCCCGGCACTTCGGCATATGCGCCCGCCTCCGGCTCGCCGCGCCATGCGTGGTAAGTCGTCGCGATCTTGGCGATGCCGTCGTCCGAAAACTCCTTGCGCGTGCGGTCCACCAATGTGCCGAGCTTTCGCGCGTCGATGAACAGCACTTCGCCGCGCCGGTCGCGCAGCTTGCCGCCGGGGTTCTTGTTGCGCGCAAGGAACCAGAGGCACGCCGGTATTTGTGTCGAGTAGAAGAGCTGGCCCGGCAACGCCACCATGCAGTCCACCACGTCCGCTTCGACCATCGTCTTTCGGATCGTATCCTCGCCCGACTGCGCCGAAGACATCGAGCCATTGGCGAGCACCACGCCCCCCGTGCCGTTGGGCGCGAGATGCCAGAGGATGTGTTGAAGCCAAGCATAGTTTGCGTTGCTGACTGGCGGCGCGCCGTAGGTCCAGCGCGCATCCTCACGCAGTCGCTCGCCGCCCCAGTCGGAGATGTTGAACGGCGGATTGGCCATGATGTAGTCGAAGCGCAGGTCCTTCAGCTCGTCTTTGTGGAAACTGCCCTCATTGTTCCAACGGATGTCGGCGTCGATCCCGCGCACGGCGAGGTTCATCTTGGCGAGCCGCCACGTTGTGTAATTGCTTTCCTGACCATAGATGGCGATGTCGCCGATGCGCCCGCCGTGGCTTTCGACGAACTTCTCCGACTGCACGAACATGCCGCCCGAGCCGCAGCATGGGTCGTAGACGCGGCCCTTATAGGGTTCGAGCATCTCCACCAGCACGCGCACCACCGAGCGCGGCGTATAGAACTCGCCGCCTCGCTTGCCTTCCGATCCCGCGAAACCACCGAGAAAGTATTCGTAGACGCGGCCAAGAATGTCCTTGGCCTTGTCGCCCGGCTGGCCCATTGCAATGCCGGAAACGAGGTCGATCAACTCTCCCAGCATCACCTTATCGAGCGCCGGGCGGTTGTAATCCTTGGGCAGCACGCCCTTGAGACCGGGGTTGGCCTTCTCGATCTCGGCCATCGCATCGTCAATCAGCTTGCCGATGGTCGGCTGCTTGGCGTTAGCTTGCAGATGCGACCAGCGAGCCTCTTTCGGCACCCAAAACACGTTTTCGGCGAGATATTCGTCCGGGTCCTCGGCGGCGGCGGTGTCTTCCCCCAGTAGTGCGGCCCGCTTCGCCTCGAAGGCGTTCGAGATGTAGGTGAGGAAGATCAGCCCGAGACAGACGTGTTTATAGTCGGACGGCTCAAGGTTCTTACGCAGCTTGTCGGCGGCGAGGAATAACTGGGCCTCAAAGCCAAGGTTGGCTCCATTTCCGTTGGCCTTGGCGGATGTCGCGGGCTTCGCTGCAACTCCTGTGCTCAAAGCGTCTTTTTTCGGGCGTCCCCTCGGCATGATCCCTCAATCCACTTTCTTTGCGCGCTGGCGCTATCACCGGTTCGCCGGCAATGCCGTCAGCCGGCCAAACTCAACCATCGCAATAACCATCACGACCCTGCGGCCATGCTCGGCCACCACCATTAGCACAGCGCGGTCGATGTCAATCCGTTCAGTCCCCGAATGGACCTACGGAGACCTTCGCCGACAAGCCAGGGCACCGGCTCTCGAAGGCGCTTAGCATCAGGGCCTCCGCCTCGGCGAGCTTTTCGTCGAAGGTGCCGTCGTCATCGAGTTGCAACAGCACCGCATCATGCACTGGGAGAAGTATGCTGTTTCTCCCGAATGCTTTCGCGAGGCTGATAAGCGCTTCCTTGAAAATCAGCGAGGCCGTGGCTTGGACAGGCTGATTGAGAGCCCAACGCTTCTCTTTAGGCGTAAGAGGCCCGTTCGACGTGCGGTAACGCCGGTTGCCCATGATACTGGACACATAACCTGCACATCCGAGTTCTGCCTCCATCCGAGCGCGATATTCGTCCAAACCGGGGAAAGACATGAAGAATGCATCCACGACTTTTTGGCATCGGAGCATCTCTTCGCGGTTGTCCACTCCTGAAACGAGCCGCGCGATGCCTTCGGAGGTCATTCCATAGCAGAAGGCGAGAAAAATGCGCTTGCTCAAGGGGCGTTGGGCGTCAGTTCCGAACATCTGCTGGCTTAAAGCCTTATACAGGTCGCCCCTGCAGTAAGCTGAGATGAGGTGCGCATCGCCAGACAGGAACGCGAGGATACCAGGCTCGAACTGCGAATAGTCGAGGTAGGTCAATCTCTTGCCCGGATCAGCCGACACGATGCCTCGATAATGGCGGCGCAGCTGCTGAAGCTGCGGATCAGACACCAGTATTCGGCCAGTGACCGTGCCTATGATCGAGAAGGTCGGGTAAAGGCGCCTGTCTATGCCTGCTGCCCGACGAAGAGTGATCTCGTCCTGAGCGGTATTAGCGAATTGTAAGAAGTCCTTCGCAAAATTTGACCGATTGCTGGCGAGTTTGAATGCATCACGCAAACGCCCTCCGTCTTCTATGCATGCCAGATGGGCCAAATCTGTCTTCCCTATTCGGGGGCCAATGTTCCAGAAGTTCAACCCAGTTGGATTTGTGCAGAGCGTCGTGGCAACTCGTTGGAATGCTCCATACCTCTCTCGCTCTAGTTGGACGAGCAGGGCATCGGCGGCATCGCGATCTATGGCGATCCCAGCTGCTTGGCGATGGGCAAAAATCCTCTGCACTGGAACTTCCACACTTAGGAACCGATCCAACTCCCCTCGCTCACGCAAGGAAGTTTTGGTTTGATCCCAGAGCTGTTCAAGGGCGTGGCTAGCCGCATTAAGCATATTGGAGAACAGCGGCTCGTCAGGCCATGCCACTCGGGACTTTGCTGCGGCAATAAAAAGTCGCGCTGTAGCATTATCCGAAAAGTGCGGAGCAAGATGCCGCCAAACATCCCAGCGCTTTTCGCCTCCCTCGTCGCGTGGAACCCCGGCGACCAGTCGCAGCGCCTCGCCAATGTCTATGGGGTTCCTTTGTGGTGCATGGCCTGCCCGGCGAAGCTCATCGATTAGCGCGGGGAGGCCGTATGTCACAAGTGTGCCGTCGAAGCAGCTAACCTCTTCAGCAGACACGCGCCGGCCTTGGCAGCCAGATGTCATGCACCAAAATGCTCCGGCGCGGACCGAGAACGGATCGGGCAGATAGGCCAAGAACGCGAGGTCAGTCATATTCCCGGTCCAGATCGATGAAACGAGTGATCGGCGTGACCTCCGGTGGCGCAACATAGACGCCCTGCCGGTTGAACCCTCGAAAAACCTGCCGGAGATCGGCCCTGAGGTGATCCTGCACATACTCTTTTGGCTCATCCCGGGTTCCGGGGTGATGAAAACGGACGCCGCGGCGACGAGGAAGGGCGCTGCGTCGAAATGACTCGGCTTCGATTGCTTTCCTGCAACGCTTTTACCTGAATCCATATG
>Ga0181527_1002669_pt1 | contig 16526 bp, 8 predicted proteins | sample PEATcosm2014_Bin_30_FD_119762 | JGI IMG/M metagenome (GOLD analysis project Ga0181527, IMG submission 119762) | Peatland microbial communities from MTU Mesocosm Facility, Houghton, MI, USA - PEATcosm2014_Bin06_60_metaG | ecosystem: Environmental > Terrestrial > Soil > Wetlands > Peat | place...
CGATGTGAACTTGTTGGCCATCAGCATGTTCCAGCCCGCGCGGCCCCAGAGACCGTAGCTCATAGTCTGCTTCCAAGGCCCCCAGCGGTGCTCGGCGCTGTAGATCTCCAAGCGCGTCTTTATGTCGAGCTCCGAGGTCTTGGCCGCCTTGTACACCTGGGCTCCGGTCGCGACATAACGCTTCAGGCCGAAGTTGTAGAGGACGTTCATGAAGCCGGCATTCGGGCCGGCGAAGATGATCTTACCGCCGTCGGCCGCCGCGCTTGACCAACTGGAATCGAGCATGCCGTCCAGCGGCGCGCCCTTGTAGTACTGGAAGTCGGCCTTGTTCAAGCGGGCGAGTTTCTCCCGCGGCACCCGCGCCAGATACTCGCCGGCCGTGAGGTAGACGTACTGCTCGGCGCGATCTGCCGCCGGGGCGGCGCCGCCCTTGCCATACTGCACGAAGGTAAGCCAGCTCCAGGGGAGCGCGGGGAACATGGCATTGGCCCCGGCCGGCAGCGGGGCGTTCTTCCGGCCGAGGTGGTCGACCCAGTTGCGGCCGCCGTCGCATGACTTGATGATGCTGGAGTCCAGCGGCGGCCACAACGCCGGGGTTGGGCTCCAGGCATGCCGGATCTGATAGATGACGCCGTCCTGCTCGTAGAGCGACGAGGTATAGCCGTGCAGCCCCTCGCACTTGTTGTTGGGCATGGTCGCGCCCCGCGACCCCGGGTTGAGATTGACCCCGCGGAAGCCGTCGGTCGACTCGTTGGGATTGCCGGTGAGCATGCACAGGCAGTTCCGCAGCATGACATGCTTGTTGCCGGGGTCCTCGAAGCCGAGCCCGTCGTCCACATTGACGTACAGGGTGTTGTCGCCGGCCCAAGTGGTGTACCATGTGTCGCCGGAGGGAGGCGTGCCGAACCCACCCCCCTTGCCCATGGGCCGGCCGCCGTCGCTGGTGTCATGGATGTCGCCGAAGGCCGCTGCGGTGATATCTTCGCCGGCGGACACCGCGGCGGTACCCCATGCCGCCACGCCGGCTGTAACGACTGCCAGAATACTGCGGATCATTTTGCACGCTCCTTTCGCGCAGCGTTTCGTTGCGAGCTATAAGTATATCCTGGAGAAGATCGGAAAGGACGCCGGTCGAGGTTCCCGCGCACCTATACGAAGGTATGGTTGTCCTTGCTGCATTGTCCTGCTACTCTGGAGGTCATCATTAGATCCGCGAGGGCGACTGTTTCCGGAGAGCGGCGAGGGTTGGGGGGATTCCCCCGCTTCCTGATCAAGAGGCAATCTGTGGCCAAGCGGTGAACTTATGACCAGGGCAGCGTTCTCTCGGCGGCAGTTGGGCAGGTTCTTGGCAGCAGCGGCGGGGGCGTGGGCGGGCGCGCCGTGGGTCGCGGCGCGGGCCGGTGGAGGCTCGGCCAACGAGAAACTCAACGTGGCCTTCGTGGGTGCCGGCGGCCGGGGATCGCTTCTCATTGACGGCTTGGCCGGGCGCGTCAACAGGGTGGCCTTCGCCGAAGTGGACGAGCCCTATGCGGCCGCGACCTTCAAGGCGCACCCGAACGTGCCGCGCTACACCGATTATCGCAAGATGTTCGATGAGTTGCAGCGGAAGATCGACGCCGTGGTCGTTGCCACCCCGGACCACCATCATTACCCGGCCTCGATGATGGCCCTGAATCGCGGCAAGCACGTGTACTGCGAAAAACCGCTGACTTATACGATCGCGCAGGCCCGGCTCCTGGCGAAGGTCGCGCGCGAGAAGAAGTTGGCGACCCAGATGGGCAACCAGGGCAACTCCAGCGACAGCACGCGACTGATCCGCGAGTGGATCAAGGCCGGCGTGCTCGGCGAAGTCCGGGAAATCCGTCACTGGAACGACTACCCCATGGCGGCGCGCTACCCGCGGCTGCCCGCGCAGCTCCCGGCCGGGGTGGATTGGGACCTGTGGCTCGGTCCCATCCGCGCGCGGCCGTTTGCCACCGGCACGATCCGCTGCGGCTGGCATCCGTTCAGCGACATCTGCAACGGCCTGATCGGCAACTGGGGCACGCACCACATCTCGGCGGCCTGGTGGGCGTTGGAGCTGGGGCCGCCCGGCACCATCGAAGTCGTCCAACAGAGCGAGTGGCCGGTAAAGGAGTCGTATCCCCTGGGCTTTGTGCTGAAGTACACGTTCCCCACGCGCGGCACGCGCCCGGAAGTGGCCATGTACTTCCACGGCGGCACGAAGGTGGCGGAAATGCCGCGTCCCAAACACCTCGAGGCAGGACGCCGCATCACCCAGGCCATGGAAGGGCCGAAGGGGCAGGTGATCGTCGGTTCCGAGTGCAGCATCATGGCCGGCCCGTGGTGCGACGGCGCGCGGATCATTCCGGAGAAGAAGATGCAGCAGGTCGGCAAGCTGCCTTGGACGGTGGAGGGCTACGGCGATCACCTGGAGAGTTGGCTCAAAGCATGCCGGGAGGGCACGCCCACGGCCTCGAACTTCGAGTTCGCGGCGGCCGTCACCGAGGTCGCCTTGCTGGGGAGCATCGCCTTGCGGCACGGAAGGAAGCTCCAATGGGACGGGAAGAATATGCGGTTCCTGAACGAGCCGGACGCGGACAAGTACCTCCGCGTCGAGTTGCGCAAGGGCTGGGACGTGTAAAGGACTGCCGAGGCGCAAATGGGAGCCAGAATGTCGATCTTGATGGCGCTGGCGCTCCTGTGCGGGGCGGGCGCGGCTGAATCGCGTCCCGACCAGGCGACGAAGCTGATCGTGTTCTTCGGCGGCGTCAAGACGCACGCCGCCGGGGCGCACGAGCACCTCAAAGGGGTGCAACTGCTGAAGAACTGCGTGGAGACGGCGGCCAATGTCCCGCGAGTCAACGCGCAAATCTACCTGGACGCCTGGCCGAAAGACCCCGCCGAGCTGGACGGCGCCGCCACGATCGTGCTGATGTGGGAAGGCTGGGGCTCGCACCTGGTCAGCCGCCGCAACGCCCAGAAGGTGCAGAAGCTCGACCAACTGATGAAGCGCGGCGTCGGGCTGGTCTGCTTCCACGCGGCCACGGCCGTCGAGGACGACGTCGAAGGGTATCTTCTCGATTGGGTCGGCGGGAACAAGAAGCTGGGGTACTCGCTGCATCCCATGGCCCGCAACATCAGCCTTGCGCTGCCTGCGCCGCAGCATCCCCTGTGCCGCGGCGTAAGGCCCATGAAGTTCCCCGAGGAAGAGTTCTACTGCAAGATCCTGTTCCGCGCCGGGGACAAGCGGATCACGCCCATCCTTACGGCAATGCTCCCGCCGGAGCGGCCGGAAAAGCAGGTCGTCGCCTGGGCGTGCGCGCGTGCCGATGGCGGCCGCGCTTTTGCTTGCACTGGCCCGCACTACCATGCCAGCTTCCAAAACGACGACTTCCGCCGCCTGGCGCTGAATGCAATCCTATGGACGGCGAAGATCGAAGTACCTGAGGGCGGCGTGCGGTCCACTCTGCCCGAGAACGAGGCCACCGGAAGACGCGAATGACGTTGCGGACCGGCGCAACCTGGTGTATTGTCTCAGTTGGAGGAAACGATCATGCACGAGAACCCAGTGAAATCTTCTGTGCAATCGCCGCAAGCGGCTCTCAGCCGGCGGCATTTTCTGGAGAACGTGGCCGCGGCCGCCGCCTCGGCGCCCTTGGCGGGCGCGGCAGCGGCCTTCGCGGCCGACCAACCGGCGGCCACGCCTCGACCGATCAAGCAAAAGATCAAGCTGGGCGTCATCGGCTGTGGCGGCCGGGGCCAGTGGGTGAGCAAGTACTTCAAGCAGCACGGGGGCTACGAGTTCCACGCGGCCTGCGACTACTTCCAGGATGCCGTGGACCGGTTCGGCGAGGCCTTCGGCGTGGAAAAGGCCCGGCGGTTCTCCGGCCTGTCCGGCTACAAGAAGCTGATCGCCAGCGGCGTGGAGGCCGTTGCCATCGAGGACCTGCCCTACTTCTACCCGGAGCAGGCCAAGGCCGCCGTGGAAGCCGGCCGCCACGTCTACTTGGCCAAGCCCGTCGCGGTCGACGTGCCGGGCGTACTCACGGTCGAGGCGGCCGGCAGGCTGGCCACACAGAAGAAGCTGTGCTTCCTGGTCGATTACCAGATGCCCACCGACCCCGTGAACATCGAGATCGCCAAGCGGATCGGCGAGGGGGGACTGGGGAAGCTGGCCTACGTGATTTCCGCCGGCTGCGCCACGCTCTGGCCGGAGCCGCCCGCCTCCTCGACAATCGAGCAGCGGCTGCGCGACAGCCAGTGGCTCCGCGACGTGACGCTCTGCGGCGACAGTTGTGTGGCGTTCGACATTCATTCCATCGACGCCATGACGTGGGTCCTCGGCCGGCGACCCACAAGCGCCGTGGGATATGCGCGCGTCACGCGGCCCAATCCCCAGCTCGACGGGCGGGACACGCTCAACGTGCTCTTCCAATGCGCCGACGGGCTGATCTGGAACCACGTCAGCCAGTCGTTGAACAACAACTGCGACCTGGGGCTCTCCTGCTACCTCTATGGCACGCTCGCCAACGCCAGGGTGCGGTATGACGGCAAGGCTTTCGTCCAGGGAGGGCCCAAGCACTACGTGGGCAACGTCGTGAACCTCTACGAGGCGGGCGTCGAGCGGAACGTCGCCGAGTTCTACCGCAACATCAGCGAGGGCCGCTGCGAGAACCCGACGGTCAAGCGGGCGGTCGACGGACACCTGACCGCGATCCTCGGCCGCGAGGCCGCCTACCGCCAGGGCCGCTTGACCATGGACAAGCTGCTCAAGGAGAATAAACGGCTGGAGCTGAATCTGTCGGGCTTAAAGAGTTGAGGAAGGCAAGCATGTCGCAGCCTGCTGCCGGCCGACTTCGCCGAGCAACTCAAGGCGATACAATAGGAGTACACCTCCAACGCCTAAGGGTGAAGAAGGGCTGGAGTTGAAAGGAAATCCAATGAAGGCATCGTTCATCACGCTCTGTCTAGCGTTGTCGCTCAGTGCCAACACCGGCTATGCCCAAGCCAAGACCGTCTGGGCCAATCCGAAGCATGACGAGAAAGGTAATCTGCTGCCGCTTCAATCCTGCGGCGAGACCATCAACCGGGCCATGAAGTTCATCCTTGTAGACCAGGCGACCTGGGCCAAGGGCAACAAGATCACGGATGAAGACGGCAAGATTCGGCCTCCCTATTTCTTCTATTGCGTGGCCATCGACGGCCAACTCGACGGCGCGGGCGCTCCTGTCAGTCGCAACACCAACTATCCCGCCTTTCACCATGCCTTCTTCATTCATGCCTTTCTCGACTACTACGTCTACTCCGGGGACCAAGAGAGTCTTAGACGGGCCGACGAACTGGCCGTCTGGAACATATCACACAGCACGCCACTGGGTTGGAAATACGGCGGCCTGCCCTACAGTACCGTTCATAACGGCAAGATGGGCGGCTCGGTGGACGCGGACGCCATTATGACCGACAAGCCTGCCATTATGGCCGGGGCGTATCTACGGCTGCATCGCACCACGCAGAAGCCCGGGTACCTGAGGGCTGCCGAGCAGATCGCCGACACATTGGCCAGAACGCAGACACCGCAGGGCAATTGGCCGTTTCGGGTCAACCCCAAGACGGGGGAAGTGCGGGAAGAGTACACCAGCAGCGTGATCTACGCCGTCGAACTATTCGAGCAGTTGGATGCGCTGACCAAGCAAAAACGATATGCCGAGCCAAGGGCCAAGGCACTTCAATGGTTGCTTGAGGGGCCGGTGCAGACCATGAACTGGAACGGCATGTATGAGGACGTGAGCAAGGACATGGGGCGAAAGAATCGCACGAATTGGGACTGTATCGACACGGCCTGTTACCTTGTCCGGCACCGGGCGGAAAACAAGAGCTACCTGCCCCTCGCCATGCAGTTGCACGATTGGGTCAAGAAGACGTTCGTGGACGAGGAGCACCGCTACGGCCCCGCTCATGCCGTGCGGGAACAGTTGGTTTGTAACTGCCGCATGGCAGGACACTCGGGACACTGGGCATCGTTACTGGGCAGCCTCTATCAGGCAACTGGGGAGGAGAAGTACCGCACGGCCCAGGCCAACGTGGCGAGCCTCATCACCTACCACCTGCAACCGGACAATCGCATCTCACTTGGCCCGGAATGGAATGAGAGCGAATTTGGGTATTGGTACTCGGGCCAGTTCAGTTGCATCCACTGGCTCATTGACATTTTCGGCCATATCCCCGAAACCGCGCCCGACGGCGAGAATCATTTGCTGCGTGCCGGTGCAGTAGTCCAGGCGATTCGGTACGAGTCGAACAAGGTTGCGTACACTACCGATGGCTCGAGTTCCGACGTCCTGAAGCTGTCGTTTCGACCGGATGAGATTGCCGTCAATGGGCAGCCCCTCGCGGCCGGCGACGGCGTTGCCAAGGGCTGGCGGTTCGATCCCAAAACAAAGGTTCTGAGGCTCGTTCACGAAGCGGGGAAGGTGGTCATACACTGAGACTTGGCCTGAAAAGACAACGCCCTCGGGGACGCTTATTGCCAACGTCTTCGAGGGGCCGTACAAGAATCCGTCAGGGTTGAAGGGGCGACCTGTTGCCAGGGACCTCCAAGCCAAACAAGAAGGAATCCAATCATGTGGCAGCTTGCATCGAGATTGTGGGTGATTGCGGCAGCGGTGCTCGGCACGATCGTCCCGGCAACTACAGGCCGGGCCGATCCCGGCTCGCCTCCGCTCCAGATCGGCCAGGCCAACTGGGCCCCCAAATTGTACGGATTCTGCATGGATGCCGCCGATTCCAGGCATCGCTCGCTCCCCGAACAGGCCCGCATGCTCCACGAGCTGGGCTTCGACGGCGCAGGCTACGAGCTATGGCTGGGCGACGAACTCGATAAGAACCTCCGCACCCTGGATGAGGCGGACCTGAAGGTCTATCTGTTTTGGATCGTCGTCCACTTGGATCCGAAGACTCGCCCTTACAAGCCCGGAGTGCCCGAGGCCATCCGCAAGCTCAAGGGCCGGCCGGCGACGATTTGCGTGCTCTTGCACGATTTTCCGCCGGGCGATCCGCGGGGCATGGACCCGGCGGTCAAGACCCTCCGCGAACTCGGCGACCTGGCCGCCCGGTCCGCCCTGCGAGTTTCCATCTATCACCACACGGGCGACTGGGCCGAGAGCATCCAGCAGGCCCTCGACGTGGCGAAGAAAACCGGCCATCCGCAGGTGGGCGTCAACTTCAACTTGTGCCACTGGCTGATGGTCGACGGGCAGAAAGACTACCGGCCGGTCCTTCGCGAGAACGCAGCGAAGATCTTCGTGGTAACGATCAACGGGGCGAAGCTCGGTTCGAAGACCTGGACCAACGGGCTGATCCAGCCGCTGGACCAGGGCGACTTCGACAACCGCCAACTCCTCTCCACGCTCCGCGCAATCGGCTACCGCGGGCCGATCGGGCTGATGTGTTACGGCATCCCCGGTGACGCGCGGGACTACCTCGAGCGGTCGATGAAAGTGTGGAAGACCTGGCAGGCCCAATAATCAGGTTCCATCTCCCGCCGGGAGAGGTCCGCCTGACGCGTTTTCACGGGGATTATGTCAGAAAGCAGATGACCGTTTCAGCCACGAATGAAACGAAAACTTCCACCTTGCCGCTTGCTGTCCGCCTGATCGGCCAGTGGTCGCTTGATGCGGCACGGGATCCTACAGGACCGGCGCTCTCACCGGAACCCCCGGACGCAGTCCGGGGGCTTTTCGAAAGGGCATGAAATCTGCGCGCGGTCTTGGTTGCATACAGCCCCCTTCTGGTTTACATGCAGCAGTGGCCGGGTTAGCATGGGTGGATGCGATTCGGCCCTTGCTCTCAAGACTTCCCTCCCCAACCCAGGTGTATCGCCATGCACGCTCGACAAGTGAAGGTCCTTCTGTGCGTCGTTGCCGGACTCGTTTTAGGGGCGGTCCAGCTCCAGGCGGCCGAAACGGCCCGCCTGACAGTCCACCTCGATCGTCCCGGCCCGAAGATCAGTCCGATGCTCTATGGCATCTTCTTCGAGGAGATCAACCGGGCGGGCGACGGCGGCCTGTATGCCGAGATGCTGCAAAACCGCTCCTTCGAGGACGATCGCGGTGGAAACGAGAACCAGCCGGCCAAGCCGACGGGCTGGACGCTGGTTACCGGCCCCGGCACGGAAGCGACGATGGCCATCGACCGCTCGCGGCCGCTGGGCCTGAAGAACCCCCACAGCCTGCGGCTGGAAATCGCCAAGACCGGCGGCGGCCGGGCCGGCGTGGCCAACGAAGGTTTTCGCGGCATCGCGGTCCGCAAGGGCGCCGAATATGCCTTCTCCGTGTATCTCCGCGGCGACAGCGGGTTGCAGGGCCCACTGGCGGTCAGCCTGGAAGACCCCGTCGGCCGCGTGCTGGGCTCGGCAATGATCCACGGCATCGGCACGGCCTGGAAGAAGTTCGCGTGTACGCTGACGGCGGGCGAAACGTCGGCCGCGGCACGGCTGGTCCTGGCGGCCACCGCGCCCGGCACGCTGTGGATCGACCAGGCATCGCTGTTCCCCAAGGAGACGTGGAAAGGCCGAGCCAACGGCCTGCGGCCGGACCTGGCCGAGATGCTCTACCAGATGAGGCCGGCGTTCGTCCGCTTTCCCGGCGGCTGCTATGTCGAGGGCGACCGGCTGGCCAATGCCTTCCGCTGGAAGGACAGCATCGGCGACCTGGCCCAGCGGCCGGGGCACTGGAACCTCTGGGGCTACCGCTCGACCGACGGCCTGGGCTACCACGAGTACCTGCAAATGTGCGAGGACCTGGGGGCGGAGCCGCTCTTCGTAATCAACTGCGGCATGAGCCACGAGGAGCAGGGCCACCGGGGCGTCGCCGAGGTGCCCAACCTGGCGGAGTACATTCAAGACGCCCTGGACGCCGTCGAGTATGCCAACGGCCCGGCCGAGAGCCGCTGGGGGGCGCTGCGGGCCAAGGCCGGCCATCCGGCCCCCTTCGGCCTCAAGTACATGGAGATCGGCAACGAGAACGGCGGCCCGACCTACGACCAGCACTACAAGCAGTTCTACCACGCCATCAAGGCCAAGTACCCCGCGATGAACCTGGTGGCCAACTGCATGACCCGGCCGGGGCCGGTGGACATCAACGACGAGCACTACTACAACAGCCCCGAGTTCTTCTTCCAAAACGCCGATAAGTACGACACGTACCCGCGCAGCGGCCCGAAGGTCTATGTCGGCGAGTATGCGGTGACGCAGGGCTGCGGCAAGGGGAACCTGCGGGCGGCGCTGGGCGAGGCGGTTTTCATGACGGGCATGGAGCGCAACGCCGACGTGGTGGTGATGGCCTCCTACGCCCCGCTCTTTGTGAATACCGGCTGGCGGCAGTGGAATCCGGACGCCATCCAGTTCGACAACAGCCGCGTCTGCGGCACGCCGTCGTATTACGTGCAAAAGATGTTCAGCCAGGCCCGCGGCGACGTGGTGCTCGGCCTGGATCTCCAGGCACCCGCGGTCGAGGTGACTGGCAAGGGCGGCGCGATCGGCGTGGGCACCTGGGCCACGCAGGCCGAATTCAAGGACCTCAAAGTCACCCGGGGCGACAAGGTGCTCTTCCAGAGCGATTTCAGCGACGGCAGCAAGGGCTGGCGGACCCTGGGCGGCCGCTGGCAGATCCGGGACGGCACCCTGCGGCAAACGGCCGGCGGCGAGAATATCCGCGCCATCGCGGGCGATAAGGCGTGGAAAGACTACACCTATACGCTCAAGGCCCGCAAGCTCGGCGGCGCCGAAGGGTTTCTGATCCTCTTCAACGTGCGGGACGATCATGCGAAGAGCTGGTGGAACCTGGGCGGCTGGGGCAACAACCGCCACGCGGTCGAGAGCGAGGGCGTAGGGGACGGCGGCGTCGGCGGCCGCATCGAGACGGGCCGCTGGTACGACATCCGCATCGAGCTGAGCGGCTCGCACATCCGCTGCTTCCTCGACGGAAAACTGATCCACGACCTGCACCCGGCCGCCAGGTCGCTCTATGCCGTGGCCAGCCGGGCCGGCAAGTCCGGCGACGTGATTCTCAAGGTCGTCAACGTCATCGACGAGGCCCAGCCCGCCGAAATCGCATTTCGCGGGCCTGGCGCGGCGGTGAACTCGGCCGTGGCCACCACGTTGACCTCGGCCAGTGCGGAGGACGAGAACACGCTCGACCAGCCGGCGAAGGTCGTGCCGGCCACCGCCGCGGTGGCCGGCGCGGCGGCCGACTTCCGCCACGTCTTTCCGGCCCATTCGGTGACGGTCATGCAGGTGAAACTCGCGCCGGCCCTGGCGGTTGCGGCAGCGGCCTTGCCCGCCAACCTGGCGCTCGTGGCCAAGGCGGCCACCTCGTTCGTCTCCGGCCATGAAACTTTGCAGGCCGTCAACGACGGCTACCTGCCGGCCGACTCCAACGACAAGAGCCACGGCGCGTATGGGAACTGGCCGCAAAAGGGCACCCAGTGGGTCGAGTACGAGTGGAGCCAGCCGATCTCGACCGGCAAGATCGACGTCTACTGGTTCGACGACGGCCGGGGCGTCCGGCTGCCCAAGGCGTGCCGGCTGAAATACTGGGACGGCAAGGCATTCGTCCCGGTCGAAAACCCTGTCGGTTTGGGCCTGGCGGCCAATCGCTTCAATACCACGACCTTCAGCGAGGTCCGCTCCTCCCGCTTGCGCCTGGAACTCGACTCCAACGGCGACTTCTCCACCGGCATCCTGGAGTGGCGGGTCTACGACTCGGGCAAATCGCCCAACTTCGCCCCGGTCGTTACCACAGGGCCCGATCGCGTAGTGGTGCTGCCGGGCAAGACGTGGCTACAGGGAACCGTCCGCGACGACGGCAAAGTCAAGCCCGTGCCCACGGTGACCTGGAGCAAACAGTCCGGCCCGGGCGAGGTCGCGCTGGAGGATGCCCATGCCACGGCGACCAGGGCGGGGTTCTCCGCCGCGGGAGAGTATGTCCTGCGGCTGACGGCCGACGACGGCGAGTTGTGTGGTTCCGACACGCTGCACGTGAGCGTGGTTCCCCCGCCGCCCGCGGCGCACCTGACACCCGTGGCCATGAAGCCCTTCAAGATCCAGAGCCCCCTTTGGAGCGACCGCATCAAGAAAATGATTGTCAACTGGATCCCACACTGCTACCGCAAGCTTTCGGACCCCAAGCTGCCCGAGGGAAACATCGAGAATTTCGTGCAGGCGGGCAACAAGCTGGCCGGGCGGCCGGCGGCTGGCCACGTCGGCGCCCCCTGGTCGGATGCCTACGTGCATAACACAGTCGAGTCGATGTGCTGGGCACTCATGGTCGATCCGCAAGGGGACCCGGAACTCCGTGCGGCGCAAGCGGCGATCCGCACGAAGCTCGACGATTGGATTCCCAAGATCCTCGGCGCCCAGCAGCAAAGCGGCTACCTGCAGACGTACTACACGCTCAACGGTCATCGACCCTGGACCAACAAGGGGGATCACGAGGGCTACACGGCCGGCTATTTCATCGAGTCGGCCATTGCCCATTACCTCATGACGAACAAGACCGACGACCGCATGTACCGCGCCGCGCGGAAGCTGGCCGACTGCTGGTGCGAGCACATCGGGCCGCCGCCCAAGCGACGCTGGTACGACGGCCACGAGGAGCTGGAACAGGCCCTGGTCCGGCTGGCCCAGGCGGTGGAGGACGTGGAAGGGGCCGGCAAGGGCCGCAAGTACGTCGCCTTGGCGAAGTTCCTTCTCGACTGCCGCGGCGGCGGCGAGGAGTACGACCAGAGCCACTTGCCGGTCGTCCGGCAGTACGAGGCGGTGGGACATGCCGTGCGGGCCGCCTACTGCTACGCGGGCATGGCCGCCGTCGCCATGCAAACCGGCGACCCCGACTACCAGAGCGCCGTCCAATCCCTGTGGAGCAACCTGGTCCACAAGAAATACTATGTCATCGGCGGCGTGGGCAGCGGCGAGACCCCGGAAGGCTTCGGCCCGAACTACTCCCTGCCCAACAACGCCTATTGCGAGTCGTGCGCCAACTGCGGCGAATTGTTCTTCCAGCACGCGCTCAACCTGATCTGGCACGATGCCCGCTACGCCGATCTCTGCGAGGAAACGCTCTACAATGCGATCCTCGGCGACTTGGACCTGGAGGCCAAGAACTTCACCTACACCAACGCGCTGGACTCCGGCGGCGGCCGCTACCCGTGGCACGTCTGCCCGTGCTGCGTGGGCAATATCCCACGGACCCTGCTCATGCTGCCCACCTGGATGTATGCCAGGGGCGCCGACGCCTTGTACGTGAACCTGTTCGTCGGAAGCACCGTGACCGTGGACAGCGTGGCGGGCACTACGGTCGAGTTGGTGCAGAGGACCGATTATCCCTGGAGCGGTAAGGTCTCGATTACGCTGAACCCGGCGGCCGAGAAACGGTTCGCACTGAAGATTCGCGCGCCCAACCGCAGCGTGAGCAAGCTCTATGCGACGGCGCCTGCCTGCCAGGGCATCACCGCGCTTGCCGTCAACGGCGCGCCTGTGCCGCCGGCCGTCGATCGCGGCTATGTGGTGATCGATCGGACGTGGCAGACGGGCGATCGCGTCGACCTGGAGTTGCCCATGCCGGTCCAACGGGTCAAAGCCGATTCCAAGGTCATGGCCGATGCGGGCCGCGTGGCCCTGCGGTACGGCCCGCTCATCTACTGCATCGAAAGCATCGACCAGAACGTCAGCCTGGCCCTGCCCCCCACCTCCGCCCTGTCTGCCCAGCGGCGGCCCAATCTCCTGGGCGGCGTGGTGGTCCTCACGGGCACTTTTGCCAACGGCGCGCCGCTGACAGCCATTCCCTATTACGCCCGCAACAACCGCGGCGGCCGTGCAATCGTGTGGATCCAAGAGCGGTAGGTGCACGAGGAAGGCATGGGCCTCATGCCGGCGTCGAGCCGAAAAACCAGGCGCGTCCCCGTTTCGACCCCTCTTTTGCAGGCCCTTTTGCAGGCCCTGGCAGCATCCTCCCGGAGGTTTGGCCAGTGGGCTCGAAGTCCGTGGCGACACCGAGGGCGCCGCCTAGAGGCCGGCAGCGATCCTGGGATCTATCTTATGGCGGGCGTTCCATACTCCTACGTTGGGAACGGACGACCGAACTACCCGCGCGAGCGCGTCAATCTGCTCTAGTAGCTTGGAGCGGGGCGCCAGCAGATCGAGCGCGACCACCCGCAACTGCTTGCCCGCGTGCCTGACAACGTGCTCTGCAGCGCTCACCCCTTCATCAGCAGCATAGACTAGTGTACCGCCCGGTAGATCCAGGGCGACGGCGTATGCGAGCAGTTGGTAAAGGTCGGCGTTCCGATAACCGCCAACCGGCAGTCGCTTGTACTTTGCGTCGCCCACCCACACAATCCTACCGCCGTCAAGCAGGCACAGATCAGGCTTGAGCGGAACGACTCGGGCTTGATCCAGACACAGAACGGGAGAACGCTCAGGGAATCGAGCGAGGTCCGCATCCAGGTAGACCCGGAGGGCGCTTCGAACGAATCTCTCGAACACCGTGTTCATGTCGATCAGGAACGCTGATCCCCGAGTGCCTCCGATCCCAAGGTCCAGCGACGCAGAGCGAAGAACGAAACTCGCCAACGAAACCGCTGGCTGATAGTGGCGGTTCAACCGGGTGAAAAGGACATCCGGGACTTCAGTAGGTTTGAAGTGCAGGCGGCTCACCGCACCGAACAGGCGCTGTGACCGATTGAGCTCGCGCCTAGCACAGTCCGAGCGAATAGGAATACGGCACATTGCGCTTAGCGCGGCGAGCAGAAGGCGATTCTCGACGATGTCCGACGCGAAGACGTCATGCCGGACTTCGATGGGCGGCGAGATCCCCAGCCGTCGGCGGATCTGATCGTCGAACAGAATTCGGCCGCGGGGCGCTTGGAGCGATTCGTCTTCGCACTGATAGCCGTTCAGGAGACCCCGCCTCGTCGCTTGCTGAACCATCCCGGCCAGCATGATCGCGATCATCTCGACGAGGTCGAGATTTCGGGAGAACTCGGCCTGCTGGCCGGACCAGGACGCCGCGTCGCACGCGTAGGAGAGGAGAAAAAGCACTGACGACATCGGCACCTTTGGGCGTACTTCGATTACAAGGCTGGGCAGACAGACCAGCCCCACGCGTTGATCGGGAGTAAGGTCGTAACGGCCGTCGGAGCCAATCGTCGGCTCGATTCGGAGGCCGGGATACAGAGCCCGGACTGTGTCTCGCTCCGTAGTCGAGAGCGCAACTGCTGGCTCGGTCTTGAACTCAGTTAGTACCAGTCTACGCATCATCGTCATCTTCCGCGTCCTCAGCGGCGGGGACCGTGGCGGAAACCGAGTCATCGGAGGTGGCCTTCCGGACCGCCCTGTATTCGAAATGCTTCAGTTCGTCGGGAGTGTCGAAGAACCGGTCGGCGATCGCCGGCAAAATGGAGTGGTTCCAGATCAATTCCGCCTTTTCTTCCGTCAACGCCTGCGTATCTTTGTCCTTGAGAAGGAAATGGCTTGGCCCAATCGACGCATGAGGGTCGTTCAATCGCGCGTTGACGTAGTCAAGCATGTTAGCAAGAAAGGCCATGTCGGGCGCTTTCTGATCAAGGAACCTCTGCAGGAGTCCCTTCAGTGGCGTCTGACCTGGGAGGAGGTCCACGAATCGGAATCGCCGCCGGAGGGCCATGTCGAGCAACGCGATCGAGCGATCGGCCGTGTTCATAGTCCCGATCATCAAGATGTTCGCTGGAAGCCGGAAAGCCGCCTGCGAGTACTGCAGCGTGATCGCCTCATCACGGTACTCGAGCAGATAGTACAGCTCGCCGAACACCTTCGCCAAGTTCCCGCGGTTGATTTCATCGATCAAGAGGACGAAACGGTCGCCGGGAGCATTCGCCGCTCTGGTAGCGAGGCGCTTGACCGGACCAGGCTGTAGCGAGAATGTGCCAGCCCCCGTCGGTCGATAGCCTTCGACGAAGTCCTCGTACGCATAAGATGGATGGAATTGGACCAACTCGACTCTGTCTATATCGCCGGCGACCGCCACGGCGAGCTTCCGAGCGATGAACGTCTTGCCGGTCCCCGGAGGGCCCTGAAAGATGATTTGCCGGCTCTCAAGGAGGAGGTCGGCCCATGCTCGAATGCAGTGGGGCGGGTCCAAGAAGAGGTCCGCTCCGAGCTGCTTGAGATCATCAAGGTTGACCTCGCCGGTGCGCTCAACCGTACCCGCTGCTGGTGGATTGCCAGCGGTGGCGGCCTGTACCTTCTTCGCCGCGCCGTTATTTTCACTCTTTGTCTTCTTGCGTCCTGCCCCCCACTGCTCGATGAACGGCGTCCGATAGAAGGAAAATCCCTCGGGCTCCTGAGGATTGAAGCTCTTGCGGATGGCAAGAAGGTCGGCGTCGATGTTGCCGGTTGTGCCTCGCGCCAGCCGACTCGCGAACGCTTCTCGAATGAGCGTCTTGTCCCTTCTCGATGAAATGCTTTCAAAAGCCTCCGGATATATCATGAACAACCACGCCTCCCGCATCGGTTGGTAGGCACCACCTGAGAACTCGACTCCGCGTACGTCTTGGGCGAACTTCCACGGATCTTTGAGGAGCACGGCCCGTTCCGGCTCGGAGAGCCCCTGCCAATGGATCAGGAATTCGTTCAGCCATGCCAGATGGAAGGGGCGATGTTGATTGAAGCTCTGATCGCCGATGAGCCCACGCTTGACGCCTTCGGCGGCCCATTCCGGAATCGACAATGGGCGTGTCCGCCAGCCGAGGACAACCTGCACGTTGTCGATTTTCTTGTCTGGGCCCGTCAGGCTGGTGAGGAACTGCTGAACGTACAGAATTTCAGCGGCCAGTTGGCAGATGTCGTCGTCGCCTCTATCGAGTTGCTTGCGGAACTTTTCAAGGAAGGAGCCCTCGCCCTCGTCAAAGCGCTCGACGAAAAGCGCATGGAATCGCCTCAAATTCTGCAGGCTCCACAGTTGTCGCTCGGGTGTGAAGAGGCTGTCGAAGCGGACTAACGCGGTCTCGCGAATGTTTTGCAAGGCGACAAACGTCTCTTCGGGGAAACCTGTCAATCGTGCCATTTAGTTACCTCCCCTAAGACGGGTGGTCGCCCACGCCAGGCCAAGGGCCTACAAAGTCGTGCAAATGGGGTCGGGAGTCTTAAATCTCTCTCAAGGGCGTTCGAAGCCAACAGAATTCCATGGACACAATACCAACTGCGGTAATTTGCGAAGGGGCGGTGCGCGGCCGCCACGGTCCTCCGCAACGCCTCGCCTGCGCCCAATGACAGCAAGGGCCTCACCTTGTTTGCGCCCTCCGCCACCAAAGCCAACGCCTATTGACCCCACTATAGCGACCCCGCGCGGGCCGTCAAGGTAGGGGGCGGTGGGTGGGGGTATCGCCCGGCCAGCCGTCGCCAACCACCGGTCCTCCCGCGTATGCCCTCCGTCTTCGCACGCAGGCCAGCCGGACGCAAGTAGGTCCCTTCTGCCGGAAGGGACTCGACG
>Ga0181527_1002670_pt1 | contig 16524 bp, 17 predicted proteins | sample PEATcosm2014_Bin_30_FD_119762 | JGI IMG/M metagenome (GOLD analysis project Ga0181527, IMG submission 119762) | Peatland microbial communities from MTU Mesocosm Facility, Houghton, MI, USA - PEATcosm2014_Bin06_60_metaG | ecosystem: Environmental > Terrestrial > Soil > Wetlands > Peat | place...
AAGATCCCTGATGCAGAAATGGCCACCCTCAACTTGGCGCCAGCAGCTTTTCATGGAGACTGGAACTATTTAGTTTCGCCTCATGAGTAGAAATGTAGACTTTATTTATGCGCAGGCCCTAAGACTTATACTGCTTAGCGTCCTTATCATTTACCACTACTCCCTCGCCGTATGTGTAGACGGGGGTGGTGAAGTCAACCACCTCTTGCCGTTGCGGTGTAATTCCAAGGGCGCAAGAGATAATGTCAATCTTTCCGGTCGTGAGCGATGGAATCAGGGTATTAAAAGACATGCCCTGAATGTCGACAGTAAATCCCTGATCCTTGGCAACGGCTTGAATCACATCCACCATCACCCCTTGAACGGAATTCGTTTTGGTGTCTAGAAACGTGAATGGAACACCCGTTGGCGTTGCTCCTACCTTATAGGTTTGAGCTCCGGCAGCAGGGGTAAAGAGCACTAAGGACAAGATCACAAGCAAACCATTCAGCAGCTTTGACATCATTTCTTTTGCCTCCGTTAATGAGAATTCCCTTTTTGAGTGCGGAAAGCGGAGAATCCACCCAAGGTCTATCTTGGTTCCGTCAGGAAAATAATGATATAATTTATTGTATTGCAATAAATTATATTGTATAAATGTTGACGATTATGATACGGGAAGCTCGAGTTGTCAACAGAATTTTTTACAATCTTTTGCCAAGGAATAAGCGTTATGAATTCCCCCAGGTCCGCAGCGAAGCGCATTAATAAGGTGCGAGAGTCGCGGGTAGATCCGCTGGCAGTTAAATCAGTCGAAAAGGCATTTCTCGTTTTGAATGCTTTTGGTGGAACGAATTTCTCGATGAGTCTCACCCAGCTTGCTTCAGCGATCCGTCTGGATATAAGCGCGGCGCAGCGTTTCACCCATACCCTAACGAAGTTAGGCTACCTGCAAAAGGATCCCCTCACCAAGCGATTCGGACTTGGGGTGAAGGCGCTTAACCTCGGGCACCATTATCTTCGGGCAAATCTGCTGGTTGAGCGGGCTATGCCCTATCTCCTACATCTAAGCAAGACGACGCAGGAGACGGTCAATCTCACCGTACGGGATGATACCGAAGTCGTTTTCATTGTGCGCTTCATGTGCAGACAACTTCTAAACCTGAATGACACTGGTGTCATAGTGGGAGCAAGAATGCCAGCTTACTGTACCGCGAGCGGCATTGCCATTCTGTCTCAACTTCCTCCGTCCGAAGTCGCTGATATCCTCAACCGATCCGAGTTGAGAGCGTACACGCCCCACACTACCTGCCGGCTGAAAGATTTGCTTAAGAAGTTGGAGGTATCGGCGGTCCGCGGATATGCCACGGCGTTTGAAGAGTTCTTCCTAGGTGATCTTGCGATTGCCGCTCCGATTCTTGCCCAAAATGGCGCGGCAGGGGCCATTAACATTTCGGTGCCACGGGCGCGTTTCTCTCGGGAGGAAGCTGAGGAAAGATTTTCACCACTAGTCGTGACCGCTGCTCAATCTCTGTCGCAGATATCGAATCCTCGCTTATAACCAAGGGAGTTTGATGCCCCAGGAAGCCTCAGAGCGCGACGATTAAGAGGCTCCTTGTGATTACTGAAGTGCTATATTTCTACGCAGTTTATCATTATCCTTAGGTTCACGATGTCACGATCCTAAAAGGGCAGAAAGAACCGGTTAGAGCCGAAATTGCCTGCCGAGGCAAGAACTTACGCTCTTCCTTGTTATTTTGGGCACTGATTGCAGGACGAGAAAATGCAGGCAATCACAGGCGCCGCGTCGGTTTTCGCCATATTTGTCCAATCCACTGGGGATGTCTGCCGGAGGCAAGCCAGGCTCAGGGTGGCGGTCAACCACAAATGTGAGCACTTCCGCAGCATTGGTGATTTGGGCGATCCTTTCTGGAAACCGTGAGCCGACGAGGCCAGTCGCGCGTCTGGCACATCCGCAGTAATCACCCGCCGCGCTGGTACAAAAAGCCTCAGTGACCTCCGTACCAGCCAGCCGCACCCAAACCATGGAGCGAGGGTCGCCCCGGCTGTAATCGACTCTGCAAAAAACCCCGGAACGAAGGGGTGCGGACAGTTGGGGCACGTATCACCACTTTTGGGATAGGGATACGTTGCGGAGCCATCGCCGCCAAATGGGAATTAGCTAGAATTTCCGCTTATTCCCGGTGGCAGTGGCCCGCCTGGCGGACCCGTGACAGCCGCTTTGGCCCTTTGCGAGAATAGGTAGCCATTCCATACGGCACCGGCGATCATCAGCAGCAGGGCCAGAAAGAATGCCATTTCATAGTTGGCCTGAAGCACGCCCTGTCCATGCTTCACAATCCCACCATCTATCCGCGACTTCATGATCAAGAGAGACAAGGCTCCGAGAACGCCGCTGATTGTAGGGACAATTGCTGCTCTTCCACCGGCAAAGCTCACTCCAAAACCAATAACAGCACAAAGCCCCGCAACTGCGGCTAATGGTTCCTGGGCGACCTTTTGCTCCCGGCTCGGCCCAAACGCCTGCGGCACTTCTATCGTGGTGCCGGTGGCCAACTGCACACCTGTGGCGGATGCAATTTTGTGCCCCCCACATGAGATCGTCACGAAGGGAAAGAAAAAACACAGGATGCTGAGGATAAAGATGGCAGGAGAAACTTTAGAGCTTGGCCTCATCGCACAATCTCCCCGGATGGGGTACGCGCTCGCACTTTGGACGCGCACTATCGAGCGGGCACCACTACTCCCCCGTCCATCTTGGGAATTCCAAAGTGACCGCTCAGATGCAGCAGGTCGAGCGGCGTAATCGACCCCGACACCGTGACGAAGTTCAGCTCCTTCACCCCCACAAACAGCACCGCGATATCGCGAATTGACGCATGGTCCAGGTTTACCCACAAATCGGTCGTCAGGCCCCTATCGCTGCTCTTGTGTTTGTTCACCAGGTGTTGCCAGCCCGCCTCGCGATATTGCTGGCTAATCGAATCCATGATCGCCGGATCGTACGAAACCGTGCCCGGGAAACGGAAGCTATGCACCGAAACTCCATTCACTCCCGCAATTACCCGCTGCAGGTCCTCGTTGGCTTTGTCTAGTTTGGACGCCAGCACTAGCATCGAGTGATCCAGCGTAAACTCCGTCCGCGACGAGGCATTCTGTCCCAGTGCCGCAATCCCCTCCGGCACCCACCCTTGCACCTGATTCAGTGGAACTACCGGAGCCTGACTCGGCGCAGGCTGAGCCGGCAGAGCAGCCGAGGGCTTGCTCGGCGGCGGAGCCTGGGTTTGATCCTGCGCCACCGCGCTCATCACCATCGCGCAGCCAATCGATGCCTGAAACAGAATGCGGGAGAGCCTCATCTTTTTGCCTCACAAAATGTGCCTACGCGTGGTCGCCACCGTTGCAAATGGACCACGTGAAGTTATCGTGCGTAGTACCACGGTCCAGGTCTGCCATAGACAATCACACCCGGAGGGTATGGGTATGGGTATGGATAGACGGGCGGATGGGCGCTATCCTGGCGCTGGTCTCGCACGCGGCACCACTCATCGAAGCCGTCGGGCTTGGGATCTTTATGGCGTTCAACCGCCGCGGCCCCAGATAGCCGAACCTGCTCGTGTGCTCGCACTCGCACCGCTGGACGGTCTCCGGAGGTGAAGCTACCCTCGCCCTTCCAAGCGGTAATCGTGGTGGTGTTTCCCTTTGGGTCTACATCAAAGCGGTAATCACCCGCCTTTGTCAGGGTGAATGAACCGTTGCTGCAATCCACCTCATAAATTTCGCCGTCAAAGAGATGGCGCACGTGCAGATGCAAGGTGCCTTGGTTGAGCCGTACCTGGACCGTACGGCGATCAACATTGACAAGGGTCAGGCTCGTCTCCGAGTTCATTTGTATCAAGCCGGTCCCGACGTTCAGCTCTGCCCTGGAAGCCTTATCCGTCGACACGTTGTCCGAGATGGTTAACGGCCGATTCGCCACAGCCGCAACCCAACTTCCTGTTCCGCCTGGTTGAATCGAGACAGTTCCGTTGATGTATTGCAAGAGAGCACTACGTTTAGGAGGATTGGCCGGCGCGCCAGAACCGTTGGTTACCACCTGCGGTGGCGTACTGTGCAATTGAACTGCAGATTGTGCCTGCTGGCGCATCGCCTGCACTGCAGCCATTACGTCTTGTCGTTGGTTGTAGTAGGCATTGCCCAGGTCCGTGGTCCACTGAATGTTCCGGTCCATCTGCGCAAGCACAGTCGGAAACGCCGTAAGCGCCTTTACGCTTGGGTCCCAATTTTGGTTTTTCGCGCCGGCAGCAATCTGTTCCGCCGGGGCGTTGCCCTGTGCCTGGCGCCAGCGATCTGCTTCCACCACCTGAGTAGGATAAGTTGCGGCTGCAATAACCTCCGCTAACAGCGCATCGGGATAGAGTGCGATTGGCGCTACCAACTCGTCCAACTGCTCAGCAGATAAAGGCTGTCCCGGCGGCTCTTGCTGACCGCCATCCGCAACTGGTGGATTGGACTGTCCGGCGTCGGGCATTGGCACGGTTTGCGAAAACACCTCACCCCGCCCCAGAACCATGATAATCAGTGCGCTAAGTACGATTACCAACCCCTGCCGAGTCAGTTGTCCAACCGCGGCGGCCCGCTCGGGTTGAAGAATGTCGTGCAGTATCTCTCTCAACCATCCGGTACGTCTCGTACCTATATCGAATTTCATAAATCCCACCCTCAAACGCCCGCACATCTCCCAACTCGTTAATTCTAACCCGGTTCAAGGCGCGTAGTTTCGAGGGGGCCAAGCGTGTTCTTTCCTCGGGGGCGGGCATCCCATAGAGTTTCAGCTGGGTACACCGCGCCGCGAAGACTGCTTTGTCGGGTCTTTATATCTCCGTCTCCCTCTCCGAATCCCGCTGGATATCTCCGTCTCCCTCTCCGAATCCCGCTGGAAATTAGCCGCGCGGCCACGTTCTCGTTCCAAATCCCTTGAACATCTTGTCTCTACTGGGCATACAGACGACCGACGCCGGCGGGGCTTATCATCCGCTTGCTTTGGCTGGACGGGAATCCAACTGTTGGACTTTACTTAAATCACCATCACCGCCGGACTAGAGTCTAGCTATTGGACTTTCACAAAAATTGCCGACACCGTTGGACCGGTGTTAGTCCAGATTTTCTGGCTTGTCCAATGCTGCGGTTCATCAACCAGGCTCAACGGTCTGTGTCAGCGTGGAGACATCCCATGTTGCCGTTGCTCGAAATTGAGGCGAACTCCAGCATCCGCAACGGTCCCGATTGTTGAGCAGCGAAGTTCCTTCATCCGAACCGCCAACCGCATGGACGGTAGATTGTGAAATGGCGGCGTGTTTTTGTCTTGGAGTTGAGGCAAACTCCGGCGTGTCCGTTTAAGTTTTGGAACAGAATGGAACAGGTTTGTGATATTGAGGGCTTGTAAGTCGTTGAAAATATGGTGGCCAGGGACGGAGTTAAACCGCCGACGCCAGCCTTTTCAGGGCTGTAGTCTTCCATCGCCATCTGATTGAATCTCCTACACTTGTCTGTTGTTAGAACCCTAAAAAACACCTGGTTTGTGCAACCATAACGCAACCACTATTGAACGGTGTGCGGATGCCGCTGTTTGCCTCAATCTCGCGCGCAAGCCGCCAGGACAATTCAATGAGCACCACGACACTGAAGCCGCCCCAGAGCTTAGCTACCGACGTGGGCATGACAAGTGGGTGCGAGCCATGAAATGTAGAGCAAAGAACAAGGCAGGTAATCCTCCCCAGTAACTTAGATGAAAATTGCTTTGTTGATATCTGTTTGATCAAATCCGGCGGGGACACCAAATCAGGGGGTCGGGCGAATCACGGGTGGACGGCCGTGGGGCGAAGTGAACACGGCGAAGACCATAACATGTATGCATGAGTAGATACATATTAAGCATTTGACGCATATTATGGTGCGGCCTAAATTGACCCTTGGAGCCAGAATTTATTGGAACTTTGGCAATGACAGCCATCAATAACACTAACTTTGAAAATCGTCTCAAATGAGTGAAGCAACAACTTCCGATGTGGCCTTGGTGGGCGACGGTTTGATCGGCATGGCGATCGTCTTTGGAATATGAAAGGGTTCTTATGGCATATCTTGGACGGTCTGATTACGTTGTGATCGGCGGCGGGGTGGTGGGGGTATCCATCGCCTGGGGTTTGGCTCGGGCCGGCGTCAAGCCGCTGATTCTGGACGAGGGCGACCTCGCCCTGCGGGCTTCCCGCGCGAACTTCGCGCTGGTGTTCGTGCAGGGCAAAGGTGTAGGTTTTCCGGACTACGCCCTCGCGTGCATGGCTGCGGCTGAACGCTGGCCGCAATTCGCTTCCGAACTTGAGGCCGAGACCGGAATTGATGTGGCGCTGCGCCAGATGGGCGGATTTTCATTCGCTTTGTCCCAGGCCGAAATGGATCAGCAGCGTGACGCCAGGGAGAAGATTGCCCGCGAAACCGGTGGCCGATCGGCGAATTATGAGGTCCTGAGCTACCGCGAGACCCGCGAACGCCTGCCCGGCATCGGCCCTTCGGTCGTCGGGTCGATTTTCTGCCCGAAGGACGGTCATGTGAACATGCTGCGGCTTTTCTTTGCCCTGCATGCGGCCGTGGCGGCGCGGGGTTGTCAATACCGTGCCAACCATGGTGTGCGGACCATCGAGCCGACGCCCGAGGGTTTCAGGATCATCGGTGACTGGGGGGAAGTGCAGGCCGGAAAGGTGATCCTCGCGGCTGGAATCGACAACCAGCGATTGGCGCCGATGGTCGGGATGGCCTGTCCGCTGAAGAGAGACAAAGGGCAGGTCCTCGTCACCGAAAAATGCGCCCCCTTCTTCCCTTACGCCTCCACCGTCATCTGCCAGGGCGATGAGGGCGGCATCAAGATCGGATCCAGCACTGAAGCCCTGTCGGATTCCATCCTGACCAACCAGTCCCTCAGCGCGGTCATCGCGAAGAGGGCGATCCAGGTGTTCCCGCAGCTGGCAACGCTCAACGTCGTGCGCACCTGGACCGGTTTCCGGATCATGCCGCCGGACGGATTCCCGATCTACGAGCAGTCCCGCAGTGCCCCCAGCGCCTTCGTCGCCGCTTGCCATTCCGGCGTGACGCTGGCGCCGAACCACGCGTTCGGGTTGGCGCCGCAGATCTTGGCTGGCCGGCTCGGCGCCGAATTTAGCCCGTTCACAGCGAGGAGGTTTTGTGTTCCACAAGCTCATTGAACCCCAAGAGACCCTGGCCTTCACCTTCGACGGGAAACCACTCAAGGCCGCACGCGGGGACAGCGTCGCGGCTGCGCTCCTCGCGGCCGGCGTCATTGCCTTCCGGCACAGTGCCGTCGGCGGGGAGCCCCGCGCGCCTTATTGCATGATGGGCATTTGTTTTGACTGCCTAGTCACCATCGACGGCATCGCCAACCGGCAAAGCTGCCAAGTGGACGTGGCCGAAGGCATGGTCGTTCAAAGCCAACACGGCCCACGCGTCATTGATGGGAGGATCCCGGAATGACCGCTCAGATAATCACCACAGCAACGGACCTGGCTCCGGCCTACGACATCATTATCGTCGGGGCTGGGCCAGCCGGGCTGACCGCCGCCACCGAGGTCGCGGCCCACAGCATCTCCGCCCTGGTCATCAACGAAAGCAGCGAGCCGGGAGGCCAAATGTACCGCGCGATCACCCGGCTCTCACCGGAGGCCTACGAGTTCCTGGGGCCGGATTATTGGCAGGGCACGGCGCTGGTGGATGCTTTTCATGCCAGCCGTATCAGTTATGCCCCGCGTACGGCTGTTTGGAGTCTGGCTCCCGCCGGGGATGCCCCTTTCAACGGCACGGGCGCCGGGTTGGAGGTCGGAATTTCCCTTGCCGGCGAGGCCCGCCTGTTGCGGGCCCGCCACGTCATCCTGGCCACCGGCGCCTTCGAACGGCCGATGCCAGTGCCCGGATGGACCTTGCCCGGGGTGATGACGGCTGGTGCCGGGCAGGTCGCACTGAAATCTGCCGGTCTCGTGCCCGAGGGCAGGGTGGTGCTGGCGGGCTGCGGGCCGATGCTCTACCTGCTGGTCTACCAACTGCTGGCCGCGGGGGCCAGAATTTCCGCGGTGCTTGATACGACCGATCGCCGGCAACTGCCCAAAGCCGTGCCCTATCTGCCGGATTTCACTCGTTCAGCCTATTTCTGGAAAGGAGTGAAACTGCTGGTCAAGGTGCTGTCTTCGGTCCGGTTCGTCCGCGGCGTGACCGGGCTCGAGGCCGTCGGCAACGGCCGGGTGGAGAAACTGCGTTTTCGCACCGGCCGGAAGTGGAACGAGATTGACGCCGATGTGGTGATGCTGCACCAGGGCGTTGTTCCCGATATCAGCCTGGCCAGCTCCGCGGGCTGTGCGCTCGAATGGAACGACCGCCAGCTCGCCTTCCAGCCAAGGCTCGACGGCGATGGACAGACCACGGTCAGCGGTATTTCAGTCGCTGGTGACGGTGCCACCATCGGCGGCGCCGCCCTGGCCGAAGTCTCAGGCCGTCTGGCCGCCCTGGGCGCGCTGGCCTCCATCGGCGCCCTGGACCAGACCCGCAAAGCGGACCTGCAAAGGCCCCTGCAACGCATGCTTGCCCGGTTTCGACGCGGTCGTCCCTTTCTCGACATCCTCTACCGGCCCAGGGACGCCTTCCGCATCCCGACCGACGATGAAACCATCGTCTGCCGCTGCGAAGAGGTGCGGGCGGGCCAGGTCCGTTCGGCCATTGCCCTTGGCGCGCCTGGTCCCAATCAGCTGAAGACCTTCCTCCGCTGCGGCATGGGGCCCTGCCAAGGACGCCTCTGCTCGCTCACGGTCACGGAAATGATGGCGGCCGGGCGGAAGGCTGATCCGCAGGATATCGGTTTCTACCGTCTGCGGCCTCCGGTGAAACCGCTCAGCCTCGGTGAACTGGCCTCCCTTCCTGCCACTCCGGAAGCCCTGATGGCCGTCACCGGGAGCCCTCTGGGTGGTTTGCATTCATCACCCGGCCCAGCCACGCCGGAAGCCCTCAAGGCGGTCACTGGCAAGACCACGCCGCTCTGATCAGCACGTCAACCATTCGCCACCGACAGTCTTGACATCGATTCGCCCCATTTCGGAAAGGATTTCAACCATGAGCGATCTCAAACTCGATGCGCGGCGCACGGCCATCGTGGTCAACGATCTCCAGAACATCAATACCAGATTGCCTGGAGCTCCCTTGCCGAGGGCGACCATGACTGAAAACATCGTTCGGCTGCTCGCCGCTGGGCGCCGGGCGGGCGCACAGCCTGTCCTGGTCCACGCGGGTGGCGCGCCCGATGGTGCCGACCGGCTGAAGCCGACGACCGACGAACCGATGCGGCCGGCCGGACCGCTGCCGCCGGACTGGAGCGAACTGCTTCCCGAGCTTGATCGCCAGCCCAGCGATATTGTGATCCTGAAGCGCCAGTGGGGCGCCTTCTACGGTACCGACCTCGACCTGCAGCTGCGCCGCCGGGGGCTGAGAACCATCGTCATCTGCGGCATTGCCACCGAGCTCGGCGTGGAGAGTACGGCCCGCAATGCTTATGAGCTTGGCTACGACCTGGTGTTCGCGGCCGATGCGATGACGGGCATCCATGCTGAGAGCCACGCCAACTCCATCGAGCGCATTTTTCCGCGCATGGGGCGGGTGCGCACAACCGACGAGATCATAGCGGCCTTCGATGCGTGACCGCCACGGCGACCGCTCTTGCGCCAATGCCCCCACAGCCGGCTGGATGCCTGCATGCGACTCCGCTCAAAGCCCGGGCAACGCGTCAAGCTTGCTCCGTACCACGCTGACGAATGCCGCGCCGAGCTTCGACATCGTCTGACCGTTCAAGGTCGCGACGTATATTTTGCGAGTAAGCAGCGGCTCGAACTTGCGCACCGCGACGCGTGCACGGGCGAAATGGGCGCTGATCGGATCGATCAGCGACACCCCCAGACCTTGTTCGACCAGCGCGATGATGGTTTGGGAAAGCTGCGATTCAATGTGTGTCTTGCGCGGCACGCCGTGGGCGGCGAACACCTTGTCGATCATGATGCGCGAATCGTATGGTTCGGGATAGGACACGAAGGCTTGGTCCGCCAGATCCTCCGGACGAATCACCCGCTTGCTCGCAAGTTGATGGTGCAGAGAGAGGATGCACGCCATCGGCGCTTCGTAGATCTGTTGCAGTTGCACGCCCGCGCACGGAATCGCCTCGACCACGAAGTAAACATCGTAGTTCTGACCCGCCACAAGTTCGAGCACTGCGCGGGAACTGTCCACCAGCAGCGCGACATCGACACCCTCGTGCTCGCGCAGGAAGTCTGCTATGGCCTCGGGCAGCAGGTTGAGCCCCACCGAGGGGGCGCCGGCGATGTGCAACGAACCCCGCCGCAGCGTCCGGACCTGTTCGGCGACCAAGGCGATGCGATCGAGCCCGAGAAACGCCCGTTTCACCTCGTCGTACAACACCTGCGCTTCGGCGGTGGGAACTAGCCGCCCCTGATTCCGCTCGAACAAGGTGAAGCCCACGCTCTCCTCACAATCGGCGATCAAACGGCTCATGGCCGGTTGCGAGATGTACAACATCTCGGCCGCGCGCGTAACGCTGCGCCGCTGCATGAATGCGCGGAATGCTTCAACTTGTCGAATAGTGAGGGCGGTTGGTGCCATGGCAGCGATCATAACATAAACGCATAAATAACAAAAAATAAAGAATTTGACTAAGCTTATTGCACGACCTAAGTTGATCTAGGGACATAAGATCAAACAACATAAACGAGAGATAAAGCCCATAATGCGGATGTTTGGCTTATCTCAGATGCGACGGATATTGCCGAGGTTGAGCAGTTCGTTCACTAACGCTTGGACGGGTGTGCACCCGAAAGAGGCAACACCACACAACAACAGGAGGATGAGATGACCCAAACAAAAGTTATTCCATTCGAAGAGGCTCCTTTTCGATTCTTTCATTTTCATGTGGCTTTCAGCGCCTGTGGTGGCGAGGTCGCCGATGGATTTGAATTGGGTATTATTGGCATCGCCCTGAGCATGGCGGTAGTCCCACTGCACCTTACTGCGGTTTGGCTGGGAATTTTGGGTGCCGCTGCAATGGTGGGTTTATTTATAGGGAGCGTGCTAACCGGAGTGATCGTGGATCGCTATGGTCGGTTTTATATATATGGATACAACATGCTCTGTATGGCGATTGTTTCTGGCTGTCAGTTCTTCGCCACTAAACCTTGGGAACTGCTCGTTTTACGCCTTCTATTGGGTATGGTCTTAGGTACTGACTGGGTGGTGGCTAAGGCTGTTGCTGTCGAATTCACACCGACTAAATATCGTGGCAGGGTGGGAAGCAGTTTGGCTTTAACTTGGACCTTTGGTTACGCTTTTTCCTATGTTGTAGGTTTTATGCTTCGAAATACCGGGCCGAACGCGTGGCGCTATATGTTAGCGATAAGTTCTATTCCAGCAGCTTGTATATTCTTGTTTCGTATTGGCATACCGGAATCACCATTATGGTTGATGAAACAAGGCAAAAATGAAGAGGCAAGGGAAATTGTTCTTCGTAAATTGGGCCCGAATTTTGCCTTGCCTACAGGTGTTACTAAACTGAGCAAGACCGGTGGTGAATGGGCGCAATTAATTTCAAAAAAATGGAGAAAAGCATCTGCTACTTGTACCCTTTTCTATGTCGGCCTGATCGCTCCACTTTATGCGATGGCTACCTATTTGCCCATAAATATGAAAGCTCTGCATGTTACTAATCCGCTTTCCGCCGGCCTCTACTACAACTCGTTTTTAATGTTAGGCGCCATAATCGGCCTCCTGGTTGTAGACAAAGTTCCACGCCGTCTATTCCTTCTCGGAACATTCTATGTGGGTGCTGGTTTTACTGCTTTGTTGGTTTTTAACATACTCTCATCCACCGGTGTGATTATAGTATCTGGCATCACTGCCCTCGTCTGTATGATGGCAAACAATCTCCCAATGATCTATCTACCGGAATTGTTCCCCACTGCGCTTAGAGCTACCGGTATTGCACTGGGAGTTGCCTCGGGCCGTCTGGCTGGCACGGCCAGCACGTTCCTGATGCCAATCGTGGTGCGTAATTGGGGAATCGGGTTCGGAATGGGAATGTGCGTGGCCGTTCTGGTCCTGTGCGCCTTTGGCTGCCAGCTTTGGGCTCCCGAAACCAAGAATGTGCGGCTCTCCAGCATTGGCGAGCAGGAAGGGGATCCCTATTCTTCCCGGACTGTCCAAGCATTTAGGAGCGGAGTGGCCACATGACCCATAATCGCGGGGCTGGGAGGGGGAATAGCAGAAGCCCCTAATGACAGGATGGCGAAGGGCAACAACAAGCGACACAGCGAACTCCATGGAGAAAGGGTATCAATGCGTCTCGCGATCCCCGTTAAGGGTTCGAGCAAGTGAAAACTGTTAGGTAAGCAATCGAAAGCCGTCCCACTGAGCATTTTAACAATGGTCGCAATTATGTGTGAATATGACGTGAGTAGTGCGGGTCAGGGCTTATACAGACTGGAGTGTACCCCGGTGGATGAGGTCCTTGCAGGGAGAGTCAGTTTTGGTTTCCTAGCTCTGCGGAAAACCCAGCGTCGAGCGCCGGTTCGCCGTTCGCAGGGCTCGTCGGGGCCAGCGCAACCTGGGTATAAAACCGCCTGAACTAGCAAACTATCCTGTTTGGCCTCAATTACTTAGGCATGGAGTTCGACCTCGCGGAGACTGTACGCGAGGCCCGGGACTTCGAAAAACCGTTCGTTAAACAACGCACCTGATAGCGTGATAAGCCTCACTGATGGAAATAGTCCCCGGATGTATCTTCCTTTCGCCCCAAAGGTGCCATCGTCGCATGTCGGCAACTCCTGGGGCCGGCTGCTGCGCCGGTAGCAGTCCTGCTGGAAATCATCCGTTGCTGCATCAGCCGAGGCCCGCGGTTGTGCCCTGTCGTGCTGCGGTATTGATTCATGTCACTGCTAAACGGAGGATTTCCATGCTTCACCTTGATACCGGTAACACTGGTTTCATGATCCTGTGCACCAGCCTGGTGATGTTAATGACGCCTGGCTTGGCCTTCTTCTACGGAGGACTTGTAGGACGCAAGAATGTGCTGGCCATCATGATCCAGAGCTTTGTCTCGATGGGATGGACCACAGTCATCTGGTACCTGTACGGTTATTCGCTGTGCTTCAGCGGCGACTGGCACGGAATCATCGGCGATCTTCACAACTTCTGCCTGCAAGGAATCTCGCTCAATACACCCTCTCCCAACGACACGATTCCGGCAATGGTTTTCATTGCCTATCAAATGATGTTCGCCATCATCACTCCGGCGCTGATCTCCGGCGCATTCACCAATCGCGTCACCTTTAAAGCTTACATGCTGTTTCTGACGGCGTGGCTCACGTTTGTTTATTTCCCGTTCGTGCACATGGTGTGGGGCGGAGGAATACTGCAGCAGTGGGGAGTACTGGACTTTGCTGGCGGTATCGTGGTGCATAACATCGCCGGCATGGCCGCACTGGCTTCGGTCTTATATGTGGGCAAGCGCAAGATACTGGACCGCGGACCGCACAGCATTCCACTGGTGGCCCTGGGCACCGGCCTGCTGTGGTTCGGCTGGTATGGTTTCAACGCGGGAAGCGAAATGCGGGTGGATTCGGTGACTGCGACCGCCTTTATCAATACCGATATCGCGGCATCGTTTGCCGCCTGTGCCTGGCTGGGGATGGCCTGGATCCGCGAAAAGAAACCGAAATTCCTGGGGCTGCTCACGGGCGCAGTCGCCGGCTTGGCCACGGTCACCCCGGCCGCCGGATACGTGTCGCCGACCACAGCCGTGCTCATCGGCGTCATCTCCGGCATCGTGTGCTACTACGCGGTCGAGTTGAAAAACAAGCTGCACTGGGATGACGCGCTGGACGTGTGGGGGGTGCACGGTGTTGGTGGTGCGCTCGGGATCATTCTGCTCGGTGTCTTTGCGGACAAAGCGTTCAATCCCGCGGCTGGGACGAATGGGCTGTTGTATGGCAATCCGAGCTTCTTCGTCAAGCAGGTGTTGGCGGTTGGCTTCTCTTCCGCCTGGGCCTTCGCCTTCACCTACGGCATGCTGAGCATCATCAACCTGATCACGCCGGTGAAGGTCGAGGACGCCATGGAGGAGATTGGGCTGGATGAAAGCCTGCACGGGGAGAAAGCCTACGAGGATATTCTCACGGTCGAGAAGGCCATGACCGCGTCAGCGGGAAAATGAACGAAGGCAGACTGCCGGCGTTATCTTGCTCCGCGCCTGCGTTCGCGGCGGAGACCAGAAATATCCTGGTAGAAATGTCGCAACAGGCGGCAACAACCTTAGGGGAAGTGCCTGAGCGCCGTCCATGCCGCCACCGTCGAATCCAGCAGACGTGCGGCGGTGGTACCGCCTCATGCCGAACGCCATTCCGGAAGGTTTACCCTGATCGTGGGTCGTCCTACGCTCTAGCCTTCCCGACTGAGGACAAAGATGTCGCGGTAGAGCTTCAGGAGCTTCCTGTTTTCCCTCGCCCAAATCACCTGCGGTTGCTTGCTGCGTGTTGTACAACGCGATGATACGGCGGCGGCACCGGAAGCCCTGCTCTTCGCAAATTTTGTACATCAGCAGCGCAAGATCGACCACCCGGTCGCCGTCCGTGTCTTCTGCCGGACTGACGATGAATGCTAGGTGACCTTCCGTCGTGAGGTGAGATGAGCACGTCTTTATCGTTTTCCGCCACGCCGCAAGAAAATCGTCGAGCGACATATTGGCGAGGTCAGTCGGTTCGGCACTGTAGCGCCGAGCCGCCTGAATCCAGTATGGAGGGTCCAGCAGAATGAAGTCTGCTTTTGGCGGAGCAGTTTTGGGCCACCCCGTGGTGATGTCGTGCTCGCAAATCGGCAGAGTAGGCGTGGCGGGGCATCGGTCGCTGGCCCAAATCCGCCGCCCCATCCGCTTGGCAACGTCGATCACGGTTCCACCGCCCGCGAAGGGATCGACCACAATCTGACCGGGCTCGGTGTAGAGCCAGAGCAGGTTCTCGACGATTTGAGGCGCCAGTTTGCCGAAAAAACTCGGCGTTCCGGCGTCTTCATCCGCCGTGGCGAACTGCCACACGTCGAAATGTTGGCGTGATTCGGGCGGATTAAGGAATTCCGACAACTGTCGCTTTTCCTTAAGCCACTCGCCCACGGTGGTCTGGTGGACTTGGATTTCCTCGGCAATTTGCTGCTCCGTAGCGCCGTTAAGCCACAAGTCCCAAGCGCGATCTTTTTGAGCTTGCTTTTCCTTGGCTCGGATGTCTTTCGTCCATCGCTCAATCGATTTGACGGAAACCGCGAGCAGCTTGGCCATTTCGGCGGTTCGTTCCGCATTACCCAAATGAGCGTAGTTCTGCCAGAGCCTGATCGCCAGATGCTCTTTGTCGCGCAACGACAGTTGCAAGCCATGCGTCGCGTTCCGCCGTATCGATTCCTCTAAGATATCGGCGTCGCTGATATTGCCAAGATCGATCGCGGCAATCGAGTTCCGTCCTTCGCGCCGGAATGCCTGACAGCGATGAAAGCCATCTACGAGCACATGCCCGCGAGCCACAACAATGGGCGGAAGAAGGTCGATTGCCGCCCGCAAGCGCTCGATGGTGGCATCGTCTTCCCGCAAGCGCGGGTAAAGCTCCTTGACGAAGATGACTTTGTTAAGCGCGAGCGTGATGGTGGGCGCATGAGGTTCCGGCCTGCGCACGAGCGTAGAAAGTTTGGTTCGGTGAGAGGAAAAGTGCTTTTGGCTGCGGGATCGGTTCGGCATCTGTCCTGTTTATTACGGGAGGGGACAGATGCAAAGTGCCAATTGATGTTCCGACGTGAGGCAAGGTAACTGAGAAAAACGGCATACACTGTCAACAACTGCATGGGATGCAGCCTGATCTTAAGGATCGACAACTTTCGGCGTGACCTGAACCACGTTGTTATTTTGACCCGCAGTCGCAAGCCCGACCACAGGGTCTTGCGCCAGCTTTTGCCGCTCCGCCGCAATACGCCTATTCGCAGTTTCAACGTAGACAGCATCAATGTCGAACCCCACCCCAAACATTCCAAGGCGCTCGCAGGCAACCAGAGTCGAACTGCTCCCAACGAATGGATCAAGCACAAGTGAGCCCTTGGTAACGCCGGACAGTCGGATGCACATTTCAGGCAACAACACCGGGAAAATGGCGGGGTGGTGATATTTGCCGCCCGTGGACTGAACTGTTTCGTAAGGAATGAACCATGTGAGAACGCCAGAGAGAAACTAGACCACGTCACGCCGCGGGAGCGGCGTGATGTGGCGGGGTAAAACTAGACCGCCGGATTTTGGTTTCAGGAAGCAGTTGCCGTGAGTAGCTGTTTTGTGGAACACCGGAGGGATGTACACAGTGGAGCTTTATGCGCGGGTGCGACGAGCTGTAC
>Ga0181527_1002671_pt1 | contig 16521 bp, 12 predicted proteins | sample PEATcosm2014_Bin_30_FD_119762 | JGI IMG/M metagenome (GOLD analysis project Ga0181527, IMG submission 119762) | Peatland microbial communities from MTU Mesocosm Facility, Houghton, MI, USA - PEATcosm2014_Bin06_60_metaG | ecosystem: Environmental > Terrestrial > Soil > Wetlands > Peat | place...
CGCCGCCAATGAACATCTCGAAGCAGGTTCCAAGCAGCAACGGAGTCTCGTTTTTGATTAAGGTAGTCCTTAAGAACCACAGCAGCCTCGTCATGTCTACCATTCTTGATCAGATCGCCAGCCTGGATAATTTCGGGATCGGTCGTCCACGTGATCTTTTCCTCGATCGCCTTGTTCGCTTTGCGTTCCAAGCCAGAATAACGCAGAGCCAAGGCAGCAAGAGCACCAAACATGAACCCGCCGACATGGGCCCAGTGCGCAACGCTGTCACGCTGGCTAGACGTTTGCCCGTAATAAACCTCCATCCCTAACCATAGTGGCAGTAGCCAGTAGGCTCGCACCCAGAAACGGCAAAAACCCGATAACCACGAGCCAAAAAACCACATCAGCCTGATCTTCAATTTTGGGAAGCGCACCAGAAATGCTCCCATCAGAGCCGCAATAGCTCCCGAAGCCCCCAGTGATGGGACGATGCTTCCCGGATTCGCCCAGCCATCGAGTTGCGTTGACGCAATACCCGCCATTAGATAGAAACCTAGGTACAACGGACGGCCCCAGACATCCTCCAATATGAATCCCGCCAACCAAAGGAACCACATATTGAAAATCAAGTGCGCCCATCCGCCATGGAGAAAATTGGAACTGAGGTATGCGATCAGTTTCGGATGAGCCGGAATGAAAGCGTACTGCTCCTTGATGGAGGAAGCATTTAGCTTGCAATACAGGGTCCCAATCGAATTCATCTCCTCCTGTAATTCTGCTTGATCATCCTTGACCCGCATTTCTGCATCCCAGTCGTCGATTACCTTGGAGTTGGGATTTTGCATCTCCGCCCAATCTGCCGGATCGTAGGCCTGAAAGTCGGTGACAAATTGTTGGGCCTTAGGCGGAATGGTCAGCTCTGGATGCTGGGCCGCGAGGAGCAGAACGTGCATCTTCACGGACCGAAGAGGGGCAGCCTGATCTACCATGGCTTGATTAGTGCAAAGAAAGACCACGAAGTTAACAAGAATTAGGCCAATCGTGATGACCGGCCAGCGCCGGGCTATCATGTTTTCATGCTTGATGGGAAAAAGCATGCTGCCTTTTTCTGTCACGCGCTCCACGAAAATGATGGACGCGGATTGTCTGCATATCTTCTTTAGCTATCGCCGAGAGAACTTCGCATATCCGTAGAGTTGCTTCGGTTGCCCGCCTATTGCCACTGCAGGTGCTGTTGCCATCACTGCTCCCATTTTCCAATTTTTGCCGCCGAAATCTCCCACGTAGCAAACGCTATTTCGGAAACTCCCTGAGGACCGTTTCGATCCGGGTTAATCGCCGGTACCTAAGGTCGAATATCGCGCACAATCAACTCAATCCGGCTCGTAGTCTTTCTCGACCAGACCAATGGAAGCTGTTCGAGTCCCGTAACGGTCAACAGGGACGGATCCGATTTCTTGGCATCCTCTAGAAGCTTCTTGCAGGTTTTCTTATCACCGGTGTAATAACTTGCAATCGCAAACCCCCAGATGAGGTCGATGGATTGAGTTAGAGTAAGATCTTTCCAGTTATCCTTAACCAAATCATATGCGGCTGCGAATTCTTGTGAAGCCAATTTGAATTGGTCCGCATCAAGAGCAGCCCATCCCAAATTGGAGTGCGCGGTATGATTTTTCGGATTAGCGGCCATGCTCTTCGAGCAGGTGTCGACCGCCTCAACGCTTTTTCCTATGCCGTAGTAGTAGAGACAACCGGCAGAAAGCTGTTCCGCCCGGCCCTCCGCCAGCTTAGCGAGCCTTGAATAGTAGCGGCCCGCGGCAACCTCATCATGTCCGATCAGAGCCAGATACATTCCTTGGTCTAGCAGATTTGTATTGTTTGTGTAATTTGAAAGAGCCCCTTCTGTCTCGGCACGAGCAAGTCCCACCTGGCCCTGTTGGATGTATGCATAGGAAAGAAGATAGCTTGCGGCAGGATCAGGGAAATCGTCTTTCTTGGCCGTCAACAGCGTCGAAATGGCCTCATCGTTCTTTTTCTGTTGCATCAAGTTGATTGCGCTTGCGATTGTGACCCAATAGGAGGCGCTCTTTATGTTTGCAAGTTTGCTCTGGACGTCCTTCCACGAATAACCGCCCTGCGACCTGCGCCAATATATGTTCCCTGCAAGGACTTCAAGCGAACTGTCGTCCGTCGGGTCTTTTCCCAGCGCCTTCAGCGCCTGGGTTTCGGCTTTCAAATAGTTTTGTTGGCCGTAGTAGATCTCTGCCAGAATGCCAATGTTTGAAGCAGACGGGTCGGCATCTACGACGAGTTCTTGGTAGTGGCCTGCATCGTCATATTGCCCAGCAACAAACAATCCAATGGCATACAGAAACTTGGAATAGAGATCATTCGGATTGCCCTCAACGGCCAGCCTTAAATGTGCGATGCCTGATTGCACCTGACCCTCGAAGAGGTCGACTGCACCCAACATCCGATTTAAAGTGGGGTCTTGAGGCGATTCTTCGATGAGAGGTCTCAGTCGATTGCGAGCGGTAGCATAATCCTTTGCCTCGATCAATTTATTTATGCTCTGAATTTCCGGGGACGCTTTTGTGGAGGTTTCACCTTTAGCCGTACCGGCTATGGAGGAAATCGGCAGCACTAGGGTCGATGCTGACCGCAAGATCCTGACCACGTCACCCATTCCGACAGAAAAATAGATTCCCGGAGAATCATTGAGAAATGAAGTCGTCACACCAACGACGCCGGCATCCCTGTCGAAGAGGGGACCTCCGCTCGAGCCTGGGGCAATAGCTGCAGTAGTCTGCAGCAAGAATTGATCTTCTATACTCCTGAATCCGCTGACGATACCGTTGGTGATGCTTAGGTCCAGACCACGGGGAGCGCCTATGGCATACACATCGTCGCCTTGCTTCAAAGATAGTTCCTCTCCAAGCCTGAGAGGAGCACGAGTTCCGGTCTTGACGGCCACAATTGTGATGTCACGAGTCGGGTTGTCGGCAAGAAATCCTTCTACTACTTCCGTGCCGCCATCTGCAAAAATCACCGCAGCACTCGCCGCGTCCGCGAGCACGTGATGGTTCGTCACTACTCTATTGGTCCCAATAATAAATCCTGATCCCTGGCCCAGCGGTTTGTTGTTCTTATCGAGCGGAACCACAACAACCACAGAAGAATGGCAGCGTTCGTAAATCAGATGAGCCGTACTCTGAGATTTTGTGGACTGTGCCTGCGCTCCCTCGAATGCGGACAAGACTAATAGCGCCAACGAGAAGAAGAGATACGGATAGACCCTCTTGGGCAGTGGATTCGCGAATTGATGGAAGCTGTTCCACATCAGATTACTCACGCTTCATTTCACGCCTGACGACTTCACAGTCTGCGTTCATCGCGTCTTCTGCTCTTTCCGTTTGCCGATCTGATTCAGAACCAAGCCGACAATCAGAAACAGCAAGCACAGCGGCGACGTCAGTTTGGACAAAAATCCTGCCAGCCCATAATTCGCAGCGGCCGGAAGTGCAATCGCGAAGCCAAGCACAAACAACACAGTCCCGACATGCTTCAGGTTCATTGTCCTCTCCTAGCCCTTTCCACGCCTGGATTGTTACTGGGCGTGAACTAATATTTGCTTCCAACAATCCATTTCGGGCGATAAACAACTGCTAAATAACCCAGCACCCCCATGACAGACGCTACGACGGCTTCCACAAGGAAGGTGGCCGCATTACTGCGTTCGGAGAACACAACAACACACAAGACGAAAAACAATGGCAGGATGCCCGCAATCACGCCGTGGATGTTCCGTTTTTCTAGAGGTTGGTAGGCCATCCGCGAGCCATCAGCAGCGCAGCCAATCAGATACATCACAAGTCCCATAATCATGAAGCACTCCTCCTCATTCCTTAGAACCAGTTCAATTGGCCTGCCATTCGCTTTCTGCATCAGGGCGGCGGTCACGAATCAAAAAGGACCAGCAACGTCCTAAAGACCAGATCCGCAGTGAATGCAGAACATAGCTTCGGAATCGCTCCTTGCACTTAACTTGACTTTACTTTCCTTTATTCTGGGCTGCCCGCTTGCGGGCCTGAATAGTCCACAAGTACTGAATTCTCAAGAGTTAACAGGTGTGTCGCATGAATTACGCACCGTTAGGTCAAGTACCATCGCGTGGTTTTTTTACGAAGGGCATCCTACTAGATAAGCAACCGCGGAAATTCCTGTTTCTTTGCATGCACGCCCATGGCAAATGTGGGATTGCCGCAAACACCGTCCTTTTGTCGGTCATGAAATTGATGTCGATGCTACCAACTCGAATGGAAGCGAGAACAGCAAGTATCAATTTCGAAAGAGTGGATTGGTAGAGGAGGCGAGATGAAAAAGTCAAGTTTGCTATGGATATTTTTAGTGGCAGCAGGATTCGCAATTGCCGAAATGCACAGCGTCATGGCCAATAAACCCGCGCCGACGCCTGCGACGGCGACAGCCAAGGCGAACCCCTTCCGCAAGACGGTAGACCAGGCCAAGGCGAACCCCTTCCGCATGACCGTAGACCAGGCCAACGCGTTGGTCGCAGAGTCCAATCAAGAATCGACCGAGTCGACCCGATTGATGAAGCAGTGGGACGCAGAAACTAATGCTTCCACTTATATCGAGGACCTACAAAAGATCGAGATGCGCGAATCGCCAATTCTCGATCAGGCCGTCATGCGGAACAAACACGCGAACGAGCTGATGGCGCAAGTGGCTGCCAGCTACAAGACCGCGTGCATCTTGTCGGCTGTCAAAATGGGTGAAATGGCCGATCGGGACCTGGCCTTGGAGGTCGAGAAGCGTGATCTTCTCGTCCATTCCGATGTCTCAACCCCCGAGGGCTTCCAACAATTTAAGCGCCGCCTGTTGCCTCTGACCGCCCGAGAACATGCCATCTATGGGGAAAAACAGGTCTACATGGACTCAGAAGAGTACAAGAACGCATGCGGGCCAAACGACTAAACTGTTGACGGCAGTCGAAGCCAACGCCAGCAGTCTGCAAAGCGAACTTGAAAGCAGCGTCTCGCCTTCATGTTTTCATGCTTGATGGGGAAAAGCATGACTGCCCTTGGGATTGGACTCCTATAAGCGTGAATGCAGCTCGGCTGTCACTTGCAAATCCGCTCGAAGCCCGGCTCGATGTGAAGGCTCATATTTTGATGGAGGGGCTTCGGCACGGGATTTCACGCTCGCAGCGATTCAAGATTTCGAAGGCAAACCCACCGACGCGTTCGCAACACCCTGGAATACAGCTTGGTTCGACGCTCGTAACGTGTACTGCAGTCGTTCTCCGTGTGTGAAGTATTTTGATTTGTCGAATACGTACGCCGCCTCACTCGTTTCAGAAGTGGTGACGTGAAGGGTGTCATCCTAGTCCCGGCCTGGCAGGCCTGGAGGAAGCAAGGTAATCTAAGTAATTCCTCAAAGATTTCTGCGTCGTGATACTTCAGCCGATCTGCCCAGCCTGTAATTGTTGTCAGTCGCAGGAAACGATCACGTAATGATGCACTGTGCCATCAGGACCGTTGTAATCATGTCCATATTTTACGGATTTGTGCAGGCCATTGTAATAGGTCTCTTCCTGGAACATATACGAACCATCAAGGTTACACTTGACGCTGGAAGGGCACCCATCTTGCCGGTTGGCTTTGGCTTTGGCTTGGGCTGTCCATATCCCGATGGCCGCAAACGTCAAGAGCAGGGCCACGAAGACAGTTCTCAGAACTAAACGAATCATTTGCTTTTCCATCTCGAGTTGCTCCTCATTTAGCTTTTGGACGTCATACATCCTCTAAGCCAGAGGGTAGCAACCGCTAAAATCACTCGCAGATAGTACGTTGGTACCAATTCCTGATTGATGTGCCTGTTAGTAACTGGAATTCACCCGCGACCGGTTTTGCTTGGACCGACATTTCTGCACTTTCTTTTGCGGGCACAGTAGTTCTATTTACTCCACGAATGAAAATGTTGTCTTACGATTGTGTTTGTAAAGAGCCTGCTGCGCACGGCCCACCCTTTCAAGATTGCATGAAGAGAGTTAAGGAGAAGTAGCGGCATTGCACCAAGCTCAAGAAAATCTCCTCACTCCTTTCGTCCCCATTCGATTAACCGTGCTGCAGTGATCAGCTTTCAGCATTAACTGATAGAGAAAGTACTATCGCCTGGCGTGAGCGTCGCGCGCATATTTGAGAGGAAAGCATGGAGGCCGTAATGAAACGCGCTGTGCCAATCGCTTTTGCACTGATGTTCGCCCTTCACGTCCCTACAACGGAGGCGCAGTCGACACCTCGAAAAGACATACCTGCGATCGCCAAAGCTGCGAATGGAGCAATCGTATCTATCGTCATGTCGGACAAGGATGGTAACCCTCTCGCCCAAGGCAGCGGTTTTCTTGTCAGCAAGGACGGCCTTGTCCTGACCAACTATCATGTAATCGCAGAGGGTAGTTCAGCACTCGTTAAGCTTCCTGACGGCGCTTTCTATGTTGTTGATGGAATGGTCGCATCCGATAAAGCTCGCGACGTTGCCGTCATCAAGACGCACGGCACAAACTTCCGGACGCTCACGCTCGGCAATTCGGACCAAATTGAAGTCGGTGAGGAAGTCGTTGCAATCGGTAATCCTATGTCGCTTGAATCGACAGTTTCAAACGGGATAGTAAGCGGAATACGAACAGCCGAAGAGCTAGGCAGCAAATTCTTGCAGGTCACCGTACCGATTTCACCCGGCAGCAGCGGCGGTCCGCTGTTCAACATGGAGGGCGAGGTAGTTGGAATCACGACCCTGTATCTCAAGGGTGGTGAAAATCTCAATTTCGCAATCCCGATCAACGATGCGAAACGCTTGCTTCTGATTGATTCCTCCAAAGTGCATGAGTTCCCCAACGAAACTGAGCCGCTCGAAGCGCAGACACATGACGCGGATTCACCTGCGCAGCAGCCAAACCCGCAACAACAGAATGCCGGACTTATACCCCCTGAAGTTGTTCGCTCTGAAGGAGTGCAAATTGAAAGTGGGGTAAAGACGCTAACTGTGGGTAACGCTCATCAAATCTACCACCTGTCCTGTAACGCCACGCTGGATAGTTGCTTGACTCCCACGCCTGACAAGGATTATCTGGTTTTCTTGAAGACGACGCGTTGGCAAATGCCTCGTGCAAAAGTGCCTTTAACGTTGAAGTTCCTTCAAGATTGGTCGGTCGCCTACAACAATCAAGAAAATATCGCTCTGTTTCCCGCTGACACCGACACTGATAGTTCGTTCGGCATGTACGTGTTGCTCTCAGTCGCATCAGCCTCTCCAGAAACCGCTCGCGATTATTTCAACGAACTTAAGGCCACAAACGTACTTAATGAGTATCGCGATGAGTACGTCTGTTTTAATGACATCAACGTTCCTTCTTTTGCGGTCGTTGCTAAACTGGCTGATGTAATCCAGATGATGAAAAAGGCAGGTGCCACTGCTATGGCCAAGAAGCTGGAACAGCCAGAATTCAAGGATAGTTTGGTCGTTCAGAAATACTACAAAGGTGTGGGAGCGGGCGAGCATTTTTACGACGCTATAGGGACAGAAGGCACTGCCTTCATGCTCGTGACCAAAAGTCCCCTCAACGTGAAAGAGATTTATTCCATCAACTGGGCTACAGGTCACTTTCATGACATGGTGTATGCCTTGGACCAAGACAAGACAGTCCCCGCGATAGATTATTTTGGAAAATGTGAACTGATACATCCCGACGTTCCAATGCCGCATCGTTGACGACTATACGAAGAGGCGGATGTTCGAACGCGCCAAGGGCACGGGCGACGACCCGACTTGGCTACTTGCGGCGTCATGTGTGACGTCAAATGGCGGAGAAAATCGCGCTTTGCCGCGTTCACATACACGCGAGGAAATCTGACGCCGGGGGGCTCCTACGACCGGTGGACTCCCCCGGGTCGACTTTGTCGAACACTGTTCCGGAAATTTCTTGCCTAAGAAACAAAAACTCTTCTTCTTTTGCGTTTACCCTGCAGAAAAATACCGGCGCCTCGATTGTTTGGGTCACTCATCGGGTCTTGCAAGTTTGCGAACCGTTGCGGGTTGAGAGTGCGCGACCTGCCATCGTTGGCAATCTCGATAGCCTTCTCCCAATCATGCGTGTGCAGTGATTTGCGGATCTCGCCACTGCCGTCGATGCTACTTCCAACCCAACACGGGTACGCACAGCGTCGCTCGAATCGGATTGCCTTGTTCATCTTCGGCAGATTCGTCGTCGGGTTTTTGTCTCTTGGCCAAGGCAAGCTTTGGTACCTGCGCCATTACGACCCCAAACTCGGTCCAATCGCTGCCCCGCACTCCTATTAAAGCGAAAGTAGTTTCTGACTTTCTCCCAATTCCCTGTGTCAAAAAGGCTGTCAGACATTTAAGTTTCGGAGACTACGAGAAATACAAAGATATTCACTAATCCCGGCCCCAAGCTAATCACATCTAGGTCGGCTAGAGGCTTGGCCACACTTGTATCCGTGCCGATCCTCCCCTCCCGCTGAGCTTCCAGCAATGTTCCATTCAAATAGGTGCCACAAGTACTACCCAAATCTGTAATATAAAAAATATTGTCCGCTCCCGATGTTTCGCGTGTCACTTTAAAATGTCGACGCGAAATTTCGCGCGGCTTAAACGTAACAGCATCGTTCAGAGAGAAATCTAGTGCGGTATCTACAGGTTTTTCGTGAATCGTCGCTTGGCGACCGAAAATGGTCTCAGCACCTGACAGTCGATAGATGCCTTGGGTGTATGGACCACATCCAATCAAATAGCCGCCGGGATCAAGCTTAGGAATGGCTTCCGCCAATTCGTTGACACGCTCGACTTGGCCATGTTTCATAAGGCTGTCCAGATCGTTCAACCGGCTGACGCGGATTAACTTCTCAATTTTCAGTAAGGCGTCTTTAGGGGGATTCATCTTATAAAATCACTCCAGACTTCCATTTGTCGAGAATTGGTCCGTATTTGGACCGCAGTCCTTCGAATTCGGAGAGAGCTTCTTCCATCAAAAGAATGGCTCTTGGAAGCTCAGCATACTGTGAACTGAGACTAACCGCTTCCGAAACCTTTTGAAGAGCGGACTCTCTGGCCTCCTTCGAGGCAGAAGTTTGATTTGGCATCTCGGGAGTTTTACTTCCAGACTCCAGAGCTGCTAGAAACTCAACGGCGGAAGGGAATCGATTGCGCAGATCTGGCTGCAAGGCTCGCAGGCAAACTTCATCCAGCCAAGGCTGTACATTCTTGACAACTGTGGAAGGTGGCTTGGGCACTTTGGCTCGCGTCTTGGCTAGTCCCACTCGAAATTTCTGTTCATCACTGGAGTCCACTACTTCAAAAGGAAAACGTCCGGTCAACATTTCGTAAAGGACTATGCCTACAGAATAAACGTCGCTGGCTGGCGTTTCGTAATTGTGAAATCCCTCTGGCGGCATATAAAGAAGGGTGCCAGCTGCACTAACCATCCTTAATTTAGGATCAATGTTTTTTGCGAGTCCAAAATCCGCTAGCTTTAGAACAATCTCGGATTCATTAAGGGTGACCACGATGTTCTGCGGCTTGATGTCTCTATGGATGATTGGCGGCTTCTGTGAATGGGCGGCGGCCAATCCGCCACAGATTTGCTTGCCAAAATCGATCGCCTTCTCCATGCCCAAGGGTGCATTTGCACGAAGATAGGAATAGAGCGTGCCGCCAGCGGCATATTCCATCGTGACGTAACTTCTGCCGGACCCCGAGTCCGAAATCCTATTCGCTTCGAAGATTCTGATGATGTTGGGATGAGCGATCCGGGAGAGGAGAAATGCTTCTCTGAACTGATCCGACGTCGGGCTTGGTGAATTAGCCTTAAAGACTTTTATGGCTTGCAGACCAAGAAACTTGTGCCGTGCAAGATAAACTTCGGAGAAGGCGCCTTCACCGAGTTTCTCAAGAATCGTGTATGTATCCCTGATAGTCGACCCGACAGCAAAACTAGACATCACAGGTATCCAATCGTTTTCTTTCTCAGACTAGATGGGAATAACGCTTTCTCCTTTGAGCTTTCGTCGGTATCTGGGACCAGATCCCATAATTCCTTCACTATGGTGCGTAAACTGGTAAAGTCGCCTCGTTCAATCGCAAGCGTGCCCTCTTCGATCAGGGAATTTCCACGACTCTTGTCCACAAATGACGAGGAATACTTTGTCACACCTCGAAAAGAAGCCACCCAAAAGTCGTCCTGACGGAACCAGATGTCCCACCTGAGAGAGTCTAGGCTCGCAATTGCTTTATTGACTTTATCCGCGTCCTTCGATTTCACTGCAACGCCAACATCTTCAAGCAGCTTTTTGAGCCGTTCAGAATCTTTGGTTTCTCCCGAACCCTGAACGGCCTCTGTGGCAAGTTGTTTAATTTCTTCTAGGCGTTTGAGGAGTGCTGGCCACTTCTCCGATTCTTGAATGCGATCGACCTCAGCTTTTAGCTCTTCAATTTGACGACGGGCCTTCTCTGCAGCATCGGGGTCTTTGGCCTTTGCCTTGGTTAGCTGAACCTCAAGTGTCCCAATCATTTCATCTGCTTTCCCACGATCTGCAGGTGACAACTTCTCAAGCCGGATTCTTTCACCTTCGAGGTCTGCCTGCATATTTTCAATTCGAGGTAGTGGTGAAACAGGGTTCGTGAAAAACTCTGGAAATGACTGATTCAGAAGAGGAATGAACGCAGTGGCATTCACTCGAAACTCTCGATCAACCTCTACGACAATCTCCAATTCAGTACTTGCTGGTAAGTTTCTCGTTACCTGAGTGCCTGATATTCTAAGGGTTCCGATCTCCCTATTCCTGTCTGACCTTTCGTACTCTCCCTGTAACAACGGGATATTCAAAACGTCCGTCTGATCACCTTTCATCACTTCGTGCGAGGTCACGATCTCTCCCCGTTTCGTTCGGCCTTGACAAGGCACTGTCGTGCCCTTTTTTATCAGCAGATGAGCGGAATTGTCGGCCAGTCCCAGTCTGATCGACCTAGACAAGGGAGCATCTTCCACCTTTGGACCGTGAGTAATGGAAAAGTGGTCAGGCTCGATTGTGATGGGGTTACCGGCTTTGTTGAAAGCCCTAATCTGAAAATCGTTCACGCTGCGCTCATCGAGATGAGTGGTGACCATAAAAGCGCCGTTGGACAGTGGGAGTTGCCCGCTACGCCATCCTCCATCAGTGCGAGTGATTTCAACTCTAAAATCTGAAACGCCCTGCATATCTTCAAGTTTCCCTGCGACGTCAGTTTCTACATCCTGCGAAAAAGGGCTGTAGACGAGTTTCAACCGCAGAGAGCCCGGCGCGGGACTGGAAGTCTTAGCTTCTGGTATTCGCTGCGAAGCGGCGAAAAGGGCCGCTCCTTGAGCCACGATAGTCATTGGATTGATTTTGGAATCGGAGCTAAGTTTGAGGCTTTCCTGTATGGCGTTCTGGATGAAGGGCGTATGTGTTGGACCACCAACTAGGATAATCCTGCTCAGGGCAGAAGGTGCCAAGTGATTCGATTTCAAGAGAGTGTTGCAGATTTCCAATGTTTTGCGAATATACGGCTCAATCAGATTTTCGTATTGGCTTCTCGTGACTTCAAAGCTCGCTTCAAAATCTTCTAAAGTTTTTCCTAGATTTGATACCGAGACATACGCTGTTGAATTGTTGGAGAGCAGTATCTTTGCATTTTCTGCTTCTCCGAGCAGCTTTCCAAATGCCTTCCGGTCAACCTCAGGATCGAGTTTCCGAAGACCGCAATCGTGCGTGAGCGTTTGGATGAAAAGATCTTGAAGAGCTTCATCAAAGTCCTTTCCACCCAAGAAATTATCCCCCGAGTGATCGATGACTTTCAGGCGCCCTTCAGCTGATTGTATGAGTGAGGCATCGAACGTCCCTCCCCCCAGGTCATAAACCAACAAAAAGCCATCTAAGCTGTCTGCCTGAAAACCGTACGCTAATGCTGCTGCGATTGGCTCCTGCAACAGTGGTGCAAACTTCAATCCGGCCAGTTCTGCTGCCTTGGTTGTTGCATTCCACTGCGGGGCCTCAAACATCGCAGGGATGGTTATAACTGCTGAATTTATCTCTTCGTGCATTTTTCGGCGCACATCGTCGCGAAGGCTCTGTAGGATTTCGGCGGACAGCTCTTCAGGTTTCATGCTTCGGCCAGAATTAGGAAACGAAAAGACTTGCTGACTTCCCATCAATCGCTTGAACTGAGCATGCGTGTTTTCTCTGTCATCCACGCGCTGATTGTAAGCGAGCTTTCCTCGGATCACTGCGCCCTTCTTATCAATTCGCACAACGGAAGGAGTGATCTCTTCTTCAAATCCATTTCTTATGACTTGAACTTGCCCCTTATCCACGACGGCAATCTCGGAATTGGTTGTCCCGAGGTCAATTCCAAAATCAATGGTTTGTCTGGCCATGATCTAGGTCACCTGCCTTTCCGACAATTACTTGAGACATCTTCACCAGTTTGCCGTCGAAGTAGACAGCTGGGTTAATTGTCTCCTGAATTATTCTATGCGATGGATTTTCACCGGCAGGGTAATCGCAAGTTAGGACATCTAGACTCATACCTTCATTGTATGGCTGCCCAGTAAAATCCCGGATTTCAATCCCAATTTGTGAGAATATGCCGCGAATCTTCTCCATCGCGAACACTGACGCTGGATCTTCTTTCCCCATCGCTGCGGACATCCTCTTCATCCGGGCCTGCAGTCGCCACACTTCAATTGCGAGATCAATTATGGATGAAATATCCAAGCGTCGTATTTCATGCGTTTGCAATCCAGGGTCGGTACTGGCTGGACCGCGGGTTGCTTTGTGAAAGAATCTTTTCATTCTTGTTTCCTATCGCATTGAATTGTACCGATCTACCTCTGAATTAAATCTCTGCACACTAGTACGATGTTGCTCAAGAAGACTGTTGAAGTTGTCTACTCTTGCGTTGAAGCGATCTTTCATTAAATTGTAGTTATCTATCTCTTCCTGAGTGGGCGCATCGCCGAGGTTAGTGTTCGCAGTTCGCAGATGCGCACGGTCGCGCTCGATGTCAGCTTTTAGGGTGTCAATCTGTGATTGTTCACTCTTTAGGCGTGATTCTTCGCGATCGAGCCATGCTGATAGCTCACTTTTTTCTGTAGACATCGACGCTGAATATTGTGAGGTGTCAGAGGGAGTTGATTCCACCGATGCTGGCGCTGAGTGTGGTGATGAAGTCCCATAAGACGAGGAGGTCGAACCATCAAGAGAGGCACTTATATACATGTAGAGAATAAGTACTGCGATGAAAACGAGGGGCGCGAATGCCCATTTCGTGAGCGGGACCTTTCCAAAAAATTGATACTGATTGCTGCCCACTTGCTTGACCCGGTAGGCAGCGATCGGGAACACAGGGATAAAGAGGACAACAAAGAATAGGGTGGCAATGTAGGTCTGCGTAGACTTGTCGAAAGCTCGTCTGCCGTACAGCGTGGTTCCGATTCCGTTTATTGTGCTCATTGTCGGGGCGCTACCAATTGGTTTGACGTCCCCTAGAACTGCACGCCTTTTGGTTGTTTCTATCCATTCATCAATGCTCTTCTGTTCCTCTGGAGTTGCATATTTTTTCGCTTCCTGCAATTTAAGGATGGCCAGATCGTATTTTTTCGAATCTGTTGCATTGATTGCTTCTCTCTCAAGGATGATGACTTGCAGAGCCATCTCATCTTCGACAAGTCTCTGAACGCATTCAGGACTTTTCGCAAATCTCTTCGCTGTCTTGGTCAATTCGAAAGCTATTTTGGGCATGTCCCCAACGTTGTTTACTGTTAAGGAGAATCTCCGTAGCAAGTACGCTAAGTTGTCCAGTAGTTCCCGGCCATCCTCAGTGACGTCTAGGCTAGCTCTTTGAATCAACTCCCCGACGGTAATCATCTTTTTATCTAGCTGGTCTTTAACAGAAGAGTAGTATTCCCAAAATTTGTCAGGATCTACCTTTCCTTCGAAACCCCCGGCAGGGAGTTGCCGCTGACTTGAAGTGCGTTGGCGAGCTGCGCTTTCAGAGAGGAGGGGAATGACTTCACTATGAGCCTTTTGAAATTGCGCGACCAAAGGGTCAGTTAGTTTCTTTAGAGCTCGGTCTTGTTCTGATCTGCTGAAAGGAGATTTGCGAATCAGTCGTGCGTTTGTGATGAAATCTTCGTGTTTGTGCTGCTCTAGGCTAGCCAATCCTATGAAGCCATTCACTTCAAGAAGTCTCTGGGGCAATTCTTGCCTCAGCTGGTTGACGTCAAACCCGGCTAACCGGGGATCATTCAATTGCCTCGCTCTACTCGCAATGTACTCCCAAAACACGTCGTCGCGAAAAACCATTGTCCAGCACTGAAAGGCCCTATGCCAATCGGCTGTGGGGCGAGTCCCTTTAACCGGCATACAGCCGACTCCAGAGCTGGAAATTGCAGCAGAATGAAAGAAAATGGCAAGGAAATGGCGGCAGAGTGAAGCATCCAATCTTTCGCTTGAACCAATTGGCTCACCCTTACCTTCATGTATATCGACTTTGTAGATTTCGCATTCGCACAAGCGCACGAACTCGACGTATCGTCCATTCTTTAAGTGTTCGCAACAGGACTGAAAATGCGAGTTGCTCGCCACAGGCCAAAACAACTCTTGAGTGATTCGATCTCTGGGGTTCTCGATCTGGCCTACAGCAGACTTTATGCTTTCTCTGTCTCGACCAACAGTTTGCAGGAAGGGCAAGGCTTCTTCGACCTGCGGGGTCTCACCGATTTCTATCCATTTGAGTAAACGATCGCTGGCTCGCGCGATCTCCTTTGAGGAAGCGTCAGAGCGCAGCCCTAAAACCCGGAAGGAATTACCGCTGTAGGGGTCCATAGTTAGTTATGTCAGTCCTATCTAAAACAGACCGTTGGACACGCAATGACCGCCGGATGCAATTGCAGCAAACGGACAATATCTGATTGAGCCTACTCACTATCCCCAATTCATAGCTTGGCAGTAAACTAATGCTTCGTCATTCCGTTGTGATTAATAAGCGGGTATTGAGTAGCACACAACAGTTTTGGCACTTTGTGATGGTCATCACAGGCCGTCAACAGCGATCTCAAACGCCTCGAATCGCTCATGACTCAGTTCAATGTTTTTTAGACTATCGTTTCACAAGTCGTCGCCATTGGCGCAGTAAGCATAGACTGTCAAAGTCATTTCTGATGCGACGATGGTACTGCTGGGTTAGATGTTCCTTAACGGCTACACGAACGTCACGAGCCGATCTTTAGCGGTGGCATCCGAGAATGAAACCTACATTGAGTATATGGAAAGCCACCCGATCTGTTCAGGGGATATCCCTATTTGGAGTTTGGGGCACACATTGGCTGCCGAAGCGTTTGAACCATTTGTCCTGTGCCCGCCAAAGACGGCCGAAGAGAATCTTTTGACTGGTTCAGTTACGGAAGAAGAACTGAAACGGTTTCCTTTCTTTGCTGCTTTGACAATAAGCCGCTCCTGAATCCACGGCGCCAGGTGCAACCTCAGAAGAATATCCGGCCTCAAAAAGAATGTGCTTTTCATGGTGCTATATGTATAGTAGCATGTTCATGCTGAGACCTGGCTCGAAACGGATGGTTTGGGAACGAGGGGAGTATCCGGCCAGGAAAGGGAATGACACATGAACAGCAATCTACCGCGAGTGGCGTATCGACCGCGCGAAGCCGCGGAGGTGACTGGCCTTTCTCTTCGGTTCCTCTATTACGCCATTCAGCACAAGGACCTGCCCACAATCCGCGTGGGGCGTTGCCGATTGATAACGGAGAAGGCTTTGCGTGAGTGGCTGGAGCGAAAGACTGAAGCAACCGTGGGAACGTGAGTCCGAAGAGCCCTGATCGCTCAGCCCTGCAAGCTCCCACACACGAGATTCGATTCCCCGTCGTCAGCCCCGATATACAGGCGGCCGCTTGTCGATTGCCGGCGCAAACTCCAGCAACATCAGCTCGCGCTCGGCCCACGTCGCTGGAACGCATCGTTCAAATGGAAGCCTCTCTTCACACCCTTGTCATTTGGCGTGCGTTTGACAACGGATTCCAATGTCCCCGTAAAGGAGCATCGCGTCGGGTCGCGCAAACCCGGGGATTGCCCCTTGAACTTGTACTTTCGGCTACTTGCCCTTTCGGCCCGTAGCCTCCCCCTGGGGAATCCCCGCGCTCGTGAAGAAGCTTTCAAGGCCTATTGCCCTGCCGCGGAGCCGCCTATAATTTCCCGAAAAGTTGGCAAATAGTTGGCAAATTGGTTTTTTGAGAGATATTCCCCGAAAAGGGAAAAGTGAAAATAGCCGCTTATTTATTGAGGATTTGAATGGTGGGCCTGGGTGGACTTGAACCACCGACCTCGCCCTTATCAGGGGCGCGCTCTAGCCACCTGAGCTACAGGCCCGCGTACCGCGTGGCAATCAACTGTTCTACTTTATCGTACCAGC
>Ga0181527_1002673_pt1 | contig 16501 bp, 16 predicted proteins | sample PEATcosm2014_Bin_30_FD_119762 | JGI IMG/M metagenome (GOLD analysis project Ga0181527, IMG submission 119762) | Peatland microbial communities from MTU Mesocosm Facility, Houghton, MI, USA - PEATcosm2014_Bin06_60_metaG | ecosystem: Environmental > Terrestrial > Soil > Wetlands > Peat | place...
ACCGGCAGCGAGGGGCATTACGAACAGGACTTTGTGCAGTTCTCGAAGTGGGGCTTCGACTATGTCAAGGTGGACTGGTGCGGCGGGGCGAAGGAGAAGGGGTCGGGCGCGGTCCAGTATGCGCAAGTTGCCCGCGCCATCCAACGTGCGGAAAAGATAACGGGGCGTAGATTGTTCCTCTCCATCTGTGAGTGGGGCAGCCAGAATCCCTGGTTTTGGGCTCCGGGCGTCGGTGGCATTGAAAGCACCATCTGGCGCACGGGGGGCGACATCATCCCTCCCGTTGTTGAGAGCCTGCATGATCCCGAACACGCCAAACGCATCATCACCCTCAAGAATGTGCTCGACTCGTTCGAGGCCGGGATACATCCGGAAGCACAACACACCGGCTACTATAACGACCTGGACATGATGGTAATGGGTATGCGCGGCATGACCGATGCCATGGACCGCATCCACATGGGGCTATGGGTGATGGCGAGCGCACCGCTGATGGTGGGTTCCGACCTGACGCGGCTTTCGTCGGCAACCTTGTCTCTGCTGAAGAACAGGGAAGCGCTCGCAATTCACAATGACCCATACGGTTTACAACCCATCAAAGTCGCCGAACCCACTGCCGGCCTCCAGGTTTGGGCAAAGCCTATGGCAGTTGCCGGAAGACGCGCGGTCGCCATACTGAACCGTACAGACAGTTCCGCGCAAGTGAAGATCGATTGGGGCAAGCTTGGACTAGTTGCCACTCCGCGATCGTTGCGCGACGTGTGGAATGGACGGGATTTCACCGCGGCTGACCCAGCTTTCTCCGTACCCGCGCACGATCTCTTGCTCCTGTCCGTGGACGGCGAAGATAAGAAACCGGCCGAGTATCTGGCAAACCAATCAGACATCGCCGGCATTCAAGCGACGAGCGGTCCGACGTTCGCCAGGCTCGAGTACGCAAACGCTTCCGGTCAGGTTGCAGTGGTCCGTGTGAAAAGCACTTCGGGCCTTTCCACCGCCCTCGCCCTCCGTCCGACCGCTGGATCAGACACTGGCGCCGCTGGCTTCCTCTTGCCCGGTGGAACCGCTGACCTGTCGTTCGAGGCACAGACAGTAGCGGTGCGCAAGCTCGCCGTTTACTCCTGGTGATCGCATCTCACGAGATCGGATAGACAAATTGCGATCCCCGGCGGCCAGTTCCGGCGCTTGCAGCGCGGTGTCCGTCGCCGCGACCGCCCGCGTGCGGATGGGGATGCGCGCCGCGCGGAAGGCGCCCCCGCCCATGATTTGCGCGGGGCCGGTCGGCGGAGGGCGTGCCATTTTTCGCGTGCGCCGTGATTCGGGAAGGTCGGCGAGCGGCCACTTCACCGAGATGGCAACTACACGTCCAAGTGGTTTCCCGACTTTTGCGACAGAGTTTTGCGACAGCGCCGAAGGCCGCACCAGGGCTGTGGCGAGCCCATTTGAGCGTTCCATTTTGCACCAGACATTTGCGGCAAAGGGTACGCCGGAAGAAAGATGCGGCTTTGGGACGCGAGATATGCTAGGCATATCGGTGATGAGGGTTCGTTGCGCCACACCGACCTGGCGAGTTCCAGACGCGAATGCCGAAACTCCTGCTGATTACCGCATCCTCGGATGAAATTCGCAGAGCGCGAAGGTCCCGGTTCCTTAACTTCCAGCAGATTACCATGCCGTATTTGGCCGCCATGGTTCCTTCCGCCTGGCACGTAACTCACGTCGATGAAGAGGCCGAAGACATCGACTGGACGGATCAACCCGATGTCGTTGGCATTACTTTTCACACGCCGAGTGCTTATCACGCCTACAGCCTTGCGGCACGGTTCAGGTCGCGAGGAGCGTGCGTGGTTATGGGCGGCCCGCATGTGACGTTGCTGCCGGAGGAGGCCGGCCGGCACGCCGACGTGATCTTTGTGGGAGAAGCCGAAGGCCTTTGGGAGGAGTTTTTGAATGGTTTTGTAACGGGGACCTATCGTCGCGTGTACCGGCAAGCCGGCCCGACGTCTCTGGAGGGTATCCCCATGGCGCGCAAAACGCTCTTTCACCGGAACGACTTCACGAGCGGCGTCCTATTTGCCACCAGGGGATGCCCGAACCGCTGCGATTTCTGCTCGATTGTCGTGATGTACCGGTACGGGTTGCGTAAGCGGCCCATATCCGAAGTTGCGGCGGAATACGGTTCTTTCCACGGGAAGAGAATTATCTTCTGGGACGACAACATCGCCGCGGATAAGAAATATGCAAAACAGTTGTTTGGCGCCATCGCGCCTTATCGCAAGTGGTGGAGCAGCCAGGCCACTATCCAATCGGCCCAAGATGACGAACTTCTGGACGCGGCAGCCAGAAGTGGATGTAAGCAGTTGTTCCTGGGCCTGGAGTCGGTCTCCCAGTCGAGCATGAAGGAGGTACGCAAAGGCTTCAACCGAGTGGAAGATTATGCCCGCGTCGTCCAACGCGTCCATGCCCATGGGATTGCGGTTCAAGCCGGGATTGTTTTTGGTTTTGACAACGACACTCCGGCGATCTTCAAGGATACTCTTGATTTTCTCGAGGAGGCGGGTGTTCAGAACGCGACGTTCAATATCCTGACGCCATATCCAGGCACGCCGCTCTTTCAAAGGATGGACGCTCAGGGACGCATATTGACCCGAGACTGGCGGAAGTACAACGGACGCACGGCCGTGGTATTTCAGCCGAAGCAAATGAGCGTAGACGAGGTCCTGGCCGGGTTTCGATATGCGAATCGGCGATTCTATTCTCTCCCCAGTGTGGCCAAACGGATGTGGCGGTCGCCTGTCCAGATATGGTGGACTCTGCCCTTGAACCTGACGTATGCGGTTTCATGGGCCAGCGCGCCATGGGGCGCTCGCCGGCAGTGGGCCGGCGCCAGACGCAGGTCTCCGGCACCTCGGAACTCTCCTGTCGGGTGACGGCGTAAGGAAAAGGCAACGAACAAGTATACTCGACTCGTGTGTGAAAGGGCCCGGGCGGTTGACGGCGTACTCGGAAGTAATCCGAACGCGACACTTGTGGAAGTGCCACCCCACGGGCCATGCCAAAAGCCCTGCCCGTTCACAAGGCGACAACGGCATTATTCGTTATTTGATCGGCATAGGGGCGGCGGTCACCCGCCGCCCCCTGCCACACCACCGTGCGTACGGGTCCGTACACGGCGGTTCGAGGCGGTTACGCTAACACTCCTCAAACCATGACGGCAGACCGAGCGATTTGAAGTACGCATTGGAAAGCCCCACAGAGAGGGCCTTGGCCTTCGCGAGGTACCAAGGGCCGCGACCGCTACCGGCGGTGTTGCTCGCCAGCCGCTCGCGCACCCCCAGTTCCAACAGAGCCGCCCGGCGACGGCGCGGTGTTTGCCACTGCCGCCACATAGCCGCCCTGAGCCGCAACCGGACCCATCGGGTCAAGCCGATCGACACTTCAGGCGTTTCGCAGAATCCGAAATAGCTGCGCCAGCCCCGCATATACGGCGCCAGTTCCTCCATCGTCGTCTCCATGCTGACGCCTTTGGCCCGTCGCGTGATCTCCCGGATTCGCCGTCTGAACCGATCCAAGGCCTTCGGCGCAATGACACGCTTGACCTCCGGACCAGCCGTAAAGCTGAACCCGAGAAACTTCCGTTCCGGCGGTCGCGCCACCGCACTCTTGGCCTCATTCACCTTGAGCTGGAGCTTTTGCGTGATGCTCTCCATCACCCGTTGCCCCGCCCGCTCGCTGCGCACGTAGATATTACAATCGTCCGCCTATCGAACGAAGCAGTGGCCCCGGCGCTCCAACTCCCGGTCGAGCTCGTCGCGCACGAGGTGGCTGAGCCGGGGCGAAAGGGGTCCCCCTTGCGGAGTCCCTTCCACGCTCGGGCTGACCAGCCCGTTCTCCATCGCCCCGGCATTCAAGAATGCCCGAATGAGTTTCAGCAGCCTCTTGTCCGCGACCCGTTTGGCGATCTGACCCATCAGTTTGTCGAGATCCACGCACCAGCCGCGGCCTGCGACGATATACGGCTGCGCCTGTGCCACCGCTTGATGAGCCGACCGTCCCGGCCGGAACCCGTAGCTGTGATCGGAAAACGTCCGGTCCCATCGCCTCTGCAGAACCTGCATCACCGCCTGCTGGATGAATCAATCCAGCACTGTGGGGATGCCCAGCTTGCGCACCCCTCCATCCAGCTTGTCGATTTCTACACGCCTCACTGTCCAGTCGGTATCCCCAGGGGGAAATGCTTCCGCCGCCTCGATCATCCGTTCTACCAGCAGGCTGGCGAAGATCTTGCCGTACAGCCATGCGCGCGTGCTGGCCGGGTCTTTCTTTGGCAGACGCCCCAAGCCCACGATCGACTTCATGCGCTTAAACGCCAGTTCAATCTGCCAGCGCAGACGATAGAGTTTCCAACACCGCCGGAGCCGTGAAGGGGTTGGCCAGCGTAGTCCAACGCCCTCTAAGCCTGGCTTGCGGTCCAGCCGGCGCACCACCACATGACAAGCAGTCGAGTTGTTCAGCCCTCTATTGTTCACATTTTGGTTACTGGATTCACCTGGGGATTCAGTCCGGCAGCCGGATGTAGGCCTTGCGCGTTCCGCCTCCGGTTCGCAATCGGCCGGATTATCAGAGACTTGCGCAAAAGTCCTTCGAGTTGTTCAGGGTTTGGCAGAGCGTTTGCCTTCTGTGTGCCACGGCCACGCCTCGCGGACATACGCGCGGCCGTCTCAGACCCTAAGGCGCACGACGATGGCATGGGCACTTGGTGCCTCTGCCGCTGCCACGCCAGTTCTACTGTCGGGCAGCCAGGAAAGGTTAGCCAATGAACTTTGATGCCGGCTTCCTAAGCAGATTGAAGCAACGCGATCCGGACACCTGCGCGTTTCTCGTATCCTCTCTTACGCCCGCACTAGAAGCCAGGCTGCGCTACAAGCTTCGGGACCACGGCGCCATCGAAGACATTCGCAATGAAACCTTCTACCGGGTATTCTGTCTGGTGGACAACGGGCGTGTCCGCCAACCGGAGCAGTTCGCCTCTTTCGTACGCGGCGTCTGCGACTGGGTAGCCCAGGAAACCCGCCGCAAGGTTCGTACAACGGAACCATTGGTCGGCGCCGGCATGGAACCGCCCGATCGCCAGCCGCATCTCGATACGCTCCTGGTAGACAAAGAGCGGAGAGCGCTAGTGTGGCACGAAGTAATGAAGTTGTCCGAAGCGGACCGAAGGCTCCTCGTTGAGATACACCTCGAAGAGCGCGACCGGCGTGAGATGGCCCGCGACCGAGGCATCACCATGACCGGTCTGAACGTCCGCCTGTGCCGTGCGCTGAAGCGTCTCCGGCTGCACGTTTTGCAACAAGAATCAGCCGTACAACCCGCGCGTCAGCCATGCCGCCAGCGACTCCAAGTGCCGATAACCATACCCGGCAAGCAACAGATAAGAGTCCGCACAGCGCGCGGGGTACGGCCTTGCTGTTAGCCAAATGGTCCCTAACCTCGTATCCGAACGCCGGCACCCGCCACCGGTCCCTGTGCCAGTCCAGCGGCGCCGTCATCGAACCCCGTTCTCCTCACAGTAGTTGAACGGAGCACTGCCCCCTGCAAAACGGCCTCTGAACATGTTCGACAAGACGGCCCCCTGCGTCAAACTGAAAGTAGTCCAGCAACCCTGGAAGAACCTGTTTTCGGACATGACGGACGCTCTCACCGTGCACAGGGCAAGTGCAAAGCGTCCATGAATGGCTGCTAACTAAACTGGCGGCTCATGGTTAGGGTGGTGCCGGTCTTGGAACTCGCGGCAGGCTCTTGCGCGCGCGGGCGAGGAACGACTTCGTCACGACTTTTTCGTAGTGGAAGGAAAACCCCTCCCTCTCTGAAAACACACGGTTTCAACAAATCGGAGAATGCGAATCCCTCCCTCTCCGCCATTTCGACAATTCACAGACAATCTCCCCGATGTAAAACGGGTCGTCCCGGATGCCCAAAAGGGCCGCTTGCCGATCGCTTGCTAATCCGCCCAAATCGCCAGTTCTGGATTCAGCGACCGGGCCGTGCTGTTTCGTCAGCGCGGAGCCGCGCCCGGCATAAGGAACCAGCCGCGGGTGCTCCTCCGCAACTCCCCATGTGTCTTTTTGTCGGCGTGAATCGGTGTTCATCCGCGGCCCTCATTGCTGAGGCTTGCCGCACTCCGGGCAGAACTTGGCCGGCTTCGGGATGGCGTGTCCGCATTCGATGCAGAACTTCGTGTCGGCGGACGCGCCGCCCGGTTGCGCGGCCGGCTTCATGGCGTTCATCATGGTCTGCGCCATGGTGATGCCGGCGCCCAGCCCCACGCCGACACCGGCCGCCCCGCCTTCGTTGGCCGCCGCGATCGGGATCGCTTGCGCCGCCTCGTATTGCGCAAAACGTCCGAGGTCGCCCACTATGTTCATGCCGATGCGCTGATCGAGCACCTTCTGCAATTCGTCGGGCAGCGAAAGATTCTCGACGATCAACTGGTTCAGTTGCAGCCCCAGCGCCTTGAACGCCGGGCTGACGTGGTCGGCGATCTTCTGCGCCAGCGTCGCCTGGTGCGCCGCCATATCGAGGAACGGCACATCGTTGTTGGCAAACGTATCGGTCATCCGGGCGACGATCGTCTCGCGCAGTTGCCCCTCCAGGTCCGCCACGCCGTAGATGTCCCGCGTGCCGCTCACGTTGGTGAAGAAAACCCGCGGATCGGCGATGCGGTAGGCGTAGATCCCGTATCCGCGCAACCGCACCGCGCCATACTCCTTGTCGCGAATGGTGATGGGTGTCGCGGTGCCCCAGCGCTGGTCGATCTGCAGCCGGGTCGAAAAGAAATACACGTCCGATTTGAAGGGCGATTCGAAGGCTTTGTCCCAGTTCATCAGGTCCGTGAGCAGCGGCAGATTGCGGGTGTTCAGCGTATACAGGCCGGGGCCGAACACATCGGCAATGCGGCCCTCGTTGACGAAGGCGGCCATCTGGGACTCGCGCACCGTGAGTTGGCCGCCCGTTTGAATCTCCATATCCTGCATCGGATACCGGTAGGCGAGTACGCCTTCTTCATCCTCGTTCCACTGGATGACGGCGATAAACTGTTTGCCAAGAAAACTACGCAGACTCATTTGCACCTCTGTATACTAGATTGTACCTGTTTGGATCTTATGGCTGGCGTAGAATGGATTGTCGAAGCGCATGGCTGCCCGCCTGGCGGGCTGCGGGACTTGGCCGTATTGCGCACACTGTTCCTGGCGCTCATCGACGAGCTGGGGCTGCATACGGTGGGGGAGATCCTGTGGCACCAATTCCCGAACACCGGCGGCATTACCGGCTTGGCCTTGTTGTCGGAATCTCACCTGACGTGCCACACGTTCCCTGAGCATGGCTCGATTTGCCTGAACCTGTTTAGCTGCCGCCCGCGTCCGCGGTGGGACTTCGAAAGGCGCTTACGGGCGTATCTGGGGGCCGGGGAGGTCACGGTTCGCGACGTGACGCGAGACTACATCCCCGTGGAGATCGGCGCATGAGCCAGCCTGCCGCGCTGTGCCCAAGCTGTCGCGCTCCGATCGTGTTCCGCTGGTCGAGCAGCGTGCAGACCACCTGCTCGCATTGCAAATCCATCCTCATTCGCACGGACGTGAACCTGGAGAGGGTGGGTGTCGTCTCGGATTTGCCGCCCGACAGCTCCCCAATCCAGATCGGCACTTCCGGAACTTACGAAAACCGCGCCTTCACCGTCGCCGGGCGTATCATATACGATTATGACGAAGGCTCCTGGAACGAGTGGCACATCGTGTTGAATACGGCTTCGAGCGCGGTCGGAAGCGCCTGGCTGTCGGACGCGCAGAGCCAATACGCGGTGACTCTCGCCGTCCGGGCCGCACCCCTGCCGGCACTCGCCGCGGTCCAGTTGGGCGATCGATTTACCTGGAGCAAGACGGAGTTCGTGGTGACCGCGATCACCGAGGCCCGCTATCGGGGTGTCGAAGGCGAGCTTCCGTTTCAATATTGGGATAAACAGGAAGCCACTTTCGTCGACTTGCGCTCGACGGGCGGCGACTTCGCGACGTTGGATTATAGCGACGCCGAACCGCTGCTTTACCTGGGGAAAATGGTCGATTTCGACGCGCTGCGGCTGAAGAATCTGCGCGCATTCGAGGGATGGTCATGAGCGCGGCGCCGCCCAACCCAGGAGGCACCCCGCCCAGCGAACCCCAGGTGCAGACGCTCGCCTGCCCGAGCTGCGGCGCGCCGCTGACGGTGCGCTCCATGGGCCGCGCCGTCACTATCGTCTGCGGTCACTGTCACTCCGTTCTGGATGCCAAAGACCAACTCAGTGTCCTCGAACGCTTCGCAGCCGCCACGAGTAAAGATACGCCGCTGATCCCGCTGGGCAGCCGCGGAAAGTGGCGTGGCGCGGTTTACGAGGCGATCGGCTTCCAGGTGCGCAGCATGGAAGCCGATGGGATCGTTTATAGCTGGCGGGAATACCTGCTGTTCAGCCCATACAAAGGATACCGTTACTTAACCGAATATAACGGCCACTGGAACGACTGCAGCGTGGTCACTGCCTTGCCGGAGGCGCAGGGAACTTCGGCCAAGTACCTCGGCAAGACGTACAAGCACTTCCAGACGTGTACCGCCAGAACCACTTTTGCGCTCGGCGAATTTCCCTGGCAAGTTAAGGTGGACGATGCTATCCGGGTGACCGACTACGTCGCTCCTCCGTATGTGCTGTCGTCGGAGACAACCGGCAGCGAGACCACCTGGACCCTCGGCGAATACGTACACGGCGCGGATATCTGGAAGGCATTCGGGCTGCCGGGTGCGGCGCCCAAGCCGGTGGGTGTATACGAGAATCAGCCTTCCGGGTTGCGGGACTCCGCCAGCCGGATTTGGATCGCGTTTTTGGGGCTGGCCACCGCACTCTTTGTGATTTTCACGTTGAACCAGATCTTTTCGCAGCAGGAACGGGTGTTTCAGGAGTACTACCGCTTTTCGGCATCGGGCACCGAAGCGTCCTTTGTCACGCCGGAATTTGAGCTAAAAGGGCGCACTTCATCCGTCGAAGTGCGGACGGACGCGGATTTATCCAATCAATGGATCTATCTGAACTATGCATTGATCGACGAAGATACCGGGCAAGCTTACGACTTCGGACGGGAAGTCAGTTATTATACCGGGGTCGACTCGGACGGCCGCTGGACAGAAGGCAGTCGGCATGATTCCGCCGTGCTGCCATCCATACCGCCGGGCCGCTATTACCTGCGCATTGAGCCGGAGTCCGATGCCAACCTTGGGCTCTTGGGCTACACCGTGACGGTAACGCGCGATGTGCCCGTAACGGAAATTTACCTCTTGGCCTTCGCCGCTCTCCTGCTGCCTGCGTTATTGTTTTCGTGGCGGAGCCACAATTTCGAGCAGATGCGTTGGGCGGAGAGCGACCAGCCAAAGTCCATCGGCGGCGGGGGCGACGAATGATCTGGAGCCGGCTTTATTTGATTTACGGAATTGGAGTGGTATTGCTGCTCGGCGCCGGCGCTTACAAAGGCTGGAGCTTTACATCGGTCAACGAAGTCAAGAACGTGCCGAGATCCATTCGGGACAATCCCGGCTCATATCGCGCAATCTACAGCAGCTATCACCATTACACTGGAGGAAAGTGAAATGCCTATCGTGACGTTCCCCAATATTGTCAACGCGCTGGTGTTTGCCCTTATCGGCATTCTCATCTTCGTAGTCGCGTTCTTCATTCTGGACAAGCTGACGCCTTACCATCTCTGGAACGAAATCGTTCACCAGCACAACATGGCCCTGGCGATTCTGATCGGCGCGCTCTCGCTGGGTCTCTGCCTGATCATCGCCGCGGCCATCCACTAAGACCTTGGAGGGCGGGCAATCCTGCCCGCAGCCGGCTTTCAGCCGGCTGTCTAACAATCGTGTCACTGGTTCTTTTCATATCCGTCTTCCTGATCTCCGCGTGCGGGCTGATTTACGAACTCGTCGCGGGGACGCTGGCCAGTTATCTGGTCGGCGACAGCGTTTTCCAGTTTTCCACGATCATCGGATGTTACCTCTTCTCCATGGGCATCGGCAGCGCGCTGTCGCGATACATTCATCGCGGGCTGGTGCATCGTTTCATCTGGATCGAGCTGATGATCGGCCTGATCGGAGGCTTCTCCTCAGCCCTCCTCTTCCTCGCCTTCGCCTACACCCAGGCTTTCGCCTTCCTGATGTATTTCATTGTCACGGTGATCGGCGTTCTGGTGGGCCTGGAGATTCCTCTCCTGATGCGCATCGTGCGCGAGCATTTCGATTTCCGCGACGCCGTGGCGCACGTGCTGACCTTCGACTACATCGGCGCGCTGGCCGCCTCGCTGCTGTTTCCCATCATCCTGGTGCCGCACCTGGGCCTGGTGCGGTCCGCGATGCTGTTCGGCATCGTCAACGCGGGCGTGGCGCTGTGGAGCACGTATCTGTTCGCTTCGCAGTTGGGAGCCCGGCGGCCGCTGCGCGGCGTGTCGGCGATGGTGCTGGCGATCTTGCTCGGCGGCATGCTGCAGGCCAGGCGCATTACCGCCGTCGCCGAGGACAACATCTATGCCGACGAAATCATTTTCGCCCGGGATACGCGCTACCAGCGCATCGTGCTGACGCGGTTCAAGGACGATCTGCGGCTGTTCCTCAACAGTCACCTGCAATTCAGCTCGCGCGACGAATATCGCTATCACGAATCGCTGGTACACCCCGGCCTTGCGGCGATTCCCGCTCCGCGGCGCGTTCTGGTGCTGGGCGGCGGCGACGGTCTGGCGTTGCGCGAGATCCTCAAGTACCCCCAAATCGAGAGCGCCACCCTGGTGGATCTCGATCCGGAGATGCCCCGCCTGTTCTCCTCGAACCCCATGCTGACCGCGCTCAACCAGCGCAGCTTCCTCTCACCCAAGGTGCACGTGATACACGCCGATGCTTTCCCGTGGATCGATTCCGACCAAAGCAGTTTCGACTTCATCGTGGTGGACTTTCCGGACCCCACCAACTATGCGCTTGGCAAACTTTATACGACGGCTTTCTATCGCGCCGCGTCCCGTCACTTGAGCGCGCAGGGTCTGCTGGTGGTGCAAAGCACGTCGCCCATGTTCGCGCGCGATTCTTTCTGGTGCATCGAAACGACGCTCCGCCAGGCCGGACTGCGGACATATCCGTACCATGTCTATGTGCCCTCGTTCGGGGAATGGGGATTCATCATCGCGTCCCATAGGGATTACAGCATGCCCAAAAGCCTGCCGCCGGGTCTTCGCTTCCTGAGCACGGCGACCCTGCCGGTCCTGTTCCAGTTCCCGCCCGATATGTCCCCCATCCCGATGCCACCCAATACGCTGAACGACCAGGTGCTGGTGCGCGCCTACGACGCGGACTGGAAGGATATCAGCCATTGATCGGAACCCGGCGTCAGTTCCTGGGAGGCGCCTCGGCAGCTCTGGTCCGGATGACGGCCAAGGGCGAGCGACATCTTGCAGGAACGCTGGCAGGGTCGTTTGTGAATGACGCGTTCGTGCGCGGCCATCGGATCCGCGACCGGGCGCCCATCTCGGCCGCACCGCGCCAGGAGCGCATCCCGCTGGTGATCGTCGGCGGCGGCATCGCCGGACTGAGCGCCGCGTGGCGCTTGCAAAAGCGCGGGTTTCGCGACTTCGTCCTGCTGGAGATGAACGGCCAGGCCGGCGGCAACGCGCGGTCGGGTGAGAACGAAGTCAGCGCCTATCCTTGGGCCGCGCATTATGTGCCCGTGCCCGGACCGAAAGCCCTCTACGTCCGCGAACTCTTCGCGGAGCTGGGAGTGTTGCGCGACGGAGTGTGGAACGAGCGCTTCCTGTGTTTCAGTCCGCAGGAGCGGCTGTTCCTGTATGGCAAATGGCAGGAAGGCATCGAGCCGGCCATCGGGCTCAGCCGCAAGGATCGCGAACAATTCCAGCGGCTGGAAGATTTGTTCGCCGCGTTTCGCTCGAGCGGCGGCTTCAGCATCCCCATGGAACTCGGCCTCAGCCGCAGCCCGCGGGATCTGGACCGGCTGTCTTTCGCGGACTGGCTGCATCAGCACAGCATCGATTCGCCGCTGGTCGAGTGGTACATGAACTACTGCTGCCGGGACGATTATGGCGCGATGGCCGCCGATACGTCCGCCTGGGCCGGTGTGCACTACTTCGCGTCGCGCGCACCGGAAGAGAAAGGCCCGCTGACCTGGCCGGAGGGCAACGGTTGGATCACTGCGCAGTTACTGCAGCGCGTCGGACCGTTTGTGCGCACCGGCCAAATGGTGCGCCGAATCGAGCGCCAGGGAAACCGGTACCTGGTGCTGACCGATAGCATCCGTTACGTGACGGACGCGGTCATCTACGCGGCGCCCACGTTTCTCGCGCCCTATTTGATCGAAGGCTTCGGCCGCCTCGAAAAGTTCGAATACTCGCCATGGCTGACGGCGAACCTCACCGTCGACCGGCCGCCGCGCGGAGCGGGAACGCTGGAACGCGCCTGGGACAACGTGGTGGCGCACTCGCCCACGCTGGGCTATGTGGACGCCACCCACCAGACGCTGCGCACGCAGGTGGACCGCACCGTGTGGACGTTCTACTGGGCGCTGGCCGAGGGACCGCCGGCCGCGAATCGCGCGCTGCTTCTCGAAAAGGACTGGCGCTATTGGAGCGAAGCCATCCTGCGCGACCTGGAGCGTGTCCATCCCGATATCCGGAGTTGCGTGTCGCGCATCGATATCATGCGCATGGGACACGCCATGGCCAGGCCGGTGGTGGGATCGATCTTCGATCCGCAGCGCCGAGACTTTGCGCGGGGACAGGGAAGACTGCTGTTCGCCAACTCCGACGTGAGCGGGTTTTCGATTTTCGAGGAAGCGCAATTCCGCGGGGTGGAGGCGGCGGAGAGGATACTGCATCGGCTCCAACGCTGACGACCAAGTCCGCCCAGCCACGCCGTCACCGACATCAAGCCCTATACCCGGCACCTCGGCGTGCTTGCGGACCGCCGGCGCGCCCCTTCTACTAGCAGCTAGCTGCGCTGTCCGTGGATGAACCAGTGCCGCAGAATGCCGGCGACCTGCTCCTGTAACCTGTCGCTACCGGCCTTGTCCGCCGCTAACTGCTCGATGAGCTTGTTCCCCTGCGCCAATCGGCTGCGGAGACGCCTAAGAACGGACCCGCACTCGGCTTCAGTGGCCGGAAGCGGAACGGGCCCGCGTAGACCGGCCTGCGCTATTGCGAAGACTAATTCCGCCTCCGCTCGGCTGGAGCACTCGTGCGGCACCGAGGGCCTCGAACCGAGGAAGACGGTGTTCGGCTCGAACATGTCGTTCTCCGCCGGCAGGCGGGGCCGCCCGTCTGGCACGTCGATCACCCGCCCGCGGCAGCCCTCGGCTGCGAGCCACTCGCCCAGCGGCTTCCCTCGGCGCGCCTCGCGATGAATTCCTTAGTCTGGTCCCGGATGACGCCCTTGGCGCCCTTCTTCGGTATGTCCTCCTGGCGAACGTAAGGTGGATTGCCGACGATTGCGTTCACTTCTGGTAGCGCGACCTCCCACTTCTCCCGCTGGCCGTGCGTGTCCCTCGTCTCTTTCGGCACGGCACAGAAAACCGCGCCCGGCCCGACCGTGAAAAAGTTCCGCCGCGCGATACGGGGAAAGTTCCCCTGCTCCATGTCGCGGGCGGCCAGGTTCAGGGTGGCGAGGTGAGCCGGAAACGGATTGATATCGCAGCCGAACAGGCCCGAGATGTTCTCGTGCGTTGCGAGGGACCTATCAAGGTGGTACTTGCGGTAAAACGCACGAACCAAGAAGCTGCCACTACCGCACGCTGGGTCCAGTACGGCGTCCCAGCCGCGACGGATGCAGAACGCGTTGATCAAGTCTACGATGGTTTCGTCAGTGTAATGTTGGCCAAATTTGTGGCGCTCCTCGGGGCTGACGAGGCGCTGGAAGGTATGGCCAAGGATGTCGGAAGGGATCTGATGAAAGTTGAAACTCTCGACGCCATCGATCACCCTCTGCCATGCAGCGAGCGCACCGCTCCCGGACAGTGCCACCTGAGCCGCCCACTCATGCTGCTCGGGGAGTAGCACGGTGTCGTAGTCGCCGGTAGCAGTGATCGCGTCCCGGAACTGGCGAGAGAGGTATCTGACCGCGCTTTCTGGGTCCTTGGCGGACTTCGGGAACCTCAGCTCTCGCAGCTGCTGGTGTCTCGCCCGCACCGCCTCGTAGAACAAGACCCGGTTGTTGAGGACGTAGACCATTGTCCGGGCAGCGCGGTCAACCACTTGTCTCCACGAGTCCGGGTTGTTCCGGTCGAAGTTCCACTGCTGGGATCGCACCATCCACGTTCGGAGCCGGACGTCGAAGTTCTTATCACTGACGCATTCCGTGGCTAAAGGCGGCTCCGGATGGACCCTGCCGCGCTCCGGCGCGTCACCGGATTTGCACCAGGCGATCGCCGGTTTCGGGCATGCTGGCGGAGTCGATGGTCTGCGGCGCGCGCCAGAAATCGACGTACGAAATCTGGTGCACGCAGGCCACCGTGCAGCGCGGCGCGCAGGATTTTTCGGTCAGGAACTCGCGCCGGATGTCGGCGACGGTGTATTCGGCAAGCGGTTTGGCCGGATAGCCGCGCTGCTGCGAACAGTAGTGCACCAGGCCCTCTTCGCAGATGTACAGGTAGCGCGCGCCAGCCCGGCAGCGCCAGCGATTCTCTTTGCCGTGCGCAATATTGTCCTGGAAATAGTTGAATTGCGCATAGCTGCTCTTTTCCATGCCGCGCATGGCCGCGTACACCTCACGCTCGGCGGGGGACAGCGGCTGCAACTGCCCGGTGCCGTCGTGAATGATGCCCACCGTCGAAGTGAAACCCAGCTCCACGGCGCGCTTGCCGACCACCAGCGCATCCTGCGGATTGCGAATCCCACCGCCCACCACGGAATTGATATTCACGTGAAAATCGGCGTGTTCGGCCAGGAGCTGAAGTTTCTTGTCCAGCACCTTCAGGCTTTTCTTCGAGACATCGTCGGGCGTGACGTTGTCGATGCTGATCTGGAGGTGGTCCAGCCCCGCACGGTTCAGCCGTTTGATGCGCTCGGCGGTGAGCAGATAGCCGTTGGTGATCATGCCCGCGATCGCGCCCTGGCGGCGGATGTGCGCAATGATCTGGTCGAGGTCCGGATGGAGCAGCGGTTCGCCGCCGCTGATGGTGACGATGGTGGTGCCCAGCGCCGCCAAAAGGTCGATGCGTTGGCGCACGGTTTCGAACGGCACCGGCTTGGAGCGATCGTCGTATTCGTTGCAGTAGGCGCAAGACAGATTGCAGCGCCGCATCGGGATGATGTGGGCCAGGATGGGATGGTCCGTGGAAACCAAACCCTTGAAGATCATGCGCAGTTCGCGGGCGCGCAGGTGTGACGCCCGCCAGGTTCTGCGCCACGATTTGACCACGCTTGCCATCTCAGAATTTGGCGGTGGGTCACTTTGCCTGGAGGGCGGGCAATCATGCCCGCAGCCGCCTTTCAGGCGGCTTGCAGCATTGCCAGCCATTCCAGCGTGCAGGCAAACTGACCCACCACCCAGAATTTTCTATTAAACCATACAAACGGGAGGGGTTCTGAGCCGCGGGGAGCGACTGGCCGCTTTTGCGGTCTAAATGGCGATATCAGGCCGCCGAGTGACGTGCTGAAAGCTGAGAGCTGATAGCTGATAGCTCTTCAAAACAGATACTCGATCTGCATATACGGATAGTTGTACGCCACACCCTGAGTGGTCTTTTTCAGAAACTCGGCCGGGATCACGTGGCCGAAACCGAAATCGACCTGCGTCTGCCGCGTGGGCGTGTAGATAGCCTGAATGTCCAGTTCTTCGGCCACGTGAGTGCCGTCCACCCCGGTGGCGCTCTGCAAGATGAATGATCCGCGCGTCGGATACAAAGCGTCATGGGCGTTCGCCAGCCAGAAATCGTGAAAGCTGGTCGCCGCGGTCCATTTGCGGGCGATGTGCCAGTCCTGCCCGAACCGCAGATCCTGAATGTTCCGCCAGCCGAACTGGTCTGCCAAGCCGAGCTTATCGTGCGAGCTGGGATAGATGGGATCGAAGGTGTTGTCGTAGCCTTTCTTGTCGTTGGGGCTCCCCGAGCCGTAGTCGTATTCGACGAACAGGCGCGGCTTGATGCGCGTTTCCTTGAAGGTGTAGCCGAGCACCCAGTGGCCCATCCAGGCGCGGATTTCGTCCACCGAAAGCTTGCCGAGCTGGTAAGCCATTTCAGTGCGGTAATCGAAGCTATCGGGCAGCGCTCCTACCCAGCGAAAGCCGCTGGTCAACTCGTTCAGGTGGCCTGCTTTGAGCCCTTCCAGCGCGAAGCTGGGCCGCAGATTCCAGAATTCGTAAACGTCCAGAGTGGCGTGCGGAATCACGTCCCTTGCGGTGGCGTACAGACCGTACAAGTCGTTGCCAGCGAGCGAAT
>Ga0181527_1002675_pt1 | contig 16496 bp, 18 predicted proteins | sample PEATcosm2014_Bin_30_FD_119762 | JGI IMG/M metagenome (GOLD analysis project Ga0181527, IMG submission 119762) | Peatland microbial communities from MTU Mesocosm Facility, Houghton, MI, USA - PEATcosm2014_Bin06_60_metaG | ecosystem: Environmental > Terrestrial > Soil > Wetlands > Peat | place...
CCAATTGACCGGGTTGTAAGGGCGGTTTTGCGGTTCCGATGTTAACCCAAATGCCTGCGGTGGAGTCCTGGATGAACAAATCATTTTCGGCCGGATTGAAATAAGTAACTACGGCGCGGACGAGGATCGGATACCCGAGATTCGCTTCGTCATTCGAGAGATTCCTAATCTGCTCGACGCGGGTGAGCAAGGGAAGGCTTGATTTTTGCTGAGGAACTTGTCCGGCGCGCAACGCCGATGCGCAGGCCAAACCTGACAGCAGCAGGCAAAGGGCCAAAAGCCACAGCGGGCCACCCGCCATCACGCGGTCTCGGAGGCTCTTGAGGATTCCGGATATTCGCGGTCCGCCAAGGGGCGTATTATTCTCTGCCCACTTGTCGGCCTTCAACTCAGCGCTGGACAACGGTGCGCGTAGGAGGGGTTCTGCAGTTCTCGCCGCCTCTGCCAACTCCTTCGGATGCGAGCCGGCTCCGCTGTGCACCACTGTGTACCGGATCTCTTCCCAGACCCCAGGCGGAATCGTGAAAAAGGCCTGGACCACTTGAGGATCGAATTGCTGGCCCGCCTCTCGCTTGATTTCATCGTAAGCCACAGACCATGGGAGAGCGCGCCGGTAGGGGCGATCGGAGGTCATCGCGTCCAGCGTATCTGCGACGGCGAATATACGCGCTCCGAGAGGAATCGACTCTCCTTTCAGGCCTTGCGGGTAGCCCGTTCCGTCATAGGACTCCTGGTGGGCCAATACTATTTCAGCCGCGGGCGCAAGGAATGGAATGTGGGAAACCAGCTCGTAGCCGATGCGCGAGTGGGTCCGCATCACGACGACTTCTTCAGGCGTCAACTTGCCGGGTTTATTTAAGATCGCGTCCGGGATTCCGATCTTGCCGATATCGTGCAAGTAGGAGCCACGCAAAATCTGGACGACCTGCTCGGGCGTGCAGTTTGCCGCTTTGGCAATCTCCAGGGAGTAGTGGGCCACACGCCCGGTGTGTTCCCTTGTTTCATTGTCCCTCAAAGCCAAGGCATCTCCGAGCGCCCTCAACGTCTCGTCGTACGTCTGCTGAAGACTTGTGACGACCGTCCGGAGCTGTTCCGTTCGCTCCGTGACCATGTCCTCGAGGCGCTCGCGATACGCTTCGAGTTCTATTTCGAGACGCTTTTTCTCGAGAGCACGATCCACTGCTATGGCAACTGTCTCGAGCCGGAAAGGCTTCAGGATGTAATCGTCCGCGCCTTGCTTCATCGCCTCGACACCGACCCGGACATTGTCCACGCCGGTGGCGATCAGAAAACTCATCCAAGGGTATTTGGTGCGCGCGGTTTCCAGCAGCGTTAAGCCGGAGATGCCGGGCATCCGCAGGTCGGAGATGAGGGCATCAAAGCGCTCACACTCCAATAACTTGATCGCCTCAGCACCGCTTGATGCGGCTCGGCACTCGAACCCCTCCGGGGTCAGTCCCTCGATGAGCAGCGCGCAGATGGGGGGTTCATCGTCGACGACGAGTATTCGACCCCTCGGGACGTTCAACGGCATGCAGCCTCCAGCCAGAAAACACCTCTAACCGCAGATCGACGAAGAACTCGAATTGCTTCTAAGAGGAATGTTAATGTTGCCCCGCGCGCGGCACAAGGTGACGCGGGTACTAGTACTTCCGTACCGAAGGACCTGCTACTCACACCTTGGCGAGCGTGCAATGAATTCCCTTTTCGCCTATACTTAGGGCGCGGGCCCATAGCTCAGTTGGTTAGAGCAGCGGACTCATAATCTCCATGAACCCCTTAGTGTGGATTGGTAACCATTGATATTGCTTGGAAATTCGCCCCTTCCGCACCAACCTTAACTAAGGCTTCTAAACCGGTACTCGCTACAGTTTCCGCTACAGTTCACACATGAGACTCAGCCCTCCGCATCGTGTCAGGCCCACACCCAAAACCATTGGGCAGGCGACTCCAAGCGACGCGCCCTGGGCTAATCCTGACGCGCTGGCGGGCATCCTAGTGAAGCTCCGAGCAAGCGAAGAGCATCGGGCGGGCCGGACGGCGGGGAGTGGCGGGAATAGTCCGAGGGCCGCGCCTTTCGCTCGTCACTTGCCCTGAGTCACCACGCACTTCAGTTTTTTTGATCTGTTTTTTCCTTTTTGGCTCAAATCCTTTTGTGCAAGAAAATGAGGTGAGCCGCCTCTGCGTGTCGTCTAGTGGAGGGGAGGAAGGGAGGGGGACCCACCATGAGGCACATCCCCTCCACTGCCGACATCCTAACACACGGAACACTCTGCTCACTTCGCTGACCTTCGCCAATGGTACAAAAGTACCGTTCCGCAGGGGAGTAAACTATACGCTTGAGGCAGAACGCCCGTTCAAGGTTTGTTTTTTCCTCTTGGCCCTTCCGCGTGCGTATACATGGCAGCCAAGCGCACGGCGAGCCGTTCCGAGCAAGTCTGGGCCGACAGAGAGGGATGCACAGTCACGCTCGCACAGGGGCTGGGGTGAGCCTTGGGCCACTCCGCGCATCGTGGGGCAAATGCGGGCCTCTGGCGGCCATTCTGCAGAAGCGCCGTGTATGGTTTGGCTTGGCGAGAGCCTGAGTGGAACCGCTGTAGAGAAACCCGATAGAGGGTTGGCTCCTCGGCCAGGACTCGAACCTGGAACCCTACCTTCACAGTCGGTGCCTCAGCCTGGCGGTCCTACCGTTTGACCGAACGTCTGGTCGAGTCCAAGCCGAATGCGAGACGTTCAACTGGCAGTGGGTTTTCCCCGGAGCCGTGGTAGACTTGCGCTCGGGTGCGTGGCCGTGACTAATAGAAGACTCCCGGACAACGAAGCTGCGAGTTTCATTTCGAAACATTCTGTCGGGCTGCTTCTGCCGAACCAGTCTTGGGCCGGCGGGGTTCGCCCTGTTGGATCGGGTTCTTTGGTCACATTTGATGGAAGGTATTTCATATTAACTGCAACCCATGTATGGGCAGAACTGGAGTGCTCTGCAATTATCTACTATACAGAGATCGGTGAGATTCCTCACGCTGCCTGCCTGGATAGGGAATCGCTGACCGCGACATCACTGACCGACAACCTCATACGGGAACCCGGGCCATTTGATGCAGATCTCACTCTCTTGGAACTTCATCGGGCGGACTCTCGGAAGATGGGTGCGCGGCTCTCGTTTTTCCCTCTGGTGCAGGAGGGTAGCGGATCGATGAATGATTGGGTGCTTGTCGGCATCCCAGGAGTACTTGCCCACCGCGACCCGGCCCAGATCAACACGTTGCTTTTCGAACTCCGCGCTATATTCGTAGCGACTCTGGCAGAGGAGGAGCGGGATGGGCTTGATTTCCTCAAATCGCGCCCATTCCCGGACCCGATTAGCCCCATTAAAGATTACCGGGGTTTGAGCGGCGGTGGATTGTGGTCGGTCCAGTACTATCCGGAAAAGATGGCGGACGAACGGTACAAGGTTTTTCTGATTGGCGTGAATTTCTACCAAGCCGCAGAAGAAATCCGAAGCTTGGGCCGTAAGGCTATCAAGAAATTGGTCCAAAAGGTGAGGGGCGGCACCACTATGCCGATTTAGAGAAGAGCCTACAGACAATCGTCGGTCACTGGTCCACGCACAGCGTCGGGAACCTGGCGCAGTCCAGCCCGTATTACCGAAGCGTATGAGCGCCAGGCGGACCCTGTTATGGAGCTTCAGTTGGAGAAGGCTGGGGTCAGGCTGGCTTACGTGCTTGACATGGCATTGCGCTAGCTGGCCTGACTGAAGAAGCTCGTTGTGCAACCTCTGGATGCACCCAAGAGGTATCTAGCGATGTTCTGTGCGCGATTCGATGAAAGCCGTGACACTAAAGGTCAGAAGTCTTTTGCAATTGCAGGTTATATTGGAAGAAATGAGGACTGGCTTGAGTTGGAGCCTAAGTTAGAGAGGTTTCTTCAGAAGCATAATCTGATGTACTTTAAGGCGTCAGAGTGCGAATCGGGGACTGGACAATTCTTGCAGTTTCGTGAGAATCCGTTGGACGCTGCGTTGCCACTGATTAAGGCAGACAAAGCGATACTCACCGAGATCAAGACCGAATTTGTTGATATTGCCAATTCTGTGAATTTGTGGGGGATTGGTGCCCATGTACCGATTGAAGAATTCAATTTTGTCGTGTCTAGCGACCCAGAGGCAAAGCGCATCCTTCAGCCCAATCCATACTTTATCTGCTTCCAGGCTGCGATGACGGAAGCTGGATTCACAGTTAACGAGGTTAACGAAAAGGTCAATTATCCCCGCCGCGCTAGGGCTGAAGTGGTGGCATTTGTTTTTGATGGCAACGAAGAAGTGAGCGGGCGAGCGAAGCAGATGTACGATAATTTCCAAATCAAGAATCCGATCTCGTCACAGTGTTTTGGCTCTTTGGCTTATGAAGACGAAATTGAGTCCATCGGGTTACAGGTGGCCGACAATCTCGTTTATGAGATCATGAAATTCGGCCTCAACAGCCGATACGACAAAGGGAGATTGGAGCGAAAGGCAATGACGAGGCTAAAGGAAAAGACGAAAAAGATTTACGCTTTCGACAGGCCCAGTTTACAAATGCTGGTCCGAGGGAATTTGAAAAGGGAGGTAATGGAATCGGCAGCCCTACACGATTGAGATGGGAAGATCCGGAAAGGCTTTGCGGGGGCGTGCGTGGCGAGCCGGCATGATGTTCGAGTGCCAAATCTAAGGGGTCTTTACGGCTCCGCCCGACAGGGCCGATGTGATCGTCCGACTAATTCGCCATGGAATTGGTGAGGGCGGCTCCGTGAGATGAGATGGCGCCGGTCGCGGCCCGTGTGTTTTGAGGCGAGTTGGTCCGACGACTAGTGAAAGGAGCAGGCTTCGGGGATGCAAATCAGAAATGTATCTGATCTGGCGACTTATGATGCGCTTTCGATTTCGGACAAGCGAAAGACATACGATCACCTAATGTCGAGCGCTGACCGGAAGCGGATGGGTGAACTGCGCGCCTTCCTCGGATTCGTAAAGGTATCCGGTCTTCCCGTTGACCCCTCCACAGTTGTCTGCCTAGACCCACCGTTTCCTGACATCGGTTGCAAGCTGGCGTTTGCTCCGTACTTTTTCGAACTCGGCGAAGTTACGGATGAAGGGTTGGCTCGGAGATATAGCGAGTCTCTGAGAACGGGGGATATAACGGGCGGTTTCTTCAGCCAAAGCGAGCCTCTCAAATCAATTGTCATTTCAAAGGCGCAAAAGAAGTACCAGACCGATGACACGCCGGTTGATTTACTTCTCTATTACTGGAAACAGGCACCATATGATCCTGTCGTTCAGCAAGTTCTCTTGGAGCTGAGACCTATAGTCGTTCACACTCTCTCGTCTGGAGCGTTTTCGAAAGTCTGGTTGTACGAGCATCCCGAAAGAGTGCTCGCCGTCCTTTCGCTGTGAGTGGGTGGTTTGGACGGGCTCGGCCCCAAGTCACCGGTTCGCACAGACCTTTGCCCACCGAGCCTTGTGCGACGAGAATCCTGCAGTCATCGGCAGAGCTTATGACCGGCGGGCGGAGTTCACAGTCGAGCGTGAGTTTGCTTTCATCAACAGCACGGTCCTCTCAATGTCGGGGACCGTGCGAATGTCATACCTCCAATAGAACTCGCGAAAATAATGGGCCACATTTCTTGCCCCATTGATGCTACACCCCCGTACCGCAACGTTTCAAGAGTGCAAAATAGCTTTCACCGCTGTTTGTAGTTATACAAACACTGCCAGATCGAAGGACTCATTCTCCCGCGCCGTGATTCAAGTGAGAGCGTTTGCGAATGTAGTACAAAAATAGGTCCTTGACAATGTTTTTGAAATGCGCTATATGTACAGCCGATGATCGACAGTAAACTGACAACGGCCAAAGCGGCCCAACGGATCGGAATCCACCACGTCACCTTGCAGAAGTGGATCGCGGCGGGCAAGGTGAGGGCACCGAAGCCTGTCTTGATTGGTGCTGTGGGATACCGCCTCTGGTCCGCGAAGGACGTTGCTGCTTTGCTGAAGGTCAAAGAGGCTATCTATCGCAAGGGTAGAGGCCGGAAAAAGAAAAGCGGCAACCGCTGAAGTTGCGAGCTTCAACGGCTGCCTAACCACACCCAACCTGATAAGGAGGTTGAATATGGCTTCACCGAAGATACACCCACCAACATTCTCAACACAACCGGGCCGCACCAGGGCGGCAATCTACGCCAGGGTCAGCACGGGCCACAACGGGCAAGACCCCACAATGCAGACGAGAGAATTGGAAGAATTCTGCCAACGTCGTGGTTGGGAACTCGCCGACTCTTATATTGACAACGGGATTTCGGGTTCCAAGGAATCACGGCCAGAACTGGACAGGCTCATGGCCGATGCAAGACAACGGAAACTCGATGTGGTCCTGGTCTGGAAGCTGGACCGCTTCGGTCGCTCGTTGAAACATCTGGTGAACGCCCTGGCGGAATTCGAGGCGCTCGGAATAACCTTTGCCAGTCTCAAAGACAACCTGGACCTGAGCACACCCTCAGGACGGCTAATGTTCCAGATCATCGGTGCAATGGCGGAGTTCGAGAGGTCGCTGATCCAAGAGAGGGTGAGGGCGGGTTTGCGAAACGCCAGGGCGAAGGGGCGGAAGCTCGGAAGGCCGAGAGTCGCCGTGGACGCCGCCAGAATAGTTACCCTGCGCGCTCAGGGGTACTCTTGGAGCGCCGTCTGCCGGGAAACGGGCCTTGGCAAGGGGACGGCGCAGCGGGCCTTCAAGGCGACCGCTTAAAAGTCCGAGATGGGTTCATTCGGCTACGAGGTCGCGGGGACGAAGGATTAAGTCGAAAGATTAATGGTAGGACCGTACTGTTTGGCTTAAGGCACAGGCGATTGGGAGCGAAGCGATGACAAAGCTGAGTGATGATCCGATCATAAATGTCATTCACGGAGGCATCCGAAAGGGAATTATCGTCACCATTGAGAACGGCTGTCTGGGCTCTGCTGTGATCCTGATCCTCTCCGCCATAGATGCAATGGCGTACCTTTCTATGCCCGAAAGTCAGCAAGATGTCACCCGAACGGACTTCGTCCGGTGGGCGGATAAATACACTCGTTTTCCGGGCCGAGAACAACTTACCGGCGAGGACCTTTACGGTGCTAGATGTGCGATGCTTCATTCCTACGGGGCGCGCTCCCGCATGAGCCGGGGGCGGAAGGTGCAGAGTAATCGGCTACATGGACCAGTCTGTCCCGCCGATCCGGTTCAACCCCAATGTTTCCAATGAGCTTGTGCTCGTTTCTGTCACTGCCCGTCGAGATGCACTGTTCCAGGGCATTGACCGGTTTTTAATTGACATTTACGAACACATAGATTCAAGCGAGGCCAGAGTCGCAAACATGCGGTTTGAGACTTTAGTTCACAGTTGCCCGACGAATGAACTCTAGCCAGAACTCGGAAGATCGTATCGTATCTGCTGTGCCCCTCTTTCCCTCGGCGCCTTACGGTGAGTCGCTCGCCCAAGAGGCTGTTCTACGGCTCCCCGTGGTCCTAGACTAGCAAGCGACAGCCCGGCTTCGTGCTCAGGGTTGTTCGTGGAGCAAGATCCGCCGAGAGACTGGGATTGCTAAGGGAACGGCGCAGAGGGCCTTTTACAGCCTGCCGCAGATCACTGCCTCGTTGGCTCGCTGATTCTGGGAAAGTGGCCCCGACGGTTCTCGCGGGCAGGGCTGCGTGAGGATGCCGCGCGGTCCCCCAAACGGCGTTCGGGACGGGAATCCGACTTTTCATTCCCAATCGGATCGCGACGCAATTCATTGCGTGGAAGCCATTGATGGGATATGGACTTCGCGACCGTCAGCCGGGCGGCAGCTCATTTCCGGGTGCAAGTTACGCAACCAAGTGGATCGCACTATAATTAAAAGCGTCCAATCAACCGCACAGCTTCCTGGACGGAGTCTCCCCATGAACAAAAAACGTTTTCTGAGCTTCGTTGCCAAGGTCATAGCTGCACAGGTGACTACTTATTTTCTGGCAGGGGCGGTGTTTTATCCACTGCTCACCAAGCCCTACTACGAGGGACCCCATCCGATTTTTGCGGTCTTCCTGCGCACGGAAGCAGAGAGGGGTTTGTGGGCCCACGTAGTTAATTGGTTTCTGCCGGCGGAAATCTTGCGGGGTATCCTCATCGCCGCGGTTCTCTATCCGCTGTACGACATCCTGAAGGCGTGGTCGTTCCTGAAACGTTTCCTCTATATTGCCAGTCTTTACTTGGTCCTGGGTTTCTGGGCGGCGACCGTCGCCGCTCCCGGAACGCTGGAAGGCATGGTCTACATGCGGCCCTTCATCACGCCGGAGGTGCATTTCCGTGTACAGCCGGAAAACATCTTGCAGGGGTTGGCCTTGGCGTTATTCATTGCCGGAGCTATGATGGAACGACCGGGAAGAGTGTCAACCCAAGGGGTCTGCTGATTCGATCCCCCAGGCCCGGCGGGTGAAACCAACTTCACGCCACGGGGGGTCCTGGAACATTTGCCTTCACCCAGCGCAGCAATTTACTCATTCTTTCATGATGAGATCCCTCCCAGTAAACGCGCTGGCAGCTCGGACAAATGCGAAAGACGTCCTTGTCCATTATCTTGGGCGGCAGCCGCTCCAATACGGCTTCCCGGCTAGCTACCTCCAGGATGGTATTGCAGTCCAGGCAGCGCGTGAACGGTCGCATGGATCCAGCGAGGTCAAACCGCTTCACCACCTCCAGCAACTGCTGTTTCGGCACAGTGGAGCGGACCCAATAGCCACGTTCTACGGCCGTGCGCATCAAGAGACACCGATCCCGAGTGAGCAACACCCGCCCCTCGCGTGCCACGATCTCAGCCAGCTCAGCATCCGACGCTTGCTTGCCACAGAGCGCATCGAACCCTGCCATGCGCAGATAGGCTGCCAATCGGCCGAGGTGCACGTCCAGCACGAAGCGATTTGTTCGCAGTGGCGCCGGGCGCACGCGGGAGACCGACGAAATATCGAGAGATTCGAAGACGGGATATACGCTGATGCGGTCGCCGTCGCTCACCTGATAGGAAAAGTCGACCGGCTTGCCGTTGGCGAGCACGAGATCCACTTCTGTGTGGGGAACGCCGAAACTCTCGACGAAGTCCTTTACAGAGCCGCTCACACTAAAATGACGCGTGAGCTCCTTCCCCCGGCTCTCATCCGGGAGAAAATCGTTCAGTTCGGCATAGAAGCGGAACCGCGCCGCGCTCATAAGGCTTCTATAACCTCCGCATTAGCGCCTTCCCTATTCATATCAGTAACCCGACCGTAGCCTAAACCTTTGCGGTTAGCACGTGACATGTAAGACCGCGTTCGTGTCATCGATGTCTTTGTTGAGAATCTCGATGGCTTGGGGAGTCGGAAGAACAAACAGTTCGACCCCCCGCTCCTGGGCTTGGCGCCTCACGTCTTCCATCACCGGCAAACCGCCGTGGGCACCTGTGCCTACAACCAGGCGACGGCATTTCCACGGTATGTCCTCTTCGACAGAAAGGGGAGTATGCGCGAACTTATCGCGGAATTTCTTGGATGGCTTCTTGTTGCGCTTATGAATCTTCCCGTGATCGACGACGACGTCGTGCTCATAGACGGTGTCGTCAATCTGGAGGGAACCAAAGCAAAAGTCATGAAATCGCATCGGGATCTCCTCCTGTAAATTGCACTTCGTGCATTCACCGGTGTGACCGGCGGTGACCAAATTGAGGTCTTCGGGTCAGCGGTCCAATCACCGGGCGCCCCGGTCTGCGATCCTCTCAGGGGCGCAAGCACCTAAGACCCTGACGGCGTGCCTCATCAAGCGCCAGTTCGTACTCGGCCGGCGTCACGCGCCGGGCGATCTCTGCATATTCCTGGCCCGTGACTTTTCCCGCCGGATAGTACTGCGGCATCAGGTTGACATGAGTCGTGGGTGAAAGCTCCTGGGCGATCCAGTTCATAACTTGGCGCGTGCCTGCAATATCTCCCGGCATCACCAGATGACGAATGAGCAGTCCGTGCGTCGCGAGACCGTGCTCGTCGAGCATGAGGTCGCCCACCTGACGGTACATTTCCTTAATCACCCGCCGCGCCACCAGCGGATAGTCAGGCGCCCGTGAGTATTTGCGGGCCATCTCGCTATCCCAGTATTTGAAGTCGGGCATGTAAATGTCTACGATCCCGTCCAGTAACTCCAGGCTCTCGCTCGAGTCGTAGGCGCTGGTGTTGTAAACGAGAGGCAGCCGGAGTCCCTTCGCGATGGCGACAGGCAGGGCTTCGATGATCTGCGGGACTACGTGTTCCGGTGTCACCAAGTTGATGTTGTGGCAACCCTGATCCTGGAGTCCGAGCATCATGGCTGCCAGCCGTTCCGGCGGTGCCGCCGTCCCCCGCAGTTGCCAACTGATATCGAAATTCTGGCAGAAGACGCAGCGCAGGTTGCAGCCGGAGAAGAAGATCGTCCCCGAGCCCCGCCAGCCGCGCAGGCAATCCTCCTCGCCGTGGTGAGGGACATGGCTCGAAACCACGGCATAGCGTCCGTTTCGGCAAACCGCGAACTTGTTTTGGAGCCGGTCGACCCGGCAGTCCCGCGGACAGCCCGTGCAGCAGCGCAGAGATTTGACGGCGCGATCGACACGGCCCTTCAGCTCGCCGCTCTCGAATAGCGTGAGGTAGGCAGGGCGGAATTCTCGGCTCGCGGAGGTGGCGCCGACCAGCATAAGAACAGGACCTCCCGCCGACTGAAAGCTCGAACAAAAAAACAACGTTATAGAAAAACGGAACGGCAGTGCTACTTCGGCACTCTTTCACCTTCGGGCACCATGGGAACAAAGCGCACGGGCAGCAGGCTCTCGCGCTCCAGACCTTTCGCCGTGCGGCGCAGGCGGATCAAAACCTGCACGTCGCGGCCTACCGGAACCACCATGCGGCCTCCCAAACGGAGTTGCGCAACGAGCGCGGGCGGCACGTCGGGCGGTGCTGCCGTCACCAGGATAGCGTCGAAGGGCGCCGCTTCCGGCCAGCCACGGTAGCCATCGCCGATCCGGATGCGCACGTTCGCATACCCCATTTCCTTCAGACGCGCCTCCGCGTCTCTGCCCAGCCGCTCTATGATCTCCATGGAATAAACCTCGCCCGCCAGCAGAGACAGCACCGCCGCCTGATAGCCTGAACCGGTGCCGATCTCGAGCACGCGATCCTGGGGCTTTAATTCCAGGGCCTCCGTCATGAAGGCCACCACAGCGGGCTGCGAGATGGTCTGCCCGAGGCCGATGGGCAGCGGCGTGTCCGCGTACGCGAAGGGCTGCATCTCCGCCGGCACAAACCGGTGGCGAGGAACTTTTCGAAGGGCCTCCAAGACGCACAGGTCGCGAATCCCGCGGGCGAATACTTGCTCTTGGACCATTCGCTCCCGTGCCTCACGAGTCTGGGGCAATTCTGCCGAGTCCGCACGGGAACGCACATCTCCCGTCTCTGACCTGCCCTCCTGCCGGGAAGAAAGGGCCTGAGGGAACAGGACGAACATCAATACGAACCACGCGAGGATCTGGGGTAGGTTGCGACGGCTGGGCTTCATGGCAACCTCTACACACATATTAGCACCGCTTGCTTGAGCACGCCCACCATCCGCTGCCCATAAAATCGCTTCCGCTTCACGGTAAAACGGCCTCTACGGGAAGGTGTAACTGATCACAGAACACGGTCGGAGGCGCGGCCAGTTCCATTGGCGGGTTTGGAGCGAAAAACGCCCTTCCATTCCGGAACCCAGCCGAGCGCCAGGATTGTCGATGGGAAGCCGACTTATCATTCCCAATCCATTTTGTATGCGCCCCGCACCCGTGATGCGCACAGGAGCCCTTGGGGAAATCTTGGTTTGCAGCCGGGACCGCTTCCCGGTTGATCCAGCACGGAGTAGTGTTGCCGCAGACAGTACTCCTGGGAACTGTTCCGCCACTTGAACTGTCCTGGATCGTCCTATTGCGTTGACTCGCCGATGCACGCGGCGTATGCTGACGCCGATGGAAGTTCGCCTGCATGTTGCTGTGAGGCGATCGTCTCATGATTGGCAACAGCGTTTCCCACTACCGCATCCTGGAGAAGTTGGGCGGCGGGGGCAGGGGCGTGGTGTACAAGGCCGAGGACACCCAACTCGGCCGCAGCGTGGCGCTCAAGTTCCTGCCCGAAGAACTGGCCCAGGACCGCAAGTTCCAGGGACGTTTCCGCCGCGAGGCGCGGGCTGCGTCTGCGCTCAACCATCCCAACATCTGCACCATTCACGCAATTGAGGAACACGAGGGCCAGCCTTTCATCGCCATGCAGTGTCTGGAAGGTCAGACGCTTCGCCAGCGACTGGCTGTAGGGGCATGGAGCGCCGGGTCGAGCCTTTCCTCGAAGAACTGCACCGCCTTGCCAAGGCCGAGGATCCCGACGGCCTGTTTGGCTACGCCAACGCCTGTTCCAATTCAGATAAGAAGATTTGGGCGGAGTTGGGACGCCGCACTGGGTCAAAGTCGAGTGCCCTGTCGAAAAACTGCTGCCAGCGGGTCGGCGATCCTGGCAGATACGTGGCCAGTGGCGTGAAACGTCCCATAAGCATGGCGCTGTAGTTCGCTCCTGTGGACCAAGCAAACGGGCGTACGCCGGTCAACATCTCATACGTTACCACGGCCAGCGCCCACAGATCCCAAGATGCATTAACTGGCTGACCGCGCAACTGCTCGGGTGCCATGTAGGCCATGGTTCCGACCAAGACGCCACTTTGGGTGTCAGCGGTCACCTGGGTGGCTGCCGGCAGAAACTTCGCAACACCGAAGTCCAACACCTTGGGCACCTCCCCGGCTTCACCACGCGACAGGAAGATGTTCTCCGGTTTGAGATCGCGGTGGACCAATTGCCGCCGGTGCGCGGCGCGCACCGCCGCGCAGACGCCCCGCATGATCTCGACAACGCGCGGCGGGGCTGACTGCTTCTGAGTGCAAAGCTCTTCGCGCAACGTTGCTCCTTCCAGAAGTTCCATCACCAAGAAGGCACGTGTCTCTGCGATCGATCCGAAATCGTAGACCGTGACCACGTTGGGGTGAGCAAAGCTTGCCGTGGCCCGCGCCTCCTGCCGGAACCGTTCTGCTGCCTCCACGCTTCCGACCAGACTGTCATGGATTACTTTCACGGCCACCCGCCGGTCGAGCGCCGTGTCGGTCGCCTCATAGACTGTGCCCATACCGCCACGTCCACGGCGCCGCTCCACACGATAACGTCCCGCCAGGGCACGCGGCAATCGCATTGGGACAGGGTTCGCGCCTTCCTGCGGGCAAGGCCCCGCGCCCGAATCGTAGCAAGCGCCACACTGTGGGCACTCCTCAAATGCTTCGCTCACCGGTATCAACGCCGGTGCTGGCGCGGGGCGTTCGAGGAGCATCGCCAAGCCTGAGGCGATGGCGATAAGCAAGTTTCGGTCTTCTTCCGCATAGGGCTCCTCCGACCTCTTGGCTCCCAGCACTAGCAGCGCCTCCGTATGGTCGGAAGCTGTTGCGATGGGAACCAACAAATCGATCCGCGCCTGCCGGAGGAAATCGACGTCTTTTGGTGGAAGCTGTTGCTGAAGCCAGCCGGATTCGGTGGGCGGCATCTCCAAAGGACTGTCCAGGACCCGCAGCAGGGCGGCCAGCTTGCTTGCCGCCGAGAGCGGTGGTGGAGCGTGCCCTGCGGGCGCGGCTGCCAAGCTTCGATAGCTCGTCTCGCACCGCTCATGCACAAGCAGGGCGACGAATTCGGGGTGCAATGCCGCCTCAATACGCGCCACCACCCGTGGCGCGACCCGCTCGAGGCTACCCGCCTGACGAATGTCTTCCACAACTCCCCGGAGCAGCCGTTGCGCGTCATACCGCTCGCGGAAGAATCGACGGTCGAGCGCCCCGAGCCAGCGCTCGCGCCGGGTGTGGGCTACGAGCGCAAGGGCTCCTGCCGTGACGTAAACCCAGCCGCGCATGGCCAGGATGCTGATCAGCGGTTGGTCTCCATGCAGAAACGCGTCCGCCAGCAGAACGGCCCCAAGTAAGGGCGCGACCGACAGCAAAGCCCCGCGCGCCACCGCGTACTGCAACCCCTGCCGGATCAACACGCCAACGTCGAACAGCCGATGGCGCAGAATGGCGTAGGCGAATGACAAAGGAAACGCCAGCCACATCAGGTAGAACAGCGTCTGCAATGCGAAAAGCCAGAAGGCTACCCCGCGCGCGGATCCGACGACGACCCAGCCGACGACTCCCAGCGTGCTTACCACCACACCTGCCAGCACCACGCGCAAGCGACGCCGCTGGTTCGCGTCCTCCAGCCATCGATAACTCAGAATCAAGACCACTAGGCTGCCCATGACGTAGACGGCGCTTCTCAAAGAGATCGCCGAGAAAACCCATGCAGGTACGTCCGGGGCCCGACCGGGCTCGTAAATGACCCGGTAGGCACCCAGGACTCGCCAGGGCAGCAATGCCAGGGCTGGCGTCCAGATCAAGAGCCAAGGCCAGCGGGCACTGAATATCCTGCGCGGAAAAATAGTAAAGAAAGTGAAAAGGATCGCGTCCGGGACGAATCTACTGATTCCGGGAATCCACAGGAGCAGGCCCAGCCACTCAGGCAGGTGTCGCCAGGTGGCAGCCCAGCCGTCGGGAAATCCAAAAGCCACTGCGGCGGTGGCGAGGAGCCAAGCGCCCATTCTGGCAAGCGGGTCATAGGGCCGGCGGAAGGCGATGAGCAAGCCGAGGACCAGCGAGGTCAGCATGAACGCGTAATAGGGCAGGGCATAGCCCGGCAACTGTTCGCTCCAACTGGGGCGCGGAAGCGTCAGTGTCATTTCCAACCGCTCGCTCGCACGGCTAATTTGCCACCGCTGCGGGCGGCCAACTTCGGTGTTCGCGCGGATAGCCTCCCAATCACGGACATTGCGAACAACTTGTCCGTCCACGGCCAACACACGATCGCCCCTCTTGAGCCCGGCGCGCGCCTCCCGGGAGTTGGGGTGGACGGAAAGGACCGCCATACCTCCGCCGGTGAAGCGGCCCTCAAACCCGGGCATGATGTGAGGCCCCCCAAAAACTTGGTAGAAGTAGAGCGCAACAGAGGCAATGTAGGAGGCTGCGACGATGTACATCCACCAGGGCGCGCGCGGGGTCGACATTGGATTGTCTCCACGCCGAAAGAAAGGATCACCGCGATTGAGGTGACCGAGATATTGTACCACCGCGAGTGAGAGAGTTTAAATCGACCCCGCGCGCGCCACCGCGTCAGAAGTACAAACGGAGCGAGCCCTGCAATTCGCGGCCATAGTTGCCTGTTGCCACCCAGGTGCTCACGCCGGCGACCCCCGGGCCGCATTGGCTCACCACACAAATGTTGGGATCGCTAGGGATGAACTTGTTGGTGGTGTTGTAGAGCTCCAAGCGCATCTCCAGGTTAAAGCGCTCATTGACGCAGTTTTATCTGGGGAAGATCCTGGAACAGACTGGCAAGAAAGCCGAAGCCCTCAAGGCCTACCAGGAGTTCCTGTGCCACTTCGAGAATTCCACTGCCAAGCTGCCGCAAATCGCCGAGGTCCAGGCCGCAGTGAAGCGCTTGATGTAGCCCGTGCTCGCCTCTCTGCGCCTCCTGGATCTCCCGTGCCGCATGAACTTCCCGCCGTAAGATCGCTCTCGGCCTCCGGCGCCCCTTTTTCTTACGTGTGCCCCCGATGCGATCCCGTTCCGCAAATGCGCTAGTGCGGAATCGACGGGCATGCATGGCCACAAGGGAGAACAGCCCTTCCAACCACCTCTGTTAGATTGTGCCTGTGAAACGCCCTCCCCTGCCAGAATCCGAACCGGTCCAAGGTGGGCGAGTCGACGTGTGCGCGACCACCTGTCCGCAATCACGGGATTTGCTGAACAGAGAGATCCAGGTCGCCACATGTGCGGGTAGACCAATACATCCAAGTGAATTCTTTACGAGTTCGCCATCCCGGAAGAAGCAGAGCGATTGGCGCGGCGCTTGCGCGCGCCGACTATCATTTCGGCGCTCACCGAGCTCTTGCCGGCGCTCCGGCTAGCTAACTTGACGCGCTGAAAGCACATCCCGCGCAGTCGTCCAACGAATACTGGGATAGCGATCGTTGTCGAGCGGCTCTAGCTTTGCCCGGCCGTCGAACATGTTCCGCATGTACTGCATGCCCTGCCATGCCGGATAAAGGTCCTTCTCCCCGGGAGCGACCGTGCGCGCGACCTTGATAAGCGTGCCGAGCAATCCCAGACCTCCGGCGCGGAACAGGCGGAACTCCTTTCCGGTCACCTCACTTACGACCGCCGTCAGTTCCCGGGCGCTGAGTTGGTCGCCAGCAATTCGTAGAAAGCGAGGGGTAGACGGATCAAGAGCCGCGCTCGCCGTGAAGGCGGCCGTGTCGTCCATCGTCGTGAAGTCCATGCGCTGGTCCGCGTCGCCCCAATAGAGGACTCGCTTCCG
>Ga0181527_1002678_pt1 | contig 16483 bp, 16 predicted proteins | sample PEATcosm2014_Bin_30_FD_119762 | JGI IMG/M metagenome (GOLD analysis project Ga0181527, IMG submission 119762) | Peatland microbial communities from MTU Mesocosm Facility, Houghton, MI, USA - PEATcosm2014_Bin06_60_metaG | ecosystem: Environmental > Terrestrial > Soil > Wetlands > Peat | place...
AGTCACTCCTCCAAAACCCAAGATGACCGTCGTACTTAAGAAGAATGGGAAGCCTTTGCTTGACGCTGCTGGGAAGCCAGTAATGAAGACAGTAATGCAACCGGGAACGACTCAAGTAATGCCTTCAATGATAGACCTGAAGAAGTTTGCCAAAGATCAATTGGAAGGAATAAACAAGCCACCTCAATTCCTTCCAAAAGATGTATTGGAACAGGCCCGTAGTACATTCCAGACTATCCTTGATAATCCTGACCGAGTTTCATTTAAGAGGATGAGGGATGCTCGCTCGGCGTTGCTCTCGACTGGACGAAAGCTAGAGGAGGCAACTGGTAATTCTAAGAGTGGACTAGTAAAGAAACTCACGCAACTAACCGACCAGTCATTAGAGGATGCCGCGAAGAATAGTAATATACCCGGACTTTATGATCGGTGGCGCGAAGCTAATGCCGCTACTGCGGAATGGCACCGCATATTTGAGCAGAAACTGGTGGAGAAAACTGTCGAAACAGGAGACCCAGAATTTATTGCCTCTCTTCTAGGCGGAAACAAAATAGGTCTACAGCAGACACGGGATTTATTCAAAGTCCTTCCTCCAAAGTTGCATGATCCTGTTCGGAGAGGGCTATTGCAGGATGCAGTATCTAAGGCTACGGAGCCTAGAAGTGGTGCTTTCAATGAAGGAAAGTTTGCTACCTATGTTGACAAACTAGGAGATGAGCGCGGACAGATTATCTTTGGCCAGAACTGGAAAAACGTAAAAGAACTGGTCGATATTATAGGTAAAATCAACGGCCCTGTCGGTCTGGCAGGTGGTGGTGGAGCAGCACTTCAGAACATCGGGATTATGAAAAGGCTTGCGGCTACTACATTGAGCATTATTCCGGCGACCACGGCACTTGTTACAGGGGTCAGCACTGGACATATAGAGGGGGGAGTTGCTACCGCTATTGGAAGCATTGGGGCTGAAGGACTTGCTGCTCAGATAGTTGCACGGGCGATAGTGAATCCAGCGAAAGCAACTGCAATGCTCAAAGTTGCTAGGGCTATTGCACGAGGACTTCCTTATGCTCCCACTGTTGGCTATCACTTAACTAAAGAAATGAGTCCAAAGCAGGCTGAAAATATCAGGGATTACGTCAAGAGGTCTGCGCATGACTTGATTACTCCTAAGCCAGCCACTCCTGCCCCGACTCCACCATTGGGAGGACAGGCGTACAACCACTTAGCCGTGAATCCGAAGACCGGGCACAAAATTGGGAGTCGGGACGGTAAAACTTGGGAAGATGTCGAGAGCGGCCAACAGGTCGCGTAGGATACTACTATGCCGACCGACCCTCTATCTCCGACGAAGCCAACCCCTCCACCCGGCTATTCAGTAGTCAATCTTCCTGACTTCCTCAAGCCTGCCAATGCCAAAACCAAGACTGTCGCCGCTCCTCCACTAGAGGAAGGCTCAGGGCGTGTAATTGCCGACGTTGATCCTTCCCAGCCTACTACGATTGAGGTTCGTGATCCAAATCTCTTCACGCAGCCAGTACAAACGCATGAGTCCACTCACGTCTTTCAGTTGAGCCGCAACCCTCAGTTCACATCTGCGATACAAGGACAGCAACAGGCGACCAGTTCAAAGGACTTCGACTATGGCGGGATAGAGGGACTGATGGCCGCTCAACGTGCCCACAAGACCATCGCTAATTTCACCGCAGAGCAACAGGCAAGGATGGTAGAGGATTATCAGCGTCAGACTCAAGAGGCTATAAAGAAGGGCGATCCTACGGCTCTAGCGAGGGTCACAGCGGCCTACCACCCCTTCGTAGGCCAGTTGGCGAAGATACCGCCGAAGGGCGCGAACATGACACAGATGACGCAACAGGATTTGACTCCTGCCGCGCCTCCTGTTCCGCCTGCGACTGTAGCCGGTATGCCGATGCTGCCGGATAAACTGATTGGCGGGGCCACTGCTCCTCCAAAGGCAGCGTCTTCGCCTTCTCAGGCATCTACCAATTTCGTCACACAGTCGTTTCGAGGAAAGTCTATTCCCGGACTCATTAGCGTTGGGAATATCGACATTACGAAGCGTCCCAATATTCCCAACCCGCAAACAGGAGGAAACAGTTCTGTTTGGTCAACCAGTTTCGGTACAGATAAAGGAGAAGTCCTTGTGCCGCGCATCACAAACGGCGAGGACGGTAAACCACCCCACATTCTGTCCGATCAAAGAGGGCCAAACGGTCAGCCTGCTGAGGCATTCCAGTATTACCAGAAGTACGGGAAGAATCTTGGAATCTTCAAGGATGCTGCAAGTGCTACGGCCTACGCAAAACAGTTGCATGAAGACCAACAGAAGTATGGTAGCACTCCAAAGACTGTCCAACAGTTGAAACAGGAAGCGGCTCAAAGAAATCCTTCCGCGACAGGACACAAAATAGGTGAAAAAATGAGGTTCCCGAATGGTAATATGGGTGTCTGGGATGGTTTCGGATGGGAAGCGCAGTAAAACAATATCTCGATGATGAAGGCAACCCTGTAGGGGCTGGGTCTGATATTAAGCCTCCGAAGGGTTATAGCCTATTATCGTCTAAGAAGAGTCCTGCCGCGCCCAAGAAGACGGTTAAAGACCTAAAACTAGAAGCTGCAAAGAGAACTCCGGTCGTCCCGCCACACGGGTATTTGTTAACAAAATCTCCTCTCCTAGATCAGTTCTATGCGAAGGAGACAAAGCGCGTAGCTGATACCCCCCTAGACACTGGGGCGAGTGCCTTTGACGCTCCAGCAGCGCGTCTCGCACCGCTTGTCAAGCCAATATACAATCCTGCCAACCAAGCCGCTGGTGCGCAGAGTACCCTTGCATCTGTTCCTAATGCCCCGAAGCCCAAAACCATCGGGGAAGAGGTACAGGCACAACGGGCAGGATCACATATCACTTACGTTGCTCCAAATATCGGGCAACCTGCCGCTCATCCTGACGCAAGCTACGTTCAAGCACAGCCGTTGATAAGCCCAGAAGTTACGGGTGCGCTCAAGGAGGTTGCTACTCATCCTCTTGAAGTGCTTACCGGAGCGTCTCTTCCTTCGCAGCAACAGGAAAATATGCAACGTGTCCAGCGCGTTGCTAGTGAAACGAATGATCCATTCCTAAAGGCAGCTCCTGCTGTGGAACAGCGGCAGCACGATCCAAACATTAATATAAGCGGGACAAAGACTTTCCAGAGGGTACTCGATCCAAAAAGCAAGAATGTATTCTCTCGCGTGATGACCGGGGGAACCAAGGGAGTAGAAGCACTTTCTTCGGTAGACAATCTCGGTTTAATGGCGGGGATGTACTTCTCTCCTGCCGATGCGGGTCAACTAATCTCTGCGGTGTTCTCCGCACAGATGGCGCAAGGTGCGGGATCGCAGGGTATTGAGACTCTAAAGGCGGCATATAAGGGAGACTATGGAGAAGCGGCGGAGCGTGGAGCTAATGCGTTAGTCAGTGCCGCATTTGCAGCTATGGCAGGAAAACACGCGCTAGGAATTGAGAAGGCTCCATCGTTCGCAGAGAGTGCAAGACAAGGACTAACTGAAGGGGCTGGAGATGTGATGGGTGGTAAACCACTTACAGATCATCCATTCACCCCAATCACTATTACTCCTATTCGCGACAGGACTAATGTCCTGCATCGCAACACCGCAGGAGAGGTACGGCAAGCGAAAGGACAGGCTCCTACAGTTTGGTTGAGTCCTACCGCGTGGAAGTCTTTGATGGGAGCGATGTATCCCCGAGATGATGCTGCGGCAACCCACGGCTTTAATCATCCTGCGGATGATCGACTTCTAGCGATTGCCAATAATCCGCAACTGGCTGCTACTAACCCAGTATTCGCCAAGGTACAAAGACTCTTGGCTGAGGCGCATAAGAACGCTGGTGAGGGAGGGGTAGCGATTGCGAACAAGCGAGAGTATGTCCCCGATACCAACAGGATTGACCCAGCGACAGGGACTACCGCGAATGATCCATCTACAGGGAAGCCTTTTAACCGCGCTATGCAGGCGAACATCAATGTTATGCGGGAGGAATTGAATCACACTTGGCAGCGGTCATTGGCTGCGAGTGGTAAATTTAGTGAGCACCTAAGTACAGATGCATTCAGCCGTCTTAATCCTATCATCCCTGCCGGGATGCATTTTTACCTTTTGGGACAAGGGTATGATGTTACCGATATACCTACTTTGGTGACAGAAGCATCTGCAAAGTTGATGGGGAGTAATCCAGATTATTTTGGTGTGACCCCGGAAGAAGCTGCATCGTTCATGCGTAGCTATCTTGACGAAGTAGTAGCACAGCACGGGCCAGAAGCACTTAATAGTTTGAAACGTATAAGAGGCGTAGCAAAGCAGGTAAAGGAGACAGTCGATGCCGAACACAAAGCCAGAGGAACCAATGACGGGATGGGCGACGGAGCAGCAGATAGAGGAGTGCTTCAAAGCATGGCAGGAGGGGGGACGGGAGGGACTTCGGAAACACATAGCGGAACAGGAAGCAAAAATGGAGGACAAGTAGATGGAGGAACCGATGACAGGATGGGCAACGGATCAACAAATAGAGGAGTGCTTCAAGGCGTACCAGCAGGGGGGAGACGCGCTCCTGAATCTATTCAAGGCACGAGCGGCCAAGGAGCAGAAGGACTCTTCAACCGCGAAAAAGACAAGCCAATCTGGTATCTCAAGTCCGAACGCCTAATTGGGGACAAGATGCGCGGTCCTATGCCAGCAGGAGATGTGCAGAAGATGCTCCTAGCGGGTGGGGTTAAACCAGAGGAAATGCACTGGACTGGGTTGGATGATTTTCTGAAGTCGAAGGGCAAGGAAAAGGTTACGCCAGAGGAGATAAGGGAGCATCTGGCACTGGATAGGTGGAAGAGGACAGGAGAAGCGGCTGCTAAGGCTGGGTCAGCCTCTTACTGGCATGAGCGCGGGAACGATGAGTTATTCAACCGTGAGCAAACCAAGACTCCTGAATTCAAGGCATGGTTTGGCGATAGCAAGGTAGTGGACAAGGATGGAGAACCAAAGGTTCTTTATCACGGTACGACTCACCGAAATCCAAAGGTTCTCAGGCAATCTTTTGAGGCTGGAAACGGCATATTCCTGACCGATAATGATGATGTTGCCTACACTTTTACTCAGCCAAGAGAATATGGAGAACCTATATTTGAAGATGAGGATGGTAATGAAATCAAAGCGGGAGACGTTGTACTTATCTACGCTAGGATTGAGAATCCGTTAGTTATAAGCGGACAGGACGCTCAAAAGGTTTCTGATGACACGGCTCTACAGGCTAGGACGCTAAAGCAAGCTAAAGCCGATGGACACGACGGAGTGATCCTGCGCGACATAAAGGAAGGAATAGGAGAGAGGTATCGTGGAGACACTTATGTGGTGTTCGATCCTAAACAGGTAAAGAGTGCCGAAAAGAACTCAGGTGCCTTCGACCCCCACGATCCAAACATCCTGCGGAATAGGGAGAAGCCGAAGGAAGATACCCCTGTACCTACCGAGACAGGGTATCGCAGCATGGTGGATACTGGAACGGTCGGAATTGTTGATCTAACTCACGAAGATTACAAAATTCTCAATAAGATTACTGGAGATAAGGTAAGCAGTAATGGCAAGAGTATTTCAAGCAAGAGAGCGCAAACGATAGTAGGGAATTTGATTAGTGAGGCTAGGAAAACATCAGATGCATTCGAAAAAGACAGGCTCCTAGCAATAGCCGATCACATTCAAAAGGCTGCTAACGATAATGGAGAAGCGGGAGTACCTATCCTTACCGTTGATACTAACCGCTCTCCAGAAGAGCAGAGAGAACTAGAAAAGCATGAGGCAATGGTTCATGCTGGTCAAAGAGCCATCGGAGAAGGTGATCCATACGCTTTGTTCCCTAAGTCTTTGACTGATGATTTAGCGCAAAAAATGATAGCGCGAAAGGCGTGGTATGCCCTACGGCATTACGGTAACGATAGAGCGGAGTTAGCAGCGGAATCAGAAGCTTTTGGGTTGTCTGGAAAATTCAATAGGCTTGGACTATTTACTGAAGATGAGATAGACGAGTTGATGTGGGAGCACCTCCAGGCGCACACAGCACACCACGGAGAAAAACTTAATACGTTAGACCTAACAGGAAAAAGGTATGTAGACGCATTGAGAGAGGCGGCAAAACGACATGACGACGCGAAACGAGGAGAAGAATTACCTCAATTTGAATTCCCTAAATTGGGAGAAGGTAGCGGACAGGAGAAAGAAGTTCCTAGCCCTAGCGGGACTCCCGAAGGAGGAGGCACTGAAGGGGATAAGGGCGATTCGGGAGCAGGCTCAGAAGGAGTGGGGGCCGGAGGAGAAGGAGAGTCCGAGTCAGGAAGCCTAGAGGATCGGATTGCTCCTAGTTCGGAGAATAAGATTACCGCTGAAATGATGAAGAGCCTAACTCCTGAGCAAATGGAGCGTGGCAAGAAGATGCTGGAGGAGTGGGAGCGCAAGAATTATCACGAGCCTTACGTGGGAACCGCGACAGAGCACAATGTACATTCCAAGACAACGAAGACGGAACGATACCACAAGACTTACCGCAAGCAGCGTGCTGAGGAAGAGCAGAGAATAGCTAGAACACTTCTGGATGAGAAGAATACTAGCGCGGAAGGACAAGAACCATCTCCTGAGCAACCAAAGGTTACAGTACATCCTGTGACGGTTCAAGGTGGGACAACTATTCTGTCCATGCCAGTGCATGAGCCTACCGCGAAGGTTCACACAAGCGTTCCAAGCCTCACAACAACCCAAGTCTCTGTGCCTCTAAAGACGGCTCTTGAGGTGACACCAGTGGTCACTAGGAGAGTTCTGTCGCGCAAGGAGATTATGGCAATGGCGGCAGGACTCAATCCTCAGCGAAAGGTAAGCAATATTAAAGACCTCATCGAAGAGGCCAATAAGAGAAATCCAAACAGGATCGTTCCATAAGTATTGGAAGTAGATTATCCTGTGGCTCAAAGAGTATCCGTTCCCTCTTGTCCCATGATGCCGATACTACTCCGTCAGGATGGACAACTGCAAAGTAAAGTTCTCCATCTCGGAGTTCCTGATCGGTTTCCTTAGAGTAAGTTGGTGGACGCGGAGAGCCATCCAAGTTCCATCCGCCCAACGTCTTCACGGATATTTCTCCGCCATGAGGAGTATTCCAGAACCTCCGATGACCTCCGACTAGGAAGGAACTAATCCAGTTGGACTGCCCCCACATCGACATACAAGCGGCTTTAGTCTCACAGGAAGATGAATACTGGCTATCCAAATGTTTGGTAATGCTAGGAAGATCAACAGCCATTCTCTCCGCGTACCCTATCTCGATAGGAATCTGATGATCGAACACTCCCAAAGGGAATGTTTCAGAGAAAGCCACGCTCTGAACACCGAAGGATTCGCCCCATTGAGAAAACCGACTCATTTCATCGGATGAGTCGATGTATCCTGCAAGCAGATTACAGTTTACCCGAACAGGAATACCGGCATTGTGAATCATCTTGACGGCAGACAGAAACCGCTCATCGGTAGACCACTTCTCAGGGTGGATACGCATAATCTCCTGATTGCGCTTCTCGTCATAGTGGTGGCGGCTGAGGTTGACGTGGGTGGTGCCAGCAGACACCAAGTTCTGCACCAACTCCTCAGTGATTCCGCACCCATTACTATTGAAGACCATACGGTGAAAGGAACGCTTTCCGATCTCTTCCAATACGGAAGGGAGTCTCCTGCTCAGACTCGGTTCCCCTCCGGTAACCTGCACGGAGCCGCTATGCTTCTGGGTAAAATCCAGCCCGTATCGGAGTCCGTCCGCAAACCTTGGGCCATCGGCTCTCCCGACAGTTGGGGCGATACAGAACGGACAGGAAGCATTGCAAGCAGAAGTGATGTCTACATAGAGGTTGAAGCCACGATCAATTTTCATAAGTATTTCCTCCCATCTCAAAGTTAAATAAACTCTGCGCCTTTGTCAAGGTCTGCGTTATAATAATTCCCATGATCGAAACCGCGCATCTAATCCAAATCTACGAAGAATGCCCAAGGCGCTCTTTTTGGAGCCAGCGTTGGGAGAAGAACAAACTTCTTCCTAGCCGCATGTTAGATTTGGGGATTCGTGCAGGATTGACTTATGACGGCGAGGACTTTGGAGAAGAGGCTGGAAGTGTCGTCTACGAATTAGGCGCGACTAGAGGGGTAGATTCTGAGCAGTACGACGTTCACTCAGAAGTTGTTCATATTGCGTCACTTAGCGATATTATCTGCGTGGCTTCTAGGAAGAAAGGCGATAAGCCTTGGAAGAGTCCTGACCCCCTAGGGGACTGGAATCCATCGTGCTTTATCTCTCCTGACGGACAGTATTTAAGGCGCATAGTAACAGTTTCATCGTGGAGCGATGATAGGCACGCTTCCATCTGTCGGTCGTGGGCGACGTTAGGGCCAGTAGCTTTTTACGATTTGCCAATGCAGATTGGAGTCGCAATTACAGGGAATCGGCGGGATGGACGGTATCACAGCTTTTGGAGCCATGCTCTCCAGCATCCGCAGAATAAAAAGCTCCGGTTCAGGAAGAAGAATGCTATTGAACAGCCATTCAAGAGTTCATGGCTGGAGTGTTGGAGGCCGGATCACGACGAAATCAGCACTCAAGAGTGGATCAACGCGATGTGCGAGGATGATGTCTTGAGGGACATTTTCTTCAAGATCGACATGCCACGAATGGAGGAAATAAGCAGAAATCGGGTTATGGATGTGGCGAGGAGGAAACTAGAGAAGATTCACAATACCAAGACACTACCTGACGAGCAATATTCAGGATGCAGTTGGCCCACTAGATGCCAGTTTTTAGGCTGTTGCAATCGCGGGGACAGTCCAAGCGGGAAGTCAGGGTTTATCCCTGTCGAAAGTATGACCTAATGTAGTTTCTGAATGATTCCTTATCGACTTTTCGTGGGACTACTGCCCATAAGTACAGGGCAACAGGAGATATAACAGCTAGGACATATAGGCTCCACATAATGTATCCAAGCATCCTAACCCCCTATCCACTTTCCTTCCGTCGCAGGACCAGCCCCTCTGAGAAATTGATCTTCATCGTCCTCTGGGCCTTCCAATACCCCCACAACGTCAGGACTGAACTGTACTGCCCCTCCCGATGCCCGACTTACTGGCGGTGCCGCCATTGCTGCCATTAGAGCCGCTTGAGGGTCGATAGGAGCCTGAAACGCTGTGGCGTTAGGAACTCCTCCAGAAAAGTCAAAGGGGGCAGGAGGAAGATTATTTGATCCTTTTAGAGCTTGAATGATCTGTAGCAGGCTAGGAATCTCAGCATTGAGTCCTGCCAGCTTGCCCATTGCCTCAGCGCGTTCATTGATTGCCTTCGCCAAGCGATTCTCAGCGGCTTTGAGGGCTACGGAGAACTCTTTGGGGCCTGTGTACCTCTTTGGCTTAGGAGCGCGTACAGGGGCAAGCTGTGGGGCAGGGGGCGGTACCGTAGGCGCGACAGGAATAGGGGGATGATCGGGAACGAAGGCTCCATTAGGGGTTATTGTTCCATCTCCTAGCCCTACGATGGACGGAACACCGTTTTCGTCACGCCCTGACGGGGCAGGAGTGTCCAGTGTTGCAGAAAGTAACCCATCGCTCACGGCCTCATCAACCCATTCTTTGACAGGATTAGGCTTATCCTGCGCCTTTGACGCCTTAATCTTCGCCCAGCGATCCTTGGCTATTTGGCTACGTTCCTCTTTGTTGAGTTTCTGTTTTTCAACTTTCCCGGATGGATTTCTTGGCATTATTTCTCCTTAAGCGCAGTCTATCACAAAACAAATTTTACTCCTTCGGCCCTTCTGGTCTTGCCCAGTGTGTCACACCACCCAGTACACATTGCCCCCACCAAAACTTCCCGCCTCGGTAGTCGGCCAAACTGAAGCTCCCAATCCAAACCAATACCTGCTCATCGTAGTCTGGTTTCCTGCTGTCCCCAATACTGATCCAATCCATCACTTTGCCTCGTCTTTCTTCTCCAACTGTTTTACTTTGTCTCGCGCCAGTTCTCGTTCTTCGTCGCTGAACTCTTCGTCCTCCGCGATCTCGTCTAGAATCTCGCGGAGCGTTCGTTTCCTGTTTTTGACCATTTCAGCCATCACTTCCCTCCAAAAAGGTCAGGACGGGCGAATGGAACATCATATTTTTCATGTCCCGGCTCACCCCCAAATTTCTGCTGGTAGTAATAACCGTATAGTGGGAATGTGACTCCATTTAGGAAGTGAAGTAGAGGATCGCTATTGATGGTCGAAGAGGGCGTATGCTTCACTTTTAGTCCAGTGTCGATACACTCCCACCCAGACAATTTTAACCTATAATATGCATCATTATCTGAATAATATTGCGTGAGAATTACATCCCAACCGCCAATATCCTCGAACGCTTCTACATTCATCGCAGATAAGGCATCATACGCAGTCCATAAAACTCCCCACTTACGTCCTTCCGCCATGTACTGACGGGCGCGGGTAATCAGTTCCATCACTACCCCCGGCTCTGCTTCTGCGTCTGAATGCATCCAAACACAGATAGACGCTCCTCTTTCCTTCGCCAACTTCAACATAGCGTTCATTGACTGCGAGAAAGTCAAAGGCACTAAAGGACGAATGATGGTAGGCCATCCATGCTCACCTTCTAACCCGTCCTTAGAATTGTCAATGATGATTAGATGATCTCGAACATCGCTGGCGCTTTCAATAGCCTTGAGCAGTAAATCAATCCTATTTACATAGGGAATAAACATAATGTAATCGCTCACCGTAAGCTCCTCTCTCTTTTCTCATACAATTCCGTTGTGTCCCATCTTCCATTTGCGTGAATAAAACAGGGCCTCGTTCCGCACAGTGTATTGACCGGCATCCCGCGCTCAAAATCAAGTTCTGGATACCCGTCGAATAGGCAGAAGAATAGTTCCGTCCGGCTGTCGAGATGAAACAACTTTGGCCCATACGCCAGTACGATATTGAGCATCCCTTGGTCCCACATCCCCGGCTCGTAGCGCGGATGTTTCTCCAGCGCATCGACCATCTTTAGAATGTTTTCCGGTGTACCCGCCGTCAATCCACCATTGGAGAATTTCCACGGCGTATCGCCGGGAGTCCGATCACGAAGGCTACAATCGGGCCAACTTTCACGCCCTGCTCCCACTAAGCAGAGGTCTGCTGGTATCTTGCTAATCACATCCTCGCGGCTTCCGTAGAACGTCACGTCCCACGCATTCGTGATAACCAAACGCTCATAGCGTTGGAACTCATTGACAATCTCGCGGTAGCACTTGATGTAGTACCAAAGAGGCCACGGGATTCCGCCCTCAGTGGGAATGTCGCGCAAGGTGTAGATGTGGCTCTCGATCCCGGCGGCCCTTAATTGGTCGAGATATAGTTGCATCGTCAAAGTCAAAGATGGGGGGCCAGGAGGAACAGATGACCCCATAACGACAGCCAGTTCATTCACGGTTCACTTCTTTCGACGATAGAAAATACGATGCAGAAAATCCTCAATCCAATCCCCAATGCTCCATGTGCCCCAGCAGGTCAGCCTGGTCGGGATAATGTGGCGTAAAAACCAGAAGAAATCTTTGCAAATCCAGATTACGTTTTTTCTTCTGAACTCAAACATGAATTCACTATAACAAAACTTCCTCCCGAAACCACTTCTCCCAGCCTATCCAGTTCACTTTCCAGTCGTATTTCTCGTCCATAGCCGCACGTTTCCCTATCCACTCTTCAGCCTTTACCACCCAATCCGCAGGGTTATAAACAGGGCGTTTGCATGACCAAATACTCTCGTACCGGAAAGCGATAGGATCGACACGCATCGTGGAAGGAACTAGTTCTGCACCTCCGGCGTAGGAGCCTACGATACAAGGTGTGCCACAGGATAACGATTCTACGTGAACATAACCGAATCCTTCAGGAGCGATGCCTAGAACCAGATCAGACGCGGAGTAGGCGCAGGCCAACTCTTCATCTGTTAGATCGCTAACGGTTATCATGGATATGTATGCAATACCGTAATCGGTCAGGAGTGCTGGTATACTCCAGTTTCGCTCCAAAACATCCGCCTTAATCCATAGGCGTACTTTGTGCGAAAGAGATAGTTTTGCAACAACTTCAATCCCCAGTGCCCAATCTTTTCTTGTCTGATTGGTTCCAACGATAGAGATGAGGATTTCATCGCTCTTTACATGATCCGCAAAATTCCCCGTAAGCGTAGAGGCTCTGGTATAGGAAACGAACATCTTTCGATTCAAAGACCTATCTTGCTCATAGAAAACCGATGTGTCGATGCCGTGGGGGAGGTACTGAGTACGGCCTTCATCCCATCCCATCGTTCGATCCACAACTCCAGCCCCCCACTTTCCATAGGCGAGAATACGGTCAGAACCTTGAAGTATCTGATGGAGTGGAAAGGTTAACTTATCGTTTGGGCCGTCAGCATCTATGGGCAGATATGTCCAAATTTTGAATGGTTTTTTGAGTAAAAACTCACGTAGGATAGGGTTCTCGCACTGCATTTCGGGGCGTAATAACCATCCTAAACGGCTCAAGTCCCAGATAGTTAGCAGGATTCCTTGCTCATCTCCTGCCCAATCACGCCATACTTCGGGTAATGTTGGGCATACGAAATTTTGGCTACCTTCAATTATGTATTGGTGATAAGGAAGATGGCGGCTGACTACACCCCCGTACCCGAACGTGGCCACCCTAAACGCATCCGGCATATTTTCGGCGATACGACGGGCAAGGTCGCCACAGATGCGTCCAAGTCCAGTCCCAGCCGTTGGAGCATCGGAAAGGATCAGCAGTGGCGTGGTCATTTGGTAGCCAACTCCTCATCCCGAAGAATCTTTCCGACGCGGATTCCCATGATGAACCAAAAGGCAACGCATTTGAAGATGGGGTTGATGAGATCGACAGCAGTTCTCTTGTCCGCCTTGTGATTCTTTATTTCCTTCATCGCTTCCATAATCTCTTCGACGATAAGAGTCTTGATTTCAGTGCTATCCGAAAGCTCTGTACGCTCTTTTGGGTCTTCATTCTCGTCCAATACCTTCGCATATGCTTCAAGAAGTTTCATTCGCCCTCTCTCGGATACAGATAAAATATAACTTGCATTCCTGCGCCTGTCAATGCTAAAGTTGCGCCATGGTTATCAAGTCATCATTCAAAGATTACTACGATTTCATTGCACACCGCTACGGTGGTGGCGATCCGCGTATTGTCTATGTGCGAGACAGGATCGCTCCGCGTGAGGAATGGGGAGAATCGACGCTTAAGATGGAGATACCAAAGTGTCCGCTATACGATCCACGCTCGTGGCCTGACTTTAACGCAGACTATTCACTCGCCTACCTTGTGGTCTGCGGGAAGGCTTATCTCCTATCCCGCCAGAATACGGATGCGTGGCCTGATACTGTGAATTCGTGGAAACTTCGTGATCCTGAGACCGTCAAAAACCCAAGGCGTTACTTCCAGAGGGACTTTGGAGTTGAGTTCGGGAAGGAGACTCCTTTTCTGATTGATTTGTCACGACTGGTCAATGCTCCTGTGTTTGTCATCACAGAAATCACGCGCAAGTGGAGAACGGACCTAGACATAGTTCATATCTCTGGACAATGCCCGATTCTGAAAGAGATTGGGATGCCGTCTCAGATTCCTGCGGCTCAAATGTATCAAGAACTCGCATATTTCATGGGGAATACGATCAAGCCAAGCCCTGATACCGCGCCTCCTGTCGAGGTTGGCAATCGGGATAAGATTCTCGCGGCAGGATTCGATTTGAAACAGTCGTTTAGGCATAGGGTATAGCCATGAGAAAAGTACCTGAATTCCTGCCGCCGACCCTAAACGTCTTCACCAACCGCCATGCCAACGTGCTTGGAGGGGCTGTAGGTGTGGGAACCGATGTTTGTATGACATCTCAGTTCGTAGCCCCAACCCAAATGATACTCTTGATGTATCAGTCTCCTGCGCTGATCCACGGGCTTTTGATGACGCAGGTAAAGATGGCGGACGGGGATGTTCAATGCTTCTTCTTTGGCTATCGGTGCGTGGCATGTGAAACCGTATATCTCGTTCACAACCGAATACGGCAAGCGGAAGATTTGTACGAGTTTAGCATTCATCAGTGCGATCCTAGCGAATTACGAAGAGCGGTCAGGAATGCAAGGCATTTTGGACTCGAAAGATATGAAAGGATTATAGAGGGGATGAACGGCAAATGGTGGACTGAGAAGATGGATGTAGATGCCTATATGCCTATGCCGATACAGGGGTTTAATGGAGGGAAGACGATTCAAGAAGCGATAATTTATGGGGAAAAGGAGGATTTATGCGCTACCAGTGGAATACCTGCTGGTATTGTGGCCGTAGACTAATTTTCAGTAAAAAAGACAGTCCGAGGCAACGAACGGTAGACCATGTAGTACCAGAGTCGGCAGGAGGAGATAAGTTTGTGGATAGTTGTAAAGCCTGTAATAACAAGAAAGGAAACTCGTCACTTGAAGAATACAGGGAATGGATGGGGGTAGAGTCTTTTTACGGCGAGGAAAGAGGATGGATGCCTTGGTAGAGATTACAGAAACTTTTATGCGTCCTTCCGCCGAGTATCCAGACGGATCGTACATGCAGATCGTCGGCGGAAAAGTGACGATGGCGACAGGATATTATGCGACTCTGCACCCCGATAAGCCTTCTCCCTACTGGCACGGCAAAGCACCATTCTTCTACATAGATACGAGTGACTGGCCGTGGAAAGAAACTGCTTGACAAGATCGCGGCAGGAATGTAATCTGATTTTGCTATGAGAACTTTATCGTCACTATCGTGCTTGTATCTGTCCTCACTCAGTCTGGGAGCGGGTCGGTGCGTTCGGTGGCGTGGCATATAAAGCCAAGGTTCAACGAAGCAATACCGACCCCCTCCAAAACGGAGGGGTTTTTATTTGCGGGTAAGGTGGCATTGGCGTACACAGGGGACTTAAAATCCCCCGGTTAACTCCTGAGAGTTCAAATCTCTCTACCCGCACCGTGAGCCGGAACTCAATCGCTGAGAGGACGGTCTGCAAAACCGTTATTGGTGCGTTGGACTCGCACCCGGCTCTCCAGTTCTTTGACAAATGATTATGTGCGCTGATGGTGGAATTGGCAGACACGCAAGGTCGAGGGCCTTGTGCGAGAGCATCCGAGTTCAAGTCTCGGTCAGCGCACCAAAAGATATGGGGGCGTGGCGAAATGGCAGCCGCAACTGACTTAGGATCAGTCGTCTTCGGACGTGGGGATTCGACTTCCTCCGCCCCTACCAGTTTAGATTTGCCGATGTGGTGGAGTTGGTTTACACAGCAGATTCAAAATCTGCCGCCTTCGGGCATACGAGTTCGACCCTCGTCATCGGCACCAAGTTGGAGATGTGGCAGAGTCCGGTTTAATGCACTGCACCGCTAACGCAGCGTGACTCGAAAGAGCACCGTCAGTTCAAATCTGACCATCTCCGCCATTTTGGAGAGTGAACTCGCAAGGTGTGAGGCCCGTCTGGAAAGCGGTGCGTACCGTAAGGTATCAGCTTCGATGCTGCTCTCTCCGCCACGGTAGGTTAATCTCAAAGGTTGAGAACCTGACTCGAAAACAGTGTGCTCCTACGGGAGTGGGCTTCGATTGCTCAACCTACCGCCAAAGTTTGGAAGATGCCGCTCAAGGTGGGCAAACCGGCCTGAACCCGGTGGTATGTCAGAGATGGCATAGGGATTCGATTTCTCCATCTTCCGCCATATATGTAGGTAAGGCAGATACGGTTATGGCTGCGCTAGTCCGTAAAACTAGAGTCTCTTCGAGGCCGCTGGGGGTTCAAATCCCTCTACCTACACCATCTATGTTATAATCCTTTTGCCGACCGGGTAAGAGGGCGTGTCACGCTTGGGCTTGCTACACAGCCAGCAGTGCCGATAATTCTGCACAGACCCGACACGCGACGTGGCTGAGGTAGAGAGGAAAACCGTCCTTCTGAAAGACTCAGCTAACGGATGCCATCCGGTCGGCACCTACAACTTTACATTTGTAATAATTCCTGCCGCTTTTGGGTTCCACTCCAGCCATTCCTTACGTTCGCCAGTCGCAAGATTATTGTGTAATCGGTGAGTCACGGGAGGGACAAGGAGTATTGTATCTTTGGGTACGTCCTCACTAGAGATGATTCTGCCGAATGCTGTGTCGATTGCTTCCATATATTTCCTCCCGGACAACATTTTCATTATGGCGCAGAATTTCATGCTTGACAAGAGATGAATCCTGTGCAAATGTAATGAAGCGGGAGAGTAGACGATTTGGTTCCTACGATGCGCTCATAACGCATAGACTGCCAGTTCAAATCTGGTTCCCGCAACCATTTAT
>Ga0181527_1002681_pt1 | contig 16474 bp, 12 predicted proteins | sample PEATcosm2014_Bin_30_FD_119762 | JGI IMG/M metagenome (GOLD analysis project Ga0181527, IMG submission 119762) | Peatland microbial communities from MTU Mesocosm Facility, Houghton, MI, USA - PEATcosm2014_Bin06_60_metaG | ecosystem: Environmental > Terrestrial > Soil > Wetlands > Peat | place...
ATTTACGGGAACGCCTCTGTTCAAGCAGGACGAAATCACCAAGCGCATCTTCGGCGGCTACGTCTCTCGCTATGACTTCAAGCGATCGGAAGAGGACGGCGCAACCGTCAAGCTCGTCTATGAGAACCGAGGCGAGAAACTCGGCGTGACGCATCTCGACCTGAACGACCGGATCGCGGCGAAGATCGAGGAGGCCGAACTGGACCCCGATCAAGCGGCTCTTCTAGAGAAGCTCCTCGGCAAGGACTACGAGGTCATCACGGCCGACGAGCGCCTCGACAAGATCGCTTACGATTTCGTCGAGCACTGCACGACGCGATGGGAGGCCGGAAAATCACTTTTCGTCTGCATCGACAAGGTCACTTGCGCCAGGATGCACCAGCGGATCATCCCACGGTGGGAGGCGAAGGCGGCGCTGGTTCGGGCGGCGTTCGAAGCCAAGAAATCGGAGGCCATCACGACCGCCGATGAGACAGCCCGTGCCGCGCTGATAGAAGATGCCCAAAAGCTGGAAGCCAAAGCGAACTGGCTCGACGAAACAATCGTCGAGATCATCATCAGCGAGGCGCAGAACGAAGTCGCCGATTTCAAGAAGTGGGGGTTCGAGATCATTCCGCACCGCGCCCTGATGAAGCAGGGCTTCGAGACGGGTGACGGCCAGCGGGTCGATGTCGAAACCGCATTCAAGAACCCGAAGCATCCGTTCCGGGTGGCCATCGTCTGCGCCATGTGGCTGACGGGGTTCGATGTGGAGTGTCTTTCGACGCTCTACGTCGATAAACCGATGAAGGCTCACACCCTGATGCAAGCAATCGCGCGGGCGAACCGGCGTTTTCCCGGCAAGGATTTCGGTCTGATCGTCGATTACAACGGAATGCTCAAGAGCTTGCGTGCGGCGCTGGCTCAATATGCGCTCGGCGACGATGGCGCAGGCGGCGAAGAGATCATCGCGCCCATTGAGGAGCGTGTTCAGGCCCTCCTGGAGGCCGTCGAGGCGACCGAGGCGCATTTGCGCGGCCTCGGCTTCGATCCCTCAACGCTGATCGGCGCGAAGGGCTTTGCCCGCATCAAGGGGCTCGCCGATGCAGTCGAGGCCGTCTATTCGAGCGATGAAGCCAAGCGCAGGTTCGAGATACTGTCGCGGCAGGTTTTCATCCGGTTCAAGGCGTTGCTGATGGAACCGACGGTATTCGCCTATGCCGAGCGACACGACAACATCGAGGCGATATACAAAAAGTTGACAGAGCGACGCGACACGGCGGACGTGACCGAGTTGTTGAAGGAGTTGCACCGGATCGTGAATGAAGCCATCCGCACGCAGACGGTCGGCGACGATCAGGCCGAGGGCCTGACCTTCGATTTGAGCCAAATCGACATGGAACGGCTTCGTGACGAATTCGCCAAAAAGGTCAAGCGCAAGGCGACGGCCCTTCAGGACATCAGGGACATTGTCGAGCAGAAGCTCGCCGAGATGCTCGCGCGCAATGCGGCCCGCATGGACTACCAGCGCAAATACGAGGAAATCGTCGCCGACTATAATCAGGAAAAGGATCGCACAACGATCGAGGAGACCTTCCGGCGGCTCGTGGAACTCGTCAGAAGCCTCGACGAAGAACAGAAGCGGGCGGCGACGGAAGGGCTCCGCGAGGACGAGCTGGCGTTATTCGACCTTCTCCAGAAGGACGGATTGGACAAGTCGGCCCGCGAACGGGTGAAGCAGGCCAGCAGGGACTTGCTCGCTTCAATCAAAGTGCGGCTGGATCAGCTCGATCACTTTTGGGAGAAGGAACAGACCAAGGCCGACGTTGAGGTCTTCATCCTGGATGAAGTTTACGCCAGCCTTCCGACGCCGCCCTTTACAGCGGAGGAGAAAAAAGCCCTTGCAGGCAATGTCTACGCTCATGTGTGGCAACAAGCCATCAGAGGCGAGTTTGCGAGGGCCGCGTGATGGCCTGGTTCCGACGCCAGATTGGCATCGACTTATTCGGGGCGCAGACGCCCACTGCGAACTCGAAGAGCATGCGTGTTTACCTGCGGTCGAGCCCGCGTCATGCGCAATTGGCAGCGGAAATGCTGCGGGGAACGTCGTCAGTCACGGGCGCTGTGTCGCCGTTCGGACGCTTTAGGCTTTCCAGGAACGCCAACCCGTGTCCGTCCGGCAGGCTGCATGCCACCGCCCCAGCCTTGAACGGGGGTTGGTCCATGATGGAGGCGCGGCCAATGGCAATCGTTCCGTTCACCATCCAAAGGCATCACAGTGCGTATGGAGGCAGACCATTCCTAATCGACCAATGTCCGCGTCCAACGCACCAAGCCTAACCGCGCCGCCGCCCGTGCCCAAATCGTCGGAGCCGAACAATTTTCTTTGACAGGGTGTTCGCGCAGGATCACGGAACCGCCTTTGAACCGGCCTTCCGTCAGTCGGTTGACGAATTTTCCGAAGCTGCGGAGATTGGTGAGCGGATTTCTCGCTCCAACCGCAGCAATTTGGCGGCGAATTTGCCACGACGGAGGGGTTCCGCTCCCGTCGATTTGATCCAGCCGCATACAATTTCATTTTTGTGGCGAAGCGGATCGGGTGATCCTTCGCAGTCGGCGTCGTCAAATAGCGTGTCGCAGCGGCGCGCTATGATCCCACAGACTACTCTGGCCAAAACTTAGGAGCGGGGCTCGCTACCTCTGCCGCCATAGCTGGGGTATAGCTCCTGGCGTATCCGTCAGCAGACAGGGCACCCCTCCGATGGCATGTTGGCCCGATATGTTCGCGATGGGGAACTATTCACACCCAAAATGCAGCGGGGGCACTATTATAGGCGGACTTCCTCGTAGGATCGACGCCCTAAAGCCGGGTGCGTCCAATTAAGTTTGGCCAACTGGTGCCTAGCCTTTAACAGAATTGGTTTCGAGAGGCGTCGGATGTCAGGTCTAAACGGCAAAAGTCTACTGCTCGCCCTTTGCGTCCTTTCTAGCCCGGAGACGATCAACAGCGCGCTCGCAGCGAAGTTTGAGGCTTCGTCGCTTGGGCCGGATAAAATCCCAGTGATTACGGTCGAGGGCGATCTGATGCCCGGCGACGAGAAGAATTTCATAAACGTGGCGCTTTCAATGCCTAACGCGATTGTCTTTCTCCACAGCGACGGCGGGGACCTGAACGCTGGAATTGAGATCGGGAAAGCAATCCGTCTCAAGGGTTATGGGACGTTTGTTCCTGATGGGATGAGTTGTGCTTCGGCCTGCGCTTTGGCGTGGCTAGGTGGGCGCGTCAGACTTATGGGTAAGAATGCGCTTGTTGGCTTCCATGCCGCGTTTTCTAAGAGTGATCGCCAAGTCACATCGGCGGGCAACGCCCTTGTTGGCGCTTACCTCAACCAGCTTGGGCTGCCGTCGTCAGCAGTAGTCTACATTACAGAGACGCCCCCGAACGACATTCGTTGGCTTTCCCTCGCGGACGCGCAGAAAGTAGGGATTGAGGTAAAATTGCTCGACGAAGCCCGGCCAGTCTCACCACCAGTCGGCACCGGAGCTACGCCGAATACGCGGCAGACAGCCAGCAAGTCCGTCGAAACGCAAAATTTTGTTCAGCGTTACTGGAACGGGCTCAGCCAAAGCTACGCAGCATCGTTCGTGGCACAAGTTTACGCGCCAGAAGTTCGGTATTTCGGCCGCATGAAGGGCAAGGCGGAAGTCACAAAGGAGAAAGTGGATTTCTTCCAGCGGTGGCCTCGCCGTAAATACACATTGGACGTGGGCTCTCCATCCGTTTCCTGTGATGGAGAACTTTGCTCCGCGACGGGGCAGGTCTCGTGGGAGATGTTTAGTGACGCTCGGGGGAGCGCGTCCAGAGGAAGCGCCTCGTTTATTCTGACTGTCGATTGGTCCACGGGGCAGCCCCTGATTGTCGAGGAAAGTTCGGAGGTTCGCTCAAGGAAGGTAGCCTCCCTTTCAGCATCGTCCGCTGAACATTATAACGTGGACACAATCTACCAAGGAGACCCCGTATATCCAGATTTCAAAGGTCGTGACCGACCCTTCGTCAGCTACAGAACCCGGATCAGGGACGGCGTGCGGCAGGGACCGAATTTTGCCGGGCGATACTCTCTGATCCAGTTTGGATGCGGAACAGGGTGCTCCGGCGTCTTTTTCACAGACGTATCCACGGGCAAGGTCTTCTCGTTCCCACGCGGCGGCGAAGCCAACATGTATCTCAACCTCAAATTCTCGGTGAACAGCTACCTTCTAAGCGCGCGGTGGTTCGGGACGGATAGCCGCTGCGTTGAAGAGAAACTCGTTTGGAAGAATGAGGAGTTCAGTGTGATTTCAAAGCGTGATGTCGGCAATGAAGATGCGTGCCTAGTTGCTGAAGGTGAGCCGTGACAACAGAAATAACACGCCATGTAGCGCGGAAGGCGGAAACGGACCGCAATATACACTCGGAGATACCTCTTGTCGGGCGAAGCATTCGTCTTCGCGGAACTTAGAGCACCGTTTCATCCAGAGGCAAATCAAGCTGCTCGGCGTTCCGAGACGCCCTGATGTGAAGCCTGTCGTTCTTCAAAGTCAGTGTGATCCGAACGCCGAAATCCTCAAAAAACAGGGTTCTTGGCTGATCAATTTCCATGAAGCCAAAAAACGTAAAAGGTAGCTCGTAGGAGCCATCGGGCAGCTTGCGCGCTAGCACTTGAGCAAGTTGCTTGTCGGCGTCCTGCATATTTGCGTGACTTCTACCGAGAATTCCAGTCTGCAAAAGAACTAGCCCTTCGTCAAAGCCGCCTGCTTTCAATCTCTTCTCATCCGCCGATTTAATCACCTCTTCCATCTGCAAGCCATCCGTTTGCGCGAGCGCACGGACTACCTCGTAGAGATCAGCTAGCTCGATTTTTCTTTCCGCTAAATTCGAAGCGTAACGGACCTCCAGTGCTTCCTCCAAAAGTTTGCTTATCAAGAAGCACTTCTTGAGTTCGTTGGGGATTTTTCGAGTTACGTCGGTTTCCCCTCTCTGGGCAATGCGACGAGGAATGTTATCACGCACTAGTTTGCCAAATGTGGCGCTTCGGCGAATTCGAGAGTATTCCTTTTCGCCGCGCGTAACAACCGTGCATCCTATGCGCCGCAGTTCGTAATAAGCGTGCCCCAAGGTGGACCCGGCCAAAATGATTGGCACGCTATGTTCTTTAGCCGTTTTTCCGACTAGGCTGACGAAGTCACGATCGCGGATAAGCGTTTGGTCCTCTGGTCTTAGTTCGATTGCGTGCCTAGTGCGTGGACCTTTGGTCTCCTTGAAAGTTTGCAGGTCACTCGGGTTCCTTATCAAAAAAACCCGGTAATTAGTCCGGTCAGTGTTTTTTTCAGCTTCGTGCGCTTCTGTCCAATACCAAGGAACATTGAATGCCGTTTTATGTTCCGTTACGCAACCAACGAACCACATAACGTGGCAAGGTTTACCAAGCCGGCTTGCTATCGCGGCTGTTCTTTCAGCAATTTCTATTGCCTCTCGGCGCCCAATGCTAAGTGACCGGCCAACTTCATTTTTGACCCTAACGTAGGCCCATTCCCCGTCTTCACGTGGGATCAGGATGTTTGACTTGTAGTCAGGATATTCGGTCGCCACATTGGTGGGTAAATGGACCTCCCAAATGTCGTATGGGCAGTATTGAAGGGCGTCAGGAAGCCCCCATAGACTATGAATTTCTACAATTGGATTATCAGGCTCGGCCCGCGCCCAGGCAGACGCGCGCGCGGCCATGAAACGGTGCGCGACAAATGCAATGCCTGACCCACTTTGTGCATCTTTCCCGCAAAGAAACTCGTCCCTAGTGTTCAAACACCAAGCAGCTGCGGTAGCGGGGTTCATGCCATCTGTCCGCGGGAGATTGGTAGGCTTTTCGCCTGCCAATGCGCTTGTTCTCACTACGATGTTGTCGGGGCCAATCAGCCCTCTGAAGTCTGCTTCGAGTTGTTCGAGCCCGATTTCGTCACCAGGAATTGGTAAGCTATCTAAAGGAACGAAGAAGAGAGTGGGTTTGTGAGGCGCATCTGGCTCCCACAGTTCGTCGAGGACGCGCAGCTTGTCCCACCTTTGGATGGCCTCCCCTTCCGCAGGGACCAGATATGTCCCCCTTGCGGCAGCTGGCTGATGGACAGGGGTCACTCTGAGTTGGAATGGATTAACTCCGGCGAAATCTTCGTCTTCCCCATCTATTTGAACTAGATAGACGCGATGTTGGTCGGCTATCCATTCGCAGTTTACTCGCTGAGAGCCACCTCTAAGGAGCTGGTTGTTAAGCCATGCCCCCAGCGACCCAAAAAGGCGTTCACGCGGATTTTTGAGTTCGATGGGGGTCCCTTGGTTTGCGGCCTCGTCACGCTGAGCGTTAAGGCGCACGCGCGACGTATAGTCACCCTTCGCGTCGGAAGTGCATAGTTCCCAATGGTCGCGTGTTTTCGAGACGCGCAGTAAGTTACCGAACTCACCCCTTGCCAAAGGCTCTATGTAACGCTGGATAACGATACCAACTTGCTTGCCAGGAGCCGACGCGAGGACCTTACGAACCGCTTCAACTAGCGCCGCTTCGAAGTCTTCGGCCGAAAGGTCGACGACGTGACTTTCATAAGTCCCACGATCCCAAATCGTTTCCCCGATTACGCTAGAGCGCACATACAGGCGGCTGGATTGGGTGCCTAAACTTTTAATTCTAGAAATCTCGCCCGCGCTAAGGTCGAGTATCGAGCTACCATCTCCTCTGTCTGTCTTCGTTACAGTTGCTGAGATAAGCGCAAAAGGTGGGGTCCAACTTCTCGGAAGAGTAGCCAGGCCGGCCGCCTTCGGACCGAACTCAAGGCTTAGATGTTCGGTTTCAAACCAGTCTACCGGAGGCAAATCTTCTGAGAAGATAACCCGATCTGTCATTTCTTTTCCAAAGTTCCGAAGACGGCATTTGCAATGTTTGACAGCAGACCGCTCACTCCATCCGAAAAGTAGCCTACCAAGAAAGCGAATGCCGTGGTTAGTATTGCCGGACGTGATTGATTGGCTGTCTGTCCTCCGATAACCCCGCCGTCGAGAAGAGCGAGAACGACGGACGCATACACCCCTCCAATCATAGGGACGAAGAGCCGCCAATACCGCCGGTCGAGGTGCCAACTCCGTTTGGCAACCGCATGAACGAGCCATTTTATTGAAAAGACCGTCCCACCCAGTCCCCCAGCAAAATAAATCGCGAGCCAACGAAACTCTATCGTGAAAAGCGGAGGGGGGGTTGCCTCTGTGGTTAGCGTAATCAGCGGAATTTGCAGGGACTGATTTGAGAGGGCTAAGGCCACGCCACTGAGCGAGGTCCAGAAAAGCAAAAGAAAGAGCAAGATGCCTGCCTCAAAATTTATTTGCCCCTTGGCGGCTGGAGGATACTTGCTTTCCCATTCGCCTGGGGCGCGGCCATCGGTGTAGTCGTTGTTCTGACGAGTTGGAGCGTTAAAAAGGCCTGCTTCACCGGGTGCGGGCACAGGAAGGCTCGGAGACGTAGTGGCCCCCACATCCGCCTGCTGTCCTGCATCCTGGTTAGACATGGGTGCTTCCAAATGTGCGAAGGGTCTCACGCACGTTTTCTATGAAGGGATGAGTTTTGTAATTCCAGCAGTCCGGCTTGGCGACTAGATCGGCAACGACGCGCCGAAAAAACTGGGAGCCCACCCGATCGACGTCTTCGGCGATGATTGCACGACCTCCCGAACCGGCGACTAAATACGAGCCACCTGTTTTGATGGTGCTGTAAACCGACGCTACGGGTTCCCTAGCCCATTCCAATTCGCTCACTTCGCGAGCCTGAGCCTCAAAAGCGTCGAGGCCAAAGGGGGGATCAATAATGATGTGGAGGTGGGCTTGATCAACGCCGCACCCGAGAAGCGAACCGATCTCAGGAGGGCCGTGCTCGAACCAGATGGCGCGCGAATTGCTGACACCAAGCCGATGGAGAACGTCTTGGATCAGTTCATGAGGGTTGATCGCCGATATTTCGGCGAACCGAGAAAAATTGATGGCTCGGACCCTCGGGATAACAAGCAGCCACCCTGGCACGATGGACCCAAGGGTTGGAGCCACCACGCATCCGTCTGTCTTGAGCAGCAGGTGGTCGTAGACAGGTCGCCCAAGTGACGGCTGCGCGAAGAGACCTGCAAATCTTGCGGTGTGCATTTTCGTGTCGGCCCGCAAATCCATGGTAGCCCCCGAATTCTCCTTGCGGAGCGTGATCGACATTCTCGCCTCGACAAATCAAGCTTTCAAGATCATCGCGCCATCTTGGATGTGGGGATGGCGACGCACTTTAGCCTCTCTTCTTATCAAAAAACGCTACTGTCAGGCTACGGCGGCTCCCGGTTCTCTCCGCATGCTGCTCAAGTGACCAGTATAACGTCTAAAGCATCGCAGCATGGCTGTCGCGCGTCGACCGGGGTGGGGTGGCAGCCTCGCGCGGTTCCTGAGGCACGAGCAGACGCCCGCCGAGCGAACGATGGCACAGGTGGACGGTTGAATATTGAGCGTGGCTTGATGACGCCGGGTTGCGGCTCTGTCTTGTGCAATCTCCATTACCATAAAAAAAGCAATTCAAGCCACACCAAGCCTTGTCAGCGACCCTTCCTGCGCTTGGGCTCCAATCCCCCAGGGAGGCGAGCCAAAAGCCACGCAAAGCCCCAACGCCCGTGAAGGTCATTGTCGCAATTCTTCGGGCTATTTCGGAATGGGCGTCCAATTTCAGTCGCTTAGCCGGTCGAATTCGGCGGAAACATTGACGGCCAGAGCCCGCTCAAAACTCTCGATCAGCCGACGATGAGCCAGCATTGTTTTCGAGAGACAGCGAGGTGACGGCTGTCGTTATTTGCGCGACTTGCGAGCGGCGTAACGGGCATCCCTGGCCGCCTTGCGTTCTGCCGCAGAAGCAACCTCACCCTCTGCCTGTTCTGCAGCTTTCGCGTCGTGTTCAGCCTGTTCGGCTTTCTGGACGATTTCGCGCGCCGCTTGGTCTTCCGCCGAGCGGGCTTCGTTGGCCAGCCGGGCGGCTTCGCGTTCGGCGGCGCGCACATCGCGCGCGGCAATGATTTCTTGCCGGGTGGCCAGCCGCTCGGTCGCGCCCTGGTCCATCTGGGCAGTCAAAGCGCGGAATTTTTCCAGCTTGGCTTTTTTCGCGGCCTCGGCAGCGTTTCGGCGCTCGTCAAAATTGGGGTTCTTAAAAGTGGCCATTCCCTCGCGCCCTTGTTTCCTTAGCTGGTTGCTTTTTGGTGTTCGTGACATTTAAGGCATCATTGTCCCTTAAACAAAGCGCCCCTCACGCTGAGTTGGACGAAAACGTGAGGTCAGCCCGCCCCAATGAGACCTCAGCGACGAAACGCGCCAATCCGGTCCATGTCCTCTAAGGCTGCGCGTCCAATGGAGATCGCCTAAACTCCCGCTCGCGCGCGCCCACAGCCACAGCTGCCTCACCGGGTTTGCTGCGTCCGCCGCCTTGGCCGGGTCGTTGAAGATCAGACAACAAGCCGACCACACCAGCGATGCTATGCTCGCCCGCTGCATACGCGACGGCGAGATTTTTGTCGGCAATGCAGCCGGGGTCATGCTCTAACTCCCGAATTGTGGACGAGCGTTGTCAACGAAACGTAAGTGTTTCAACGATTATATTCTCAAGTTCTAGGGGGAGGGGCTAGGCTCGGTTTCCCCCTTCCAAGACCAGCTGTAGCCGGCTGACGCGGCGTGATCGGCGAATAGCCTCCTCCAAAGCTCGAAGTTGAATGCGATGACGAAAGAAATTGTTTGGGCTGACAAGGCGGCGAATGTGTTCAGTCGTATAAATGAACGCAAACTTGTTTACTCAATTAAAAACATGTTGTCGGTGATCGACGACCTTGCGATGAAGGGATCAGCAACGAGAGAGGAGCTGATCAAGAAGCACGCGCCGTATGATCTAATTCAGACCACGTTGGGGCATGTGACGACTGCGATCCACGGCCCGGGGTCAGTCCCGATTGTCGATGGATGGTATAGAACCACGGAAAGCCCATACACTTACCATGTCCATCCCGGCTTCGTAGCGGCGTGGAAAGCCAAGCGCGATCTGGACGGATAGTAGCACTGCACGCACCCCTCATGACCTGACGAATTTTCCGTTCCGGCCCCTCGGAGATTGCAGAACGGATTTCTCGCTCCAACCGCAGGAATTTGGCGGCCACTTTGCCACGACTGGGGGGCTCCGCTCCCGTCGATTTGATCCAGCCGCATACAATTTCATTTTTTGGGCCGAAGCCCGGGGACGATCCCGTGGTAACGCCTTTGTCATACGATGCAAGTTTAGCTTCGCATGCCGTATTTCTTTACGGTTCCATCGACAAAGAAAACTTTCTTCACTTCGAAAACGGCTTTTAAGTTCGCTCTATCCTCGCCGAGCAGCCGCTTTCCTGTGTCGTCGAGCTTGCTGGTATCGAGGTGCTCGTCCCAATTGAAGGAGGCTCCATTTGAAATTAGCTTGCTCACGGCAATTTTTGAACTGTAGATTTTATTGTCAAGCTGGTCAGTGAATTTGAGGATACCCTCAAAAGCCCGAATAGGCTTACCCGCTAAATTCTCGAAGCCGACCGAAAGCGTTGCTTTATTTCGATTATCATCCCCCTCAGCTGCGGGTTGAGAAGCGTCCTTGTTGTCTAGCAGCGATACGCCCAACGGGGGGTGTTCTTTTTCTTCTGTCTTGGGGGCGGAAGTTGCGGAGGGCTTTCGCGCGGCAACGATCTTAACGAGGTGCGTCAGTTCGACCTTATCCGCCTGCTTAACGGCTTGGGGTTCCGCGCGCTTCATCTCAGGAGCAGGCTTCGGTGGTTGTGACGCAACCGTCGGTGTTCTCGCAGAGGATATCAGAGAAGCGATCTTCTCTTCGATTTTCCCGCTACGTTTTCCGGCGTAATAGACACCGGCGGCACAGGTCAATCCGACCACGCAGGCTAATCCAACGGCACGGACTTTCGAGGGCCGAATTGCTTTCGCTTTCGCCACGCCCGAACTCCTTTATGTGGACAGGTTTGACGAAATTTGCCGCATCTTTGTTAACAATGCAGCGACCCTCGTTGGTTAATAGAGGGTTAAGCCTTCGCCTCGTTGTCGGCGGTCGGAGGTTTTGCTTCCCGTGCAGGAGAGCAACCGGAACAGGGGCGTCCAGGGTCGAGGTAAGCCGCGTCGCCGGTCGTGCCCGTGATCGGCAGGCGAATTTTCCGGCCTTTCGCCGAAAGCAGACCGGCTTCGCTCGCGAGGCGGTCATCCACTAAATCGACATGAAAAAGCCCGACGCGTGCGTCGGGCTCGATGATGGCGACTTTTAAGCCGTTGCACGTCTCAAAATTCGAGCTGCGGCACCGTATGAACCAGGACGTTCGTCGAAAAGAGCGCTGTACTCGCTTGGGAGCGCGTCAGAGCAATTCCACAGCATGCCCGCAGCGTCCGCGATGGAAATTTCACCGCCTTCAAACTGGACTGTAGGAATAGGCCCACGCCCTTTCCATTTCCAAAAGGCTTCGATGGCCTCAAGGAAAGTGTCACGGACATGCCCCTTCGCGTGCCCGCCATTCGATTTGCCGTGATAGTATCCCATTGGTTGACCTCTTTTTCATGTGGTACAACATGTATTAAGAGGCCGGGTGTACGCCCCGATCACGCTCGCGCCACCCTGCCAATGCCACGCCGTTCCGCGCCCTGCGGCCATGAAAGTTCCTGCCGCAGCCCTTCAATGTCTGGGATCGGATCGACCCGAAGGTTCGACGAAACTATACGTTGCTCACCCGATGCGCAATAATTCGTCGATAGGAAATGTGAATACGGTAAACGACCTTGCGCACAACTTTCGTCACACGTGAGTTTGGTTCGTCTGTGAGGTCGGTGTTGGCCAGCCGCTTGAGACGTTCGTGACTTTTCGCCGCACGGTTCCAACCCCCACCCGGACAAGTTGAAGTCACGGCGCTCTCAGGCTCGCCCCTCAGGTTTTTCAGGGCACGAACCCAACCTCTCCGAATGGCCGGACAGCGCAGTATCAGACGAGCAATCGACACCATAAACGCCGCCGACACCCAAAGACTTGGCAGGGTGACAAATTTCGCCGGGATGCGGGGACCCACTTCTGGTCGATTTCCTCCGTCTGCAAATAATTTCACTGAATATCGAGTGACTGGGTGATCAGCTCTAGCGTTGGGACAACTCTCTGATACAATAACGTCATCGAATGGGACGGCGCTGCCAGCGTAAGTCTCTGATACGTCTACATGGCGTGGATTTGGAAACTTCTCCCTCCCTCTCCGCCAATTTATTTCATTAGCAATTGATATTGATGGCGTCGTAAACGGAGTCGGGTTTTCGTCCGCTCCAAGCGTTGTCGGAGGATGGCCATGGACCATCGCGACGTTTTGAGACGCCGAAGGAAAGTCGATTTCGCGTTTTTTGGACAAACGCGGGTCTGCTTGAATCGTCCGCCACCTCATGCGTCGCTGTACCGCGGGCTCGAACTTGGCGCTTTCCCTCTATCCTATCCAAAATCCGCCCGGGAATTCAGCGCCCATCAGCGAGCACATGAAGCGATTGACAAAAAGGCGAGGCGGAGTCCTTCGAGCCGCGGGTTCGAAAATGCTCCTTGCGACGATAAAAAACAAATTGTAGCGTTAACCTTTCAAAAGACCCCCATATCTGGGGGAACAGAGCGGGACTCTACGCCGGTGAGCGATTCGGGCGCGATTCGTTCGCAGCCTGTTCGGAAGTTAAATCGCTTCGACACGAAAGTTCCGATATGAAACATCGTCGCCGCCCGGGAACGCGGATTTCGCGAGCGCCTGCCGCGAAATCGTTTCGACCGTGACGTGGCGAAGCCAGGGTCTTGAGGAACCCAATAGTTAACTCGGCGGGAGAGCCAGCTGGAAACCATGCAGGATCTGCTCGGCGGGCCGCCGGCGGCGAGATGGGCGCCGGGCCGGATCGAGGGCGCGCGGCGGGACGGGGTTTGCGCGGTGCTGGGCCCCACGAACACCGGAAAGACCCATCACGCCATCGAGCGTATGCTTTCATTTCCGACAGGGATGATCGGTCTGCCGCTGCGCCTCTTGGCGCGCGAGGTCTATACCCGCGTCGCGCAACGGGTCGGCGCGGAAAATGTCGCGCTGGTGACCGGAGAGGAGAAAATCAAACCGCGCGCGCCAAGCTATTGGATCGCCACCGTCGAGGCGATGCCGCGCGATCTAAACGTCGATTTCGTCGCGATCGACGAGGTGCAGCTCGCGGCGGATTTCGATCGCGGCCATGTCTTCACCGACCGCCTGCTGCGCTGGCGCGGCCGACAGGAGACACTGCTAATCGGGGCCGGCGTCATCGCGCCCCTGATCGAGCGATTCCTGCCGGGGGCCCCGATTTTCTCGCGCCCGCGCCTGTCGCGCCTCTCTTACGTCGGCCAGCGCAAGATCGCCCGTTTGCCGCCGCGCAGCGCCATTGTCGCCTTTTCGGCCGAGGATGTTTACGCCATCGCGGAATGGATCAAGCGTCAAAGGGGCGGCGCGGCGGTCGTGATCGGCGCGCTCAGCCCCAAGACCCGCAACGCCCAGGTCGAACTCTATCAAACCGGCGAGGTGGATTATATCGTCGCGACCGACGCCATCGGCATGGGCCTCAATCTCGACATCGACCATATCGCTTTCGCCGCCGATCAGAAATTCGACGGATGGCGCTTTCGTCGCCTCGCCGCCGCGGAATTTGGCCAGATCGCCGGGCGGGCGGGGCGCCACATGAACGACGGCACCTTTGGAACGACCGGGCGCTGCCCGCCATTCGACGAGGATCTGATCGAGGCGCTGGAGGAACATTGCTTCGACCCCGTGACGACTCTGCAATGGCGCAACCCGGAGCTCGATTTCTCCTCGCTCGAAGCCCTTGCGGCCTCGCTCGACGTTTTGCCGAGCAATCCCTGTCTCGCCCGCGCGCCCGCGCGGGAGGACCAGCTGGCGCTGGAGGCCTTGAGCCGCGACGACCATGTTCGCCGCAACGCCAAGACTCCGGCGGATATCGGGAGACTGTGGGAGGCGTGCCAGATTCCCGACTACCGCAAGACCTCGCCGGCGGCGCACGCCGAGCTCGCGACGACGATTTTTGGCTTCGTCGTCCGGCGTGGCAAGATTCCCGATGACTGGATGGCTCGCCAATTCGCGGTCGCCGATCGCGTCGACGGCGACATCGCCACCCTTGCCAACCGCCTCGCGCAGGTGCGAACATGGAGCTTCGTGGCCCATCGTTCCGGGTGGCTAGAAAATGGCGACCATTGGCAGAGCGTCGCGCGTCAGGTAGAGGACAGGATATCCGACGCGCTTCATGATCGTCTCACCCAGCGTTTCGTCGATCGCCGCACCAGCGTGCTGATGCGCTGTCTCAGAGAGAATACAATGCTCGAAGCCGAAATTACCGCAGCCGGCGACGTTATCGTCGAAGGTCAGCATGTCGGATCTTTGCAAGGTTTCCGTTTCACGGCCGATCCGGGAGCGGCGGGCGAAGCCGCCAAGGCGTTGAACGCCGCGGCGCAAAAGGCCCTCGCCAGCGAGTTCGACGCGCGCGCGACCCGCATTTTCGACGCCGTGGACGACGCCTTCGTGCTCGGCAACGACGGGACGATCCGCTGGCTGGGCGAACCGGTCGGCAAGATCGCGCAAGGACCCGGCGTTCTCAAGCCGACCGTGCATGTGCTCGCCGACGAGCAGTTGACCGGCGCGGTCTTGGATAAGGTCAAGCAGCGTCTGGAGCTGTGGCTGTCGCAGCGGGTCAAGAAACTGCTGGGCGCGCTGGAACAACTTGAATCGGGAGAAGGACTCTCGGGCGGGGTGCGCGGCGTCGCCTTCCAGATCGCGGAAGAGCTGGGCGTGCTGGAGCGCGGCCGGGTCGCCAAGGAAATCAAGAGCTTTTCGCAAGAAGACCGCGCCGCGCTGCGCAAGCTTGGCGTTCGTTTCGGCGCCTATCACCTTTATCTGCCGCTGCTTCTGAAGCCGGCGCCGCGCGCTCTCGCCGCGCTGCTGTGGGCGCTGCGCCATGGCGGGTTGGAAAGCGTCAAGGGGCTCGAAGAAGCACCGCATCTCGCCGCCTCGGGCCGCACCTCCTTCGCCGCCGATCCCGCCATCGCCAAAGGGTTTTATCGCGCGGCGGGCTATCGTCTTTGTGGAGAGCGCGTGGTGCGCGTCGATATTCTCGAACGCCTCGCGGATCTTATCCGTCCCGCCATAGCCTATAGACCGGGCGTCAGCGTTGGCGAGCCGCCGGCCGGCGCCGCCGAGGGCGACGGTTTCGTCGTCACGGTCGCGATGACCTCGCTCACTGGCTGCGCGGGGGATGCTTTCTCCTCGATTTTGCGCTCGCTCGGTTACACCGGCGCGAAGCGTCCCGGACCCGCGATCACCACGCCGCTGATCACCGCAGCCCCCATGCAGCCGCTCACGCCGGTCGCCGCGGAAGACGCCTCGGGCTCGCAGCTTGGTGAGGCAGAGCAAGGAGAGCGCGCCGAGCCCGCCGCGAATGACTCGGCCGAGCGGGTTCCCGCGCCGGAAGCCGGAGTCGCGGCGCCCCAAGCGATGGAGAGCACGGAGGGCGAGCCCGCCGAGGCCGCCCGAGCGGCCGAGACGACGCCCGCCGCGACCGAACCAGCCGCGGAGACGTCCGCGCCGCCTCCTGAACAAGTCGAGGCTTCGGCCGACGCGGCCGAGGAAGCTCCAGTTGTGGAAGCCGCCGAAGCGGCCGTGCTGATCGAAGTATGGTCGCCGCAGCGCCACGTTCCGCAGCAGCGCCGGCATGAAGGCGAGCGCAGGCCGCGGCGCGAGGGCGGCGGCGAAACGTCGCGGGCGCCGCGACAGGAGCCTCCGCGCGAAGGCGAGTCGCAAGAAGCGCGTTCCCAGGCCGAGCCGCCTCGCGGCGAGCGCCCTCAAGGCGAGCGCCCGGCGAGGAGCCATCCGCGCGCCGATGCGCCGAAGGGCGGTTTCCGGTCCGGCGGCAAGCCGGGCCAGGGTTCGCGCCCCGATCAGCGGGACAATCGCGGACCGAGAGACGAGAGCCGCGCTCGTCCGGGCGGCGCCAGTGCTCCGCCGCAAAGACGCGAGCGCCTGCCGGATCCGGATTCGCCCTTCGCAAAGCTGCTAGCGCTGAAGGCCGAACTGGAGAAAAAAGGAAAAAGCTGAGGCGCCACGGTGTTTTCGAGCGACTCGCGCTCCGGTTCGCTGTAAGAAAACGCATCAAAACACGAACCCGGCATCGACGGGCGTTCGCGCCGCGGACGCCGACCTAACCTCTTGCCTGCGCGTTCAATCGAAAGGCGGCTTATGACCAAAATCCTCCCGATTATCATGTGCGGCGGATCTGGAACGCGCGTGTGGCCCGAGTCCCGGGAAACACTGCCCAAGCAATTTATTCCGCTGATCGGGGAACGTTCGACCTTCCAGA
>Ga0181527_1002684_pt1 | contig 16451 bp, 16 predicted proteins | sample PEATcosm2014_Bin_30_FD_119762 | JGI IMG/M metagenome (GOLD analysis project Ga0181527, IMG submission 119762) | Peatland microbial communities from MTU Mesocosm Facility, Houghton, MI, USA - PEATcosm2014_Bin06_60_metaG | ecosystem: Environmental > Terrestrial > Soil > Wetlands > Peat | place...
AGCGCCTCGGAGCCCAGCTCGTACCAGCGGCTCCGGGAGCACCTCGCCTACCTGCAGATGACCGCCGCCGCCGAGCACCTGGCCGTCGAGCTCGACCGGGCGCTGAAGGAGAAGCTCTCCGCCACCCAGGTCCTGGAGCAGCTCCTCGCCATCGAGGTCGCCGCCACCCGGGAGCGCCGCCAGCGGGGACGCCTGCGCTTCGCCCGCTACCCGGTGCACAAGACCCTCGCTGAGTTCGACCTCAACTTCCAGCCCGGCATCGACCGCAAGGTGGTGGCCGAGCTCTCGACCCTGCGCTTCGTCGAGGAACGACGCAACGTCGTCCTCCTGGGCCCGCCCGGGGTCGGCAAGTCACACCTGGCCATCGCCCTCGGCGTCGCCGCCACCGAGGCCGGCTACCGCACCTACTTCACCGCCGCGGCGGACATGGTGGCCGCCCTCCAGGCCGCCCACCTCGAGGGCACCGCCGCCTACAAGCTGCGCACTTACCTCAGCCCCTCGGTGCTGGTCATCGACGAGCTGGGTTACCTGCCCCTCGACCAGGCCTCCGCCAACTGGATCTTCCAGGTGGTCAGCCGGCGCTACGAGAAAGGCTCGATCGTCCTCACCTCCAACCGCGGCTTCGGCGACTGGAACCAGGTGTTCGCCGACCCGGTGGTGGCCTCGGCCATCGTCGACCGCCTGCTCCACAGCGCCCCCGTGCTCAACATCCGCGGCGCCAGCTACCGGATGCGCGCCTACGTGGACCAGCAGAAGCTCAAGGGAGGCGGTGCTATGGTTGGCTGACCCCCGAGACCTGTGCACTTTTCGTGCTCATCTCTGAGCACTTTTCGTGACCACCTACAGCGCCCCGCGAATTGACCGCGCAGCCGAGCCTCGAGCGTAGGAACGTGTTTGGGTAGTTCGAAGAGCGCCAGCCGAGTGAACGGCGGGTGGTCGGTTTCAAGAGCGATCAGAGTCGAACCCTCGAGTCTCTCGCCTGTTCCCCGGAGGAAGTTCTCCGCCTGGCCTAGCGAACAGGTCGAGGTACACGATCTCAGACGAACGCTTGCTCGCCGTCGTAAAGGCGTCGAGGTAGCGCCGGAGGATGTCGAGCTTCTCGCGAGTCCAGATTCCCCAGTACCGTCCGACCTCACCCTGCTCGGTCGCTTCCGTCGCGCAACGCTTGCCGCCCGTGACGTTGGTCCTTCACAAATGGACGATGTGAACATCCGCCCACCGCGCCTGCATATACTCCGCGACAATGCGGCGATGGCAGTGATCCGGCTTATCTTCGCTACACAGCAGGCAAGCACGATCGAATTCCGAGGCTCGTAATGTCGTCTCAACAGCGCGAGAGACCAAGAGCTCTCGAAACTGTTTCTCATAGTCGGACCAGGACCCATGCGCCTTCCTATACGCGTCGAGCAGAGTCTGGGTTGGAGCTAGCTGCAACGCGTGCCTATACTCGATGTTCGCGAGAGACTTAAGGAAGTACTTCAGGTCCTCCCGCTTTGCAAAGCCAGCCAGCTGCGACACGTTGTTGAGCCGAACATCGACCATCGTCACCACGCCCGCGTCGATGAGACGACTAAAGAAGTGCTCAGCCGAGGTCTTCGTGAACCCAATGGTGAACAGCCTCATGGGTGCAAGATCTCCACCGCTGAAGCGGAAAGCGACGCGTCGACGTAAGCGATCTGTAAGGCGCGTCTACGGTATGCCTCCTCGATAAGCGTCTCGCGCCCTCGGAACAGTTCATCTTGCATGCCGAGCTCTGACAGCAGACGTTCTAATGCAGCTTCGTGTTTCTCAATCTGGCCGTCTGGGAGGATGTGATCCGAGCCGATCCCAAGACCGGCGAGGTGCCGAGAAACCAGGATGGCCCGGTGGCAGGCCAGCGGATCCCTCTCCGCGCAGAGTAGCGCGATCTGATAGCGGCGGCTGCCGTCAACGATTCGGCGCAGGCCGGCCTGAAACAGGCTTGTGCTGGCGAGGGCGTCGTACTGGACCCTGCCGGCCACGTAACACGATCGATCGTGTGGGCGAGCTCCGAGTTCGCGTCCAAGGAACGAGTATTCGATCCCGGCGTTCGCCAGCGCCGCGGCAAGGGTGTCCTTGTTGAACTGGGGGCACTGACGGCTGAACGGTGTGGACCTGACATCGGCGACCGCCGTCACAGCGTTCTGCTGGAGGAGCTCGGTGAGCCGCTCCATGGAGTGAGTCGAGTGCCCTATGGTGTAGATGTTGGTCGTCATAATCCGCCTCAGCCTCCGGTTCGATCCTGGGTGATGACGGCCGCAACAAGCTTATAGGCGTATTCGTGAAACTCCTCGGTGAGGCTAACGCAAAGCAGGCTGCCATCAAGGTGCGTTGAGCCCTCGCCACGCGGGAGGTAGCTCCCTTCGGCCCAAGGGTCGGTGACAACAAGCGAGTAAGCGTGATTGGCAAGGCTGAAATCGGCGCGCAGTCGGCGCCTCGGAGGACGAAAGTCACCGCCTTCTATGACGACCGCTAGCGACAGGTCGGTGGGCTGCACCAGCATAAGCGAGTAGTTGAACGCCCGTGCGGCGCTGATCGGGATTCGGTCGTTGAGGCCGTTGCCGCTTGAGTAGCCGTTAGCCCATAAAGGCCCCTTAGGATCCTCGACCGCTCGGAGCAATTGGTCCCATTCGAGTCGGCCAATCTTCACCCAGGAGCAGCCATCATCGATCACGTGGTTCTCCTGCTGGTGACTTGCGGCTGCGGGGCGAAGCATCTCGATTTCAATGATGTCCAGGACTGCCGGGTCGGTGCCATCCTCGTATCTGCTCTCCTTGACTGACACCTCCTGCGACGGGCGTGCGCTCACGGGTCGGACCCATGGGCCGAGTCCGTCGCCAGTGACCTCTCGGCCAGCGATGCAACGGCCGGATGGCCGCTTTCTGGAATTCGCCAAGCATGCGATCGTCTTGCTGTAGGCGGCCACGAGCCGCTCCTTTGCCCGCCCTTCTGACGGATAGGGCAAGGATAGCCGGGGCCTACCCGGGGCGACATCGTCCGTGAGATCATCCCGAGTTGAATAGGCCCACTGACGGACGCCCGCCGTGCAGGAGGCCGCACCGATCCTATCAAGTGGAGCAGAGACCTCTAACGCAAAGGGAGCAGGACCGAAGGCCGTTGCCTACGGGCCACGCCACTTGGTACCGGCTGTCTTGCTCGTCGTTGAGGCCCGGCGCTGCCCGGTCGAAAGGCAGCCGGGGGGAGTGGGGCCGTCATCATTGCGCCGCCACGCGGAGCGCCTCGACGAACGACTCGAGATCGGACCACGCGATCAGGCGACGCGCGCCGATCTTGACCGCGGGGAGGCGTCCCGCGTAGACAAGACCCCGAAGCGTGCGTTCGCTAATCCCCAGCTGCCGGGCCGCCGCTGCGCAGCCGAGGAGAAGCGGGGTGCCCCCGATCGGGTCTGCTGGCTCCATGGGGACGGTCCTGCCAGCCGTCTCCGCGCTAGCTCGCCGCGTCCCGCGTTCGAGGGTCAGGCGGAGACGTTCGGCGACGTCGGTGGCGAGTTGGTCCATCAGATCTCGGTCGGTCGCTTCCAGGTGGGGCCATGCGTGGATCTCCTTGCTCGTCGATAGGGCCTTTGCCCACGACATCCTCACTGCCGCCCGCGGCGTACTCCGGTTAAGGCCACACCCTCGGTCTTGAGTCGCCCGATCTCTGCCGCCGTCAAATCGCCAAAGGTGGCCACCGCAGAGCCCACCGGTTGGCCCACGAGCGGCGCTTACAGTCTTTAAGCGGACCGGCCGTCATCTGGAGTGGGTCGGTGGCTCCCAGGTTGGCCCCATGCGGCTCAGCGTCTCCCGCGGCTGGGCATGGAGTGGGCGCTCGGCGAGGGATGGAGTCGTCGTTTCGACCGGCTGGCGCTCTGGTGCCCAGTGAATCGGCGGCGGGGCTGAGCACACTTCGCAGCGGTCGCCCGGTACCCCGAGAATCGGCTTCCCGCATCCGGCGCACCACACGACCGAGGGTCCGCGCGTCGGTCGCTTTACCGCCCGGCCGGGCGCACCATAGGCATTAGTCTCGGCAAGGCTCTCGGAGCGCCGCGCCTCGATCTCATCCCCCTCGATGGCGCCCGGCTCCAAAGCCGGCTTCAACTCTTCTCGGAACCGGAACTTGCTCGGCCCTTGGGAGGTCGGCTGAACGCGCGGTCGGTGCCCTCGGCGCCCCATCGAAACCTGATTCTAGCGATCGGCTGGGAGGCTGTCAGGGTTGGCTGGCCGGGGGGTCGAGTTGCGGCCGGCGGGTGCCCCGCGGGGAGCGACACCAACCCGTGCGATGATCATCGGCACGGTCGACTAGAGTGGGAGACCAGGATAGAGGCAGGAGCCGCCTAGACCTTCCACGCGTCCGGTGGCGCCAGCAACGCGACGGCCATCTGCGCTCTGCGCAGTTGATTCTTGTATGCGACCCACGCCGCGACCACGAACCCCGCAACTTCGGCAGCGCCGGTAAGGATGGACCAATCCACCTCAGCGCCTCCGCTCGACTGGCCTGGACCCGCCCTATGCACAGCGCGAGCGACCTTTCACATCCCAAGGCACTCTCACACCCTAGGCTCGTCCACGCCAATGATACCTACGCACCCCGGGGCAGCGAGCTCAGCTGAGCCACCAACACTCAACCAGCGGGATTCCTCACGCTTCGCCGGCCCTCACGCTCCTCACGAATGACGCTTCCCATACCGGAGTAACGAAGGACATACTCCGGTAGACGCTTCTCCAACCCAGCCGCCACTTGGCTTAGGTCAACCTTCGGGAGACAGGATGGCCCATCTGGCCGCCCTGGGACGGGCTCAGCACGAACATCCCAAACCCGCCGATCGCTCAACTTGGATCCCCGCTGGGCGGATCAACGTGGGGGCACGGGATGGCGCGCGCGCCCTGAACTACACTCCCTACGCCGTGAGCGACCAGGCGGTCACACCAGAGGGCGGCGTCCCGAGGCTTGCCGACGCCCGCACGTCCAGTGGCCCGCCCGCATCCGGGAGCATCTTCGACTTCCTTGCCGACAAGGGACGCGCACTAACCTTCACCGACCACGGGGAGTTGATCAGGACGCTGGCCACGCTCGCCCACGCCGGCAAGGGGCCGCCAAACCGGCGCGCGCCGCAGCGTATGGTTTGGCGAGGTGTTGAGTCCGCTCGCTGGAGCCTGTCCACGACTCTGGACCGCGCCGCCTACAACCGGCTCGCTCGCGTCTCTGTTGAAGACCTCCTCCCGCAGCATCGAGCCCTCGCGCGCACGCTCGGTGATGAACTCGATCTACGGAACCGCCCCCTCCTCTTCGGCGACCTCTCCACCCTCTCGGCGGCGAGGCGTGCTGAGCTACTGGCCGATCTCGGGTTGCTCATCGCCGACGCCGACGCTCTCCTGCGCACCCTCGCCCGGCAGCATGAGCGCCGCATGCTGGAAAGGCTCCGCACATCCCGCCTCTACGACGCCGTGCCGCTGCTCACCAACCTCGAACTCACGGCACTGCTCCAGCACCATGGCGCCTGCAGCCGGCTGCTAGACGTCACCCTCAGCCCTTTCATCGCCGCCTGGTTCGCCTGCGCGCCATCCGCCGAGCAGCACGCACCGGCACCGGCGAACGCGGACGCTCTGATTCTCGGCTTCGTAGTCGACGCCTCTCTTGATCTCGCTGTCCGCCGGGGGGTGGACAGGGCTGATCGTGACGGGCCCTTCTACTGGCGACCACGCCAGCAGTTCATCACGCTAACCGGCCGCCTCGTGGCCCAACACGGAGCGTTTCTTGTCTGCCCAGTCGCTGGCGGCGTCCAGCGGTGGGCCGACGGTATCGGCTGGTGCGACGGTCCGGGCCGCGCGGCCGTGCCCCTCGGTCACGACTTCCCCGACCACTGTCTCGCCGGAACCTTGCCCCCTCTCACCGTTGGCGACATAGTGGCCCTCCGGCTCCACGGGGAGGCTATTCAGCGTGGTCTATACAGCTACCTCACCGATGCTCACGACCTGAGCATCTCGTCGGTTTTCCCCGACGTCAGTGGCTGGGTACCCCTTGCGGAGCGAGCCAGTCGCATGTGGTGGGATGAGCCGCCGTTCTCCTGGCCGCCAGACGCGATGCGCGTGGACAGTCGTAGTGGAGCTGAACACGGTTGATTCCACCGCGACAGCGAAGGCGTCATCCAGCCACCACCTTGGATGCGGCCTTCCAGCGTCGGCTCGATGCGCGCAACGCGGCGAGGAAGGTTCTCGCCGTTCTGGGCGTCGACCCTCCGGCCGACCGCATCTCTGTCGAGCGCACCACGTTGACCTACCACCCGCTCTGGCTCGGGCTCCTCACGCGCGGCGGCCACGAGCGCTTCATCGCCGTCGACGGGGCCAGTGGCCAGCTTCTTCCGGCTGTCAGCGACGTCCTCACCGCCCATGTCCAGTGGGCCCGTGAGTCGTTGGGCGGCCCCGCATCGACCCCGTAGCGGCGCCGCGCCACCCAGGAGGGTCGGACTGCGACCTCGGATCGAGCCCCGCGCGGTAGCCACCGGTGTGACGGAGCTTTGAATTGACAGCCGAGGTACCTGGGTAACCGAGCTAAACTGCAATTTAGCGCGGTTAGCCGTACCATGGCGGGGTGGCTGGGCCGCCCGCCCTCCCTCGTTGTCGTGCCGCTAGCCAGGAATGAGTCGACCGAAGGACTATCCGGCCTGGCGAACCCTGGACGGCCTCCCGAGAAGAACGTCGTTCGGTCCAACGCCGCTCGCCTGCTGACCCCGCAGGAGCTCCTCGAAGCGGTCAGCGGGAACCGGCGGGCTGAAGAGGTACCCCTGGAAGACGTCGCAGCCGTTGCGGCGGAGGAAGGCCAGTTGCTCCGGTGTCTCGACGCCCTCCGCGGTGACCACCAGGCCGAGCCGGTGGGCAAGAGCGATCATCGCCGCCACCAGCGGGGCGTCGCCATTCTCGTGCCTGATGTCGCTGATAAACGAACGATCGATCTTGAGGCGGTCGACGGGGAACGTCGCCAGCTTGCTCAGGCTCGAGTAGCCCGTGCCGAAGTCGTCGATGGCGACGGAAACGCCAGCACCGCGCAGCCGGCGAAGCTCGTCAAGTGCCTCCGCCGTCTGTGACACCGCGGAGCTCTCGGTGATCTCGACTTCGAGGCGATCCCGGGGAAACCCGGTCTCGAGCAGGACGGCCGACACCCTGTCAACGAGCTCGGCCCGGCCCAGATCGCCCCCCGAGGCGTTGACGGCGAGGAGGAGATCGGGCAGGTCCGCCGCTCGCCACTCGGCCGCCTGGGCGCACGCCGCGTGGAGCACCCACGTGTCGATGGCGCTGATCACCCCCGTCTCCTCAGCGAGGGGGATGAAGGAGTCGGGAGGCACGAGACCTCGGCTGGGGTGGTGCCACCGCACCAGCGCCTCGCAGCCGACGATGGCGCCGTCGTCCACCGAGATGACCGGCTGGAACAGCACGCGCAGCTCGCTGCGCTCCACAGCGTTGCGGAGGTCCTGTTCCAGGCTCAGGCGTTCCGCGGCCGTCGCTTGCATGGTGGGCACGAAGACCTCCACCCTGCCCCTGCCCCCGGCCTTGGCCGCGTGCATTGCCAGCTCGGCGTTGCTCAGCAGCTCACCGGCATCGGTCTGCGCCGTGGACGAGGTGGCGACGCCGATGCTCAGGCCGACCACCAGGCTGCCGCCCGCGAACTCGAGGGGAGACTGGAACGCCTCGCCCAGGCGCTCCGACGCCTGAAGGGCGTCGCTCGCCTGACCGATGTCCTCGAGGAGCACAGCGAACCCGTCGGCGCCCAACCTCGCGAAGGTGTCGCCGGGGCGAAGCGCTGCCTGCATCCGTGCCGCAGCCGCCTGGAGAAGGGAGTCACCGGCGGCATGGCCCATGCTGTCGTTGACGTCCTTGAAGTGATCCAGGTCGATGGCCAGGACGCCGATGGTCGCGCTGCTGCGGCGCATCCGGGTGAGCGCATGTGCGACCCGCTCGGTGAGCAGGGCCCGGTTGGCGCCACCCGTCAGGGGGTCCCGGAAAGTCCCTTCACGCAGCTGCCTCTCCAGCCGGTTGCGTTCGGTCACGTCGTTGGCGATCGACAGGATCCCGGGACGACCGTCGAACTCCTCGGGCATGGCGGTGATCTCGACATCGATGAGACGTCCATCACGCAGCCGGTGGCGGGCCTTGAAGGCCGTCCTCCGTGTCCGTGCCCGGTTGAAGTCGACGGCGAGGCGGGCGGGGTCATGGCGGAGCGCGGTGATGGTCAGCGCCGCGAACTCCTCGGCGGAGTACCCGTACTTGGCCACGGCGGCGTCGTTGACGGCGAGGAAGCGCTGGGTCTCCGCGTCGAGCACCCACATCGGCTGGGGATTCTCATAGAACAGGCGGCGGAACCTCGCCTCGCTGGCGACGAGGGCGCTCTCGCACCGTCGGCAGATTTCGCGCAACTCGGTGTTCATCCGCATCCTGACCGCCGCCGCCGTGACCTGCTCGGCGACGAGACGGAGGGCCTTCACCTGGGCTTCGTCGAACGCATCGGGCTGGGACGAGGTTACGGTGATCGTCCCCAAGCCCACGTTCCCGTGGCGAAGGGGGGCGGTGATCACCGACCGCGCCCCCAGGCGGCGGCATACCTCCCGGTCCACCCGGGGGTCAGCCTCCGTGTTGCCGCAGACCTGGGCGACGCTGCCGAGCGCGGCGCGCCACGGATGGTCGGGCGCGGCGCCCCCGCGTCGGGAGCGAGCGGTGGGCCAGGTCCCTGCCTTCGCCCGGCGGACCAGACCGTCCGCATCCGCCACCTCGACCACGACTCGCTCGGCGCCGCATAGGGCCTGGGCCCGCTCAGCCGCCCGCCTGGCGATGGCTTGCAGGTTGGCCCCGCGGTCGAGGACCTCCTCCTGGCACGAGGGGAGGTCGAGAACCTGCCGCACCGAGGGCGCGCGTCCCACCCGCCGTCGGGCCTCAGGCACGGCCCCGGGAACTCGTCGCGGAAGGCTTGTCGCCATGCTGTTAACCCAAGCTAAGTGCGACGACGCCTCGTGCATCACACGGTTGGTGATGAAGCTGTCTCAGAACCGCTCAGGAGTGTCACGACACCGTCGCGTTTGGCGCGCCTGCCGCCTGCTCGGCTGTGGTCTTCAGCAGCGCCTACCGGAACGAAGTTCAACACCCTGCCTAAGTGGAGAAACAGCAGTGGCAGTCGGGATGAGGGTGCGGGAGAAGGGAGCGGGGGCGGTGGATCCCTGTGGACACCCTCAGTGCGAGCGATGCTGTCTCGCCTCCTCCTCGCGGCTACACGCGCAACCGCCATGATGCGCGCCGGAGAACCTCTCGCGTCGGCCTGACCCAGTGCAACCACCCGCCCTCGTGCCTTTCTGCTGATCTGTCAACCGGGTGGGGCCGTGAGCGGTAGCGTCATCTGAACCATCGTCCCGCACCCGGGGCTCGAGGTGATGTCCAGGCTACCCCCGGCGTCGCGGACCCGCTGCTCCAGGAGACGCAGCCCCATGTGGCCCCGCCGATGGAGCTGCTCGAGGCTGCCAAGGTCGAACCCGCGGCCGTCGTCGGCGACGCGCAGCAGTATGCCGCCGGTGTTGCGCTCCACCGAGAGCGTCACGCGCCGAGCCCGGGAGTGCTTGGCGGCATTGCGCACCAGCTCCTGAGCCACCCGATGGATGAGGCTGCGGACGCGCGCACCGCAGTCGAGCTCGCCCACCGTGACCTCGACATTCACACCACTGTCGGCGAGTGGGGCCAGCAGCTGGCTGAGGGCTCCGGCCAGGCCATCGCTGTCGATGTCGCCGCCGACAAGGGCACCCATCAGCGTGCGCAGCTCGGCGGTCACCGCCTGCAGGTCGTCGGTCATCCCGTCCAGGCTGACGGCCACAGAGGCGAGCCTCTCCGGTGATGCTCCACCGTCGCGGCGCAGACCTCGAGACAGGGTCGCGGTGCGGAGGGCGACGGCGCTGACCAGCTGGGTCACCCCGTCGTGGAGGTCACCGGCCAGCCGCTGACGCTCGCGGTCCGAGACCATCAGCGCCTCGTGGAGCAGTTCCTCCCGCTCATCGGCGAGATCGGCCTCGCGCCGCTCATAAGCGGCCAGGCTGCCCAGGAGGTCGCCAACCCGGCTGTGGAGAATGCGGAGGGCCATGGCCACGCCGAAGAAGGCGCCCGCGACCGCTAGCGCCGGCCAGACGTACCAGGCGGCCGCGCTGCCCACGCTCAGCGTCGCCGCCGCCAGCACGAGGCCGCCGCCGATGGCGGCCAGGCCGACTCCCCATCTCCGTGTTGGGGGCAGAATGCCGACGAGCGTCTGATGCAGATCCCCGGCATCGGCGACGGTGGGGTGACGCTGGAGGGCAGCGAGACGTCCGAACAGCCCCGAGGGAGGCGCAGGAGATCGAGCCCCCTTGTCTGCTGTCGCGTACATGGCCGACTTCAGCCTACGGCGGCCAGGTAACGAATCAGGGAGAAGTCCGTTGCAAAGCTTCTCCGTCGCAGGTACGGGCGTCGCAGTTCGGAGAAGCTTCACGGCATTCGCGCAACGAGGCTGTGCGTTCGGGGCTGAAGGGGGGCGATTCTATCTTCGAGGATCGCGCCGTTAACGTGGTCCGCCGGGACAGTGCGGGGAGGCGGGCAGTGGCCGCGCTCAGGGGTCCAGTGAGGGCGTTGGGAATGTAGAGAATGTCCCGCGCCGAGCCGAGGTCAGCTCGGTGCGGCGGCAGTCATCCTGCGCGTGAGTGGCGTCGGCTCCGACGCCGATGGCTGGAGGTTCTCTCCACGGATCGCCGTAAGAAGCACCTCGATATCAGAGTCCTTGCTGACAAACGCCGAGACCCCCGCCGCTGCGATCGTCCGGGTCACGAGTGCCTCACCAAACGCGGAGTATGCGACGAGCCGGATGCCTGGACAGACCTCTCGCAAAGCGCGTGCGGCCGCCCAACCGCCACCATCGGGCATGTTGACGTCGATGACCGCCACCCGAGGCTGTGTGGCCACCGCCAATCCGATCGCATCGGGAATCCGACCCGCCGTGCCGACGACGGTTAGCGTGTCGTCTGCCTCGACGGCCTCCTTCAGCGACGCAAGCAGCGCTGGATGATCGTCGAGAAGGAGCACGGTCACGGCCTCGGGGACGTCCTGGGAGCGTGAAGCGGTGTCGGCAGGCTCGGCGTGGTTGGTCACGGCGGCGGTCCTTCTCGCCTGATGGCAAGCCCATGGTGGCGGCTCGGCGCAAGGCTGGCAAGATTCGGATGCGTCACGCTCAAATGGCACACGTACACTACGAGGCGACTGGGAAGCAGCGCCGACGGGTAGCTGAGGAAGCATCGCTGTCCCCCCATCGCCGGTTCCCGAGCGCCGAGTGGCCATTCTCGATCCCAGCCTCCGGTGGGAGGCTCGGTGGTGGCTCTCACGACCCTCTCATGCCGCCTGTGCCAGCAGTTTGGACATGTGCACCAGGGTGCAGGCGAACGACCGTGAGCTCGGCCCCTAGCTGGTTGCGCTCGACGCCGGTGGAACGCGGCTTTCAGCGTTGTCCTCCAGGGAGGTGATGGCGTCGACCCCGCAACACTACGCCGCTCCCCTTCCCGGCACTCGCCGGACGCCACCGTTGAGCATCTCGTCATTCTCCATCGGAGGTGCACTCATGTTCGCCTCTATCGTCGGCGGCTCTCACCCCTTACGAACTTCTGCCGTGGACCACCTACGTGGCCTGGGTGCGGCCGGCCACCGTCCGCCCGCGCGCCCATAAGCGCGCGGCCGTTATGCTCGCCGCCGGCGCCGTCCTCCGCGATCACCGAAGCTGCGTGAACGAGTCGAACGACGCCTGGATGGCGTGGTCGCTCTTACACCACCTTGACAGACGCGGCCAGCGGATGCGGCGAGTGGGCACAAGGGGCTCCTCCACCCGCGCGGGGAACTCCTACAATCTCATCGTGCTTCCCACCGACGGTTTCGCCCGTGCCGGCATCGTCAGCCACCGCGGGTTGAACCTCATTCCCACGGCGTTGCCCGCAGGGCGGGCAAGACACTCTTTCGGAGCCGGTCCGTTTGCTCGATTGATCATGCCGCCACTGCCCAACGCTCCCGGCGTGTACCTGTGGGAGAAAGACGGAAAGGTCGTATACGTCGGTCAGACGCGCATGCCGTTTGCCAAGCGCCTTGGCCCAAAGGGGTGCTCGACGATCAGCGCCTACAAGACCTTCGCTTGGCAGCCTGGGCGGCGAAACGGGGGGCAGCAAACCAACTGCCGGGTCAACGCACTAGCGAACGCGTCGCTTTCCGCGGGCAGTGTCATAACCATCTGGTATCGCGTAACTCCCTCCGACATGGCAGCGATCGAAGAGGCGCGCTGGATGGCAGCCTTTGGGACGCCCAAATGGAATCGGCGGACAGAGCGCGAGTAGCGGACGCTGTCAACGGGCACGACACCCTGGCAGGCCTCCGGCGGCTCCCGCCATCGCGGTCGGTCAGCCCGGGCTGGCTTGAACTTGCGCGGCTCGTTAGGTAGTTACGACGATGCTGGCGTTACCAGCGCTCAAAGGCTGTGGCGGCTAGGGTCCTTTGGCCCTAGGCCGCGTCTTGCAGGCATCGCCTGGTGCGATCCCGAGGCGTTCCTGCCCAACGTGGTCGAAAACCCCCACCTCGAGCCGCCGCCGCCCGGCCCGTAGCCCGACCCTTGGCTCCTGGCGGGGGGTCACCTGAGATCGGGCATACAGCATTGACAGCGAGCCGGCCTATTAATGGCTCACTTCAGATCCTGGTCGCTTCTCCCTGCGTACGCCTCTACGCACGGGCGCGCGTGAGCACTTTAAATGCCTTCCATGGTGTCTATGGTGTAGGCCCGAATACGAGCGTGACGCGATTGATTCCCAAGGTGTAGTGGATGATCGCGTTGTTGGACGCATCTGGCGCAGGCCGTCACCACGTGACGGGGCGCTCGTCACCACGTGACGGCCAGAGGAGCCGAATACGCCGTCACCACGTGACGGATCCGGTCACCACGTGACGGGAGCGAGTGCTAGAGTCCGCGTTCACATGGGACGGGAGAGTGGGATCGCCAGTGCCTAGGGCGCCGCGCCGCGCGGATCCGCAGGCCAGGATGAAGCGCCAGAGCGAGGAGAGGCACCGCCTCCTCGAGGCCGCCCGCCAACTCCAGGGCGAGATCCTGCCTGCGCTGCTCGCCGAGGTGGAGGCCCGGCGCCTGACCGTGGTCGGTGCCGCCGCGCTTCTCGGGGTGAACCACTCCGTGGTCTCCGGGATGATCTCCCGAGCTCGCCGCCGAGCGGAGAGGAGCCTTGACGCAGCGCGACTCGCCACAGCCGCTGACTTAGAGGCAGCGGAGCGTCGCCTGGAGGGGATCTGAGCGAGAAGTGATACGGCCTCTGGGCGGTGGCACACAATGCACGGGCGACGGGCGATCCGTAGCATCGGGACCATGGCGCTGACGCTCGCCCAGTTCGTGGCCCAGTACGCCGGGCAGACGGGCGGCGGCTGTGGCGGCTTCCCCCGAGGGCAGTGCACCGCGCTCGCCTGTGCGTGAACCTCGGGCTCAGCACCCCGTGCGGGAGTTGCGGTGCGCCCGACCACTGTGACGGGGTCTGCTGGCAGGGAGCCGGCTATCCGGGTTGGACCTGGATCGCCAACGGCCCGACCAACGTCCCCTCGCCCGGCGACATGGTGGCGTACCACGACTGCGGGTCAGAGGAGATCGGGCCGAGTGGCCATGTGGGCATCTTCGTCTCCGGAGACGCCAGCAGCTTCCAGGCGTTTACCCAGAATTGGGCCGGGGAATACTGCCAGGTGGTCAGCCACGACTACTCCTGCGTGGTGGGCTGGCAGCATCCGGGCGTCTCCATTGCCCCCGCCTCGCGCGCGCCGTCGCCCTGTCCCACCTGCGAGCCGTGCTCAGTCTGCCAGGGGCTCCAGATGCGTCTCCTCCTGCCCGGCGGGCTGGACCTGCGCTGGCGGGCTCTGCTCCCCGCCCGTCTCGCCCGTGCCGTCGACACCCACCCCGACGCCGTCCTCGGGCGTCAACCAGGCCATGACCGTCGCCGCCGGGATCCTGGTCGTGGCCCTCACGGGGGCGGCGAGTTGGGAGGCGCTCCGGCACCGTCCCGCCCCGGGACTGGGAGGAGCACCGTCGACAAGCCCTGCCAGGACGGCCCAGCGCGGCGCTGAGCGGCCTCCCACCCCTCCGCGACCATTGTTTGGCGGGGGAGGGCCTCGGGGGCCGTCTGCGGGCGCGGAGCGGGGGTAGGTGGCGGCGGTCGCAGGCCAAGAGGCTCAGCGAAGACCGTATGAAGCCAACGGCATTCGGCGTTAGAAAGGAGGGCGGCGGCGGCCTGGCGCCAGCGGTCACCGTAGCGAGCCTGCTCATCGTGGCGGGATCAGCGCTGCTCGCGGCGGACGAGGGGCTTCGGGGACGCCTTTCGATCCTCTTTGGGGGCTGGCCGGCCAAGCCGCTCACCCCGAGCGGGCCGCCTGTGCGCGGTGGTGTCTCCGACACTGAGTTGCAGTGCCTCCAGGCGCTCGCGTCGGGGGGGCGGGTGCTCGAATTCGGCACCGCCTATGGCTACACCGCCATCGGGATGGCACTCGTCGCCCGCCAGGTCGTGACCGACGATCCTGGCTTCTCCCCGGCGGATGCCGACGCCCTGGAACAAAATCTTGCTGCCTACGGGGTGATGGACCGCGTGACCATCGTCCAGGAGACCTCGGCGGTCTTCTGCCTGGCTGGCGACGGAGGTTTCAACCTCTGTTTCGTCGATGGAGATCACTCCGAGACCCAAGCGGGTGATGACTGTGAGTGCGGGTGGGCGTCCCTCGGCCCGGGGGGCGCGCTCTGCGTCCACGACTACACGACTGCGTATTTCGGGGGAAATCGACCGCCCGTTTCGGTCGATTCCGACCACCTGTTTCGGCGGAATCCGACCAGGCATTTCGGTTGAATCCGACCACCTGTTTCGGTGATTCCGACCACCTGACGAAGCCGTTAGATCCCATAGCTTCTTGTCAAGCCTCAGGGGCGGTTGGAGGTGTCGTGGCGGCGCTGCCATGCGCCGCATCGAAGGCCTTGCCACCACGCCAGACGCCCCAGACGAGTGAGAGGGCCTTGCTCATGCAGTGGCCGACCGCGTTCATGCGGCTCTTCCCCGCGGCCCGCTTGCGGGCGTAGTGGGCCCGGATGACCGGGTTGTGCTGGATGCCGACGATGGCCATCCGGTAGGCAGCCTCCCGGAGGAAGGCGTTGCCGGTCTTGGCCATCACCCAGCTGGTCTCCGGGTTGACGCCCTTCTTGCCCGAGCTGCGCTCCTGGGGATGCACGCCGGCGTAAGCGAGCAGCTGGTCGACGTCGGTGAAGCGCCAGATGTCGCCGATCTCCGCCATGAGCGCTCCGGCGGTCGACGGCCCCACCCCCGGGATCGTCAGCAGGCGCTGAGCGACCTCACCATCGAGGAGCGCTGCCACCCGTCGGTCCGCCTCCTCGATCTGCTGCTCCAGGAGGTCGTATTGACCGATCAGCAGCCGCATCTCGAACCCCACCTGGACCTCAAGTTCCGGCGCCGCCACCGAGGTCGCGGCCCGACGCTTGAGCTCCGCCGCCTTGGCAGGCCCGATGGCTCGAGCACCCCTGCCTGGCCGCCGGAGCTGGGCCAGCGTCTCGGCACGCATCCGCGCCACCGTCCGTGCCGTCGGGGCCCGCCGCAGCACCGCCAGAGCGCTCATGCAGGTGGGGTCGTCCCAGACCTCGGCGAGCTCCGGAAACCCGATGTCCACCAGGCGGAGGATCCGCTGGCAGACCTGGCCCTGCTCCCGAGCCAGGCGCAGGGCGAAGCGGGAGGCCTCGCGCAGCTCCGCCCCCACCAGGGGCTCGCGGGTTGGGGGCTGATCGACCATGGCGAACGTCGCCAGTGTGCGCGCATCGGCGGGGTCGCTCTTGCTCCGCTGCAGCCGGCGCTTGCCGAAGTACTTCGCCTCCAGCGGGTTGACCACTGCCACCGGGTAGCCCTGGCGGCAGAGGTGGCTGGCCAGGTTGAACCAGTAATGGCCGCTGGACTCCATGACCACCCGAGCCACCGGCTCCGGCTGCCGCCTGAGCCAGGCATCGAGATCGTCGAACCCTCCCCGGTTGGCGGCGATCTTCAGCCCCCTGCGCTCCGCCTCCTGCGCCCCCTCGCGGCACACCGCCACGGCATGGCTCTCGCTCCCGATGTCAATCCCCACGGCGACGCTCATCTGCGCACCTCCCCGAGTGGGCTGCGACCCCCAGGGGCACCCGCCGATCTCCGCCACGCGTGGGCTGATGCTCCATCACCGGTCCTTGCCGTCGGATCCCCATCACCGCTCCAAGGCGAAGAGCGAGGGCCGGTCACTAACGGTATCGGTCGAACTGCCGGATAGCCGGACGCCGGTCTCCCCGCAAGGGTCAAGATCGGTGCGATTCTGACCCCTGCCCGCGTTATATCAGCC
>Ga0181527_1002687_pt1 | contig 16447 bp, 14 predicted proteins | sample PEATcosm2014_Bin_30_FD_119762 | JGI IMG/M metagenome (GOLD analysis project Ga0181527, IMG submission 119762) | Peatland microbial communities from MTU Mesocosm Facility, Houghton, MI, USA - PEATcosm2014_Bin06_60_metaG | ecosystem: Environmental > Terrestrial > Soil > Wetlands > Peat | place...
CTGACGCGCCAGGCGCGGTCCTCGTAATGCGCGGGAAACACGTCGACCGTATCGCCGCGCACGCGAAACGTGCCGCGAATGAAATCGGCCTGAACGCGGCGGTATTGCAGCGCGACGAGGTCGGCGATCAGCTGCCGCTGTTCGAGCTTTTCGCGCAGCGTCACGCCGAAGGTCATCGCGGTATAGGTCTCGACCGAGCCGATGCCGTAGATGCAGGACACCGAAGCGACGATGATGACGTCGTCGCGCTCCAGCAGAGCGCGCGTGGCGGCGTGGCGCATCCGGTCGATCTGCTCGTTCACCGAGGATTCTTTTTCGATATAGGTGTCCGAGCGCGGCACATAGGCCTCGGGCTGGTAATAATCGTAATAGGAAACAAAATATTCGACGGCGTTGTTGGGAAAGAAACTCTTGAACTCGCCATAGAGCTGCGCCGCCAGCGTCTTGTTGGGCGCGAGGATAAGCGCCGGGCGCTGCGTGCGCGCGATGACCTGCGCCATCGTGAATGTCTTGCCGGAGCCGGTGACGCCGAGCAGCACCTGGTCGCGCTCTCGCGCCTCGATCCCTTTCACCAGCTCCGCGATGGCGTGCGGCTGGTCACCGCAAGGCTGATATTCCGACACCAGCTCGAATTTGACGCCGCCCTCGGATTTTTGCGGCCGCTCGGGACGATGCGGCGTCCAGGCCTGCTTGTCCCGGATATTGGGGTCGCCGAGCCGCAGAAGCTGATCGAGACTGTCGATCGTGGCCTGCACGCCGCCGCCACCGCCCATGTTTTGGACGGCGTTTCCCGCGGATTCGTCGCCAAGCCCGTATTTCTCGATCTCCGCCGGATCGAGGCCCGTGATCGCGCCGGAATCGTAAATCGCCTGCGCGGCCTCCCCGAAACCGGCTCCGGGCTCGACCAGTGCGGGATTGAGCAGCGCCGCGAGATGCGGCTCCAACGGCGAAAGCTCCGGCTTCGCCGCTTTGGCTCGCGTCGCGCGGACGGGGGATTTCTTCGAGGATGAAGTCATGGAGGTCCTTTGGGACGCCCGCCGCGAGCAGCGGGCTTCGCCGGCAATATAAGCGGCTTGCGCGCGGATGGAAGCGGCAAGGATCCGCCGCCGCCAGATGGCATGGGGCGACACGGCGCCGATTGTGCTAAAAAGGAACGGGATCTCGCGGTCTGGAGCCTCTCCCGCCGCGGCGAATCGAACGGGGGCAATCGCGATGCTAAGCAAAATGCCCAATTGGACAAGGCTCTTGACCGATTCGGTCAAGCTCGGCGTGAGCGCCAATCACGTCATCGCGCTGCGCATGGCGAAGCTCGCGCACGGGGACGCCGCCGCCCACGCCGAGAGCAAATTAATGCTCGACGAGAAGGTCAGGGCCGCCATCGACGCCAATTTGGAGGCCGCGCGCAGCATCATGACCGGTCAGGCCCATCTCGCGCCCACCCGCGCCCTGAGCGTCTACCAAAAACGCGTGCACAAAAATTTGAGTCGTCTGTCGAATAAGAGGTGAGCGACTTCCGGCGATCACGCGGGAGCCGTTGAAATGCTCGTAGGGCGACCGCGCCGGCGCGGCGCTTTATGCGCCGCGCGCGTGGGCGTGACTAGTTATCCAAGAAGCTCCGCAGCTTCCGGCTCCGCGACGGGTGCTTCAGCTTCCTTAGCGCCTTCGCCTCGATCTGGCGGATGCGCTCGCGCGTCACTGAAAACTGCTGGCCGACTTCCTCCAGCGTGTGGTCGGTGTTCATGCCGATGCCGAAGCGCATCCGCAGCACGCGTTCCTCGCGCGGCGTCAGCGACGCCAGCACGCGCGTCGTCGTCTCGCGCAGATTCGACTGGATCGCCGCCTCGATCGGCAGCACGGCGTTCTTGTCCTCGATGAAATCGCCGAGATGCGAATCCTCCTCGTCGCCGATTGGCGTCTCCAGCGAGATCGGCTCCTTGGCGATCTTGAGCACCTTGCGCACTTTTTCGAGCGGCATGGCGAGCTTTTCGGCCAGTTCCTCGGGCGTCGGCTCGCGGCCGATTTCGTGCAGCATCTGGCGCGACGTGCGCACGATCTTGTTGATCGTCTCGATCATATGCACGGGAATGCGGATGGTGCGCGCCTGATCGGCGATCGAGCGGGTGATCGCCTGCCTGATCCACCATGTCGCATAGGTCGAGAATTTATAGCCGCGCCGATATTCGAACTTATCGACCGCCTTCATCAGGCCGATATTGCCTTCCTGAATGAGGTCGAGGAACTGCAGGCCGCGATTGGTGTATTTCTTGGCTATGGAGATGACGAGGCGGAGATTGGCCTCGACCATTTCCTTCTTGGCCTGGCGCGCCTCGCGCTCGCCCTTTTGCACCATATGCACGATCTTGCGGAACTCGGAGATTTCCAGCCCCGTCTCGGTCGCGAGCGCATGGATGTCCGAACGCAGCTCCTTGATGCGGTCCTTGTCCTCGGCGACAAACTCCCTCCAGCCGCGCGACCCGAGCTTCGCGACGCGGGCGACCCATTTGGGATCGAGTTCGGAGCCGTGGAATTTGTCGAAAAAATCCTCGCGCGCGACGCCATGCGAATCGGCGAGCCGCAGCAATTTGGTCTCGAAGCCGATCAGCCGCTTGTTGATGTCGTAAAGCTGCTCCACCAGCGCCTCGATGCGGTTCTGGTTGAGCGAAAGCGATTTGACGTCGGCGACGATCTCCTTCTTGAGCGTCTTGTATTTGCGCTCCTGGGCGGGCGTGAGCGTTTCGTTTTTCAGCCGGTTCTCGACGTTCTGATCCTGCAGCCGCCGCAGCTTCTTGTATGCGTCGGCGACGCGCGCGAAGGTTTCGAGAACCTTGGGCTTGAGCTCGGCTTCCATCGCCGAGAGCGACACGGAATTATCCATGTCGTCTTCCTCGTCGAAGTTCTCCTCGGGCGGCGGCGCTTCATCGCCAAGACCCGCGCCAAGACCCGCTGCAATACCTGCTCCAATACCTGCCGCGAGACCCGCCGGGGGCGTTCGCGGAGCGGTCGCTGGCGCGAGGCCCACCGTGTCGGCGGCGCCCGGCGCCTTGGCCGTCGCCTTGCCCTCGGGGCCGGCGTAGGTCGCCTCGAGGTCGATGATGTCGCGCAGCAGAACCTTGCCGGCCTCGAGTTCCTCGCGCCAAATGATGATGGCCTGAAAGGTCAACGGACTTTCGCACAGGCCCGCGATCATCGCCTCGCGGCCGGCTTCGATGCGCTTCGCTATCGCGATTTCGCCCTCGCGCGAGAGCAGTTCGACCGAGCCCATCTCGCGCAGATACATGCGGACGGGATCGTCCGTGCGATCGGTCGGCTCGGTGACGCGGGTCGCGACCGCGGTCGTCCGCGCGGCTTCCACCAGTTCGCCGCCCTCGGGCTCTTCTTCCTCGGCCGGGGCCGCCTCTTCCTCGGCCTCGTCGGCGTCGTCGCCCTCGGAGACGGTGATGCCCATTTCGGACAGCATTGAATAGACGTCCTCGATCTGGTCCGAGGACACCTCCTCGGAAGGAAGAACGGCGTTCAACTCGCTATAAGTGACGAAGCCGCGCTTTTTGGCGAGCTTGATCATCCGCTTCACGGCGGCGTCATTCAGGTCGAGCAACGGACCATCGGAGGCCTCGGTGATGACAGCAGCCTCGCCTTCAACCTTTTCCTCGTCTTTTTTCGCCATTCACTCGCTCCGAAACTGTCCATGGAAGATCGCGTCGGCGTAGGGCGCACCCGTCGCAAACGCCCTTCCATATAATGGCGCCCTCTCAGGGCTCGCCGAAAGCCTTGCGCGAGGCGCCTCGAATTTGCTTAAAGATGAGCCACTGGAAAGCCCATCGACCCGCATGGTTGCGACATCGCCGCCGAATCGCTCAAGTCCCACACTTGCCGGCGACCGCCTAACGCTCCCTTAACCATCTGGCGCCGGCGGCGACAGCATCACAGAACACGATTGACGCGACCCGACATTGCTCCGAAACCCTCGAGAGCAGCTTCGGTTCCATCGAGCGTCGATAACTGTGTCTGAATATCCGCCAGTCTCGCGGCGTCCTCCTCATTGGGATCCGCCGCCAGACGCCCCTCGATCACACGCAACTCTCTATTTAGCGCCCAAACTTTGTGATGCAAGCTTAAAGCTTGTCGCAGCGTCGCGGCGGCGTCGGCGGTCGCCGCCTCCGGCTGAACGCTCCAGAGATTGGCGTGGGCGACCATGCCCTCGAGACGCGCGTGGAATGGCGCAAGTCCAGACTCTTCAATGAGTTGGATCAGCGCGCTCGTGGACGCGGCCTCGCCCTCGGCCTGGGTCGAGGCGCCGCGCACCATCAGATCGCGCAGCGCATTGGCCTCCCGCGCCTCGAACTCCATCGCCGCCAGATCCTCGATATGGTCGGCGAGCAATGGCGGGTGGTTGATAAGAACCAGCAAAATAAGGCATTCGCGCGCCGACACCTGTGGCTTGACGCCTTTAAAGAGCGGCGAATTGGCCAAGGCAGGGCCGACCCGCACCGGTCCCGACGCGGCGTTCGGGCGCCCAAACCCTATACCGCCCGAGCCCGATCCGCCAAAGCCGGTTCGGCTAAAATTTTTGCGCGGCCGCCAATCCCGCCCCCCGCCGCGCGACGCCTCCTCGGGGCCGAACAGCTTCGACAGCCGCGCCGAAAGATCCTGCCCGTAATAGCGACGCAGCGCGGCGTCCTGGATCTGGCCGGCGACCTCCGCGAGGCGGCGCTCCAGGGCGGCTCGACGCTCGGGCGTATCGAGCGGGCGCTCCTGCGTTTCGCGCCGCCACAGCATCTCGACCAGCGGCAGCGGCGCGCTCATCGCCTGCTCCAGCGCGCCGGCGCCGCCCGAACGCAACAGTTCGTCCGGGTCTTGCCCACCCGGCAGCAGCACGAAACGCAGCGTCTTGCCGGGGCCGATCAGCGGCAAGGCGGTGTCGATGGCGCGATCGGCCGCCTTGAGGCCCGCCTTGTCGCCGTCGAAACAAAGGATCGGCTCCTCCGCCATGCGCCACAGCAGCGCGCATTGCTCGGGCGTCAGCGCGGTGCCGAGCGGGGCGACGACGTGGGCGAGGCCCGCCGCCGTCATGGCGATCACATCGATATAGCCCTCGACGGCGATCACCGTCCCGGCCTCATGCGCCGCCTTGCGCGCGTTGTGCAGATTATAGAGCGTCGCGCCCTTGTGAAACAGCGGCGTTTCCGGCGAATTCTTATATTTGGCCTGAGCGTCCTTATCGAGCGCCCGCCCGCCGAAGGCGATCACCGCGCCGGCGCGGTCATGGATCGGGAACATCAGCCTGTGCCGGAAGCAATCGTAAGGGACGGCGATGTCGTCGCCATGGCTCAGCAGACCCGCCTCGCTCATCGCCTCCACGCTTACGCCCTTGGCGGCGAGCGCGTCGCGCAAATTATAGCGGCCCCGCGGCGCGTAGCCGATGCGAAAATGCGCCTGGGCGGCCGGCGAAATCTCCCGCCGGGCGAGATAATCCCGCGCCTCGCGCCCCTCCGCGCTTTTAAGCTGCTTTTGAAAATATTCCGCCGCCCAATCCATGATCTGCGTCAAGGAAGCGCGCTTGCGATCGCTCTCGCGCTGTTCGCTGGTCTCGACCGGCATGGGCAGCCCGGCCATGCCGGCGAGCCGTTCCACCGCCTCGGGGAAGGATAAGCCCTCGGCCTCCATCAGAAAGGAGAAGCCGTCGCCGGTCTTATTCGAGGAAAAACAATGATAAAAGCCCTTTTGGTCATTGACATAGAAAGACGGCGTTTTCTCGGCGTTGAAAGGCGACAACCCGCGCCATTCCCGCCCCTGTTTTTTCAGCTGGACTTTCTTCCTAACGACCTCCGATACGGGCAGCCGAGCCCGGATTTCGTCAAGGAAGGAGGGAGGAAATTTCATCGGCGTCCAAGTTAGCGGGAGGCCTTCCCTATCACCATGCGCGACGTCCGCGCATAAAATTCACGACGGCGCGCCCGCTCTTCACATAGAGCGGACGAAGCCGCGCTCCCTGGAAATTCGTCGAACTTGGCCGGCGCGAGCCGTCCGCCTACTGACTGGCCCAGATAATGCGCGACATCCAACCGATCTCCTCCCGCGTCAGCACGCGGTCGGAGCCGCCGCTGGCGAGAGGTTTCAACTCCAGCGTCCGCGCGGATAGGTTCTTCAGTTCGGCGATCAGCAATTCGCCTTCGAGGGTCTTGACGGCCACGCGGTCGCCCGGCCGCGCCGGCGCGTGGGGCGAGACAATCAGCAGGCCGCCGTCGCGAAACAGCGGCGCGAACGAGCCGCCGGAAATCTTGAGCGCGTAGCACGCGTCGTCGAGGCCGGACGGGAAAGTCGACCTCGGCCCAAGCCGGGCCGGCGGGGCGGCCAGCCGCGTCGAACGACCCGTCCTTCGCGGCGTCGGCGAGACCGATCGCGGGGACGCGGCGTCGCGCCGCGACGCCATCGCGCTCGCCCGCCAGCGTCAGAAATTCGCCAGGCCCCTCCCCCGTCGCGGCGAGCGCCTTGGCGATGGATTCGGTGGAGGGCCAGCGTTGCCGCCCGCCCGGCGCCGCGCGCTTGGAAGGGTTGAAGGTCGTGGGATCGAGGCCCGCCTTGCGGGCGAGTCCGGAGGCCGATAGCCCATGACGCTCCGCCAGCGCGTCGAGCGCCGCCCAGATTTGTCGATGCGAGAATCCCGGGGCCATCTCGGTTTGTCTTCCTAGCGCCAAGAAATAGAGGATAGGAAGCCGTTCCGCAACGTTGGCCAGCGCGGGAATGCTCCGACGCCGCGTTTAGCGGCCCTCCGCCGCGGCCGCTTCCGCCGCCGCGGGGGTCAGCAGTTGCGCCGCCGCCAGCGTCGCGAAACGCCCGCCCTTTTTCACCAATTCGTCGAAGGAGCCGCTCTCGACGATCTCGCCATTGTCGAACACCAATATGCGGTCGGCGCTCCGCACGGTGGCGAGGCGATGCGCGATTACGAAGGTCGTGCGCCCCTTGGTGGCGGCTTCCAGCGCCTTTTGAATTTGTTTCTCCGTGGTCGCGTCGAGCGCGCTGGTGGCTTCGTCGAACACTATGATCGGCGGATCCTTGAGCAGCGCGCGGGCGATCGACAGGCGCTGGCGCTCGCCGCCCGAGAGACCGCGTCCGCGCTCGCCGATATTGGTCCGGGCGCCCTCGCTCTGGCGCGCGACGAAGCCCGCCGCCTGCGCCAGTTCGAGCGCGGCGTCGATTTCCGCCTGCGTCGCATCCGGCTTGCCGATGCGCAGATTTTCCACGATCGAGCGCGCGAACAGCATCGGCTCCTGAAACACCACGCCGATATTGCGGCGCAGGGAGGCGAGCGTCAGATCGCGGATGTCGACGCCGTCGATCATGACCGCTCCCTCGATCGGATCGAATACGCGATGCAGCAGACCGAGCGTCGTCGATTTGCCCGAACCGGTGGCGCCGACCAGCGCGACGGTCTCGCCGGGCCGCGCCGAAAAGCTCGCGTGGCGCACGGCCATGCGCTTGCCGTCATATGAATAGCTCACATTCTCGAACACAACGGCGCCGTCGAGGCGGCCGGCGTCCTTGGCGTCGGGCCGGTCGGCGATGGCGGGATGCGTGTCGAGAATGGCGTAGAACTCGCGCAGCTTGGCCGACTGTTGAAACAGGAAATTGATGAAGCCGACAGCCTGTTCGAGCCGGCCGATCAGCATGGTGGCGAAATTGATGAAGGTGACGATCTCGCCGACCGTGGCCTGTCCCCGCATATGCAGCCAGGCGCCGAGCAGAAAAATCGCCAGCACGGTGATGGTCGCCGAGGCGCGGCTCGCCACCACCACCAAAGCCCACCAGGACAGAATCGGCAGTTGCGCGGCCAGCAGATCGTCGATGATCCGCCGCAGCGCCTGGGATTCGCTCTGGGCGCGGGTAAAGCTCTGCACGACCGACACATTGCCGAGCGCGTCCGATGCTCTGCTGGCCAGCGCCGCGTTATAACGCTCCACCGCCGCCTGCAGCGTGTCGGTGCGGCGCAGCACGATCGTCGTCACCACGTAAAACAGCGCCACCATGACGATCAGCAGGCTGGCGAGACGCCAGTTATAGAGCAGCGTCGCCGGCAGCAGCAGGAACAGCGCGAAGAAGGTCGCGCAATTCTCGCGAAAAAACGACAGCCACAGGCTGAACATCGCGGTCGAGCCCTCGAGCATCGACTGCAACAGCCGGCCCGAATGGACATTGGCGTGGAAGCTCAACGGCAGATTGAGCACATGATCGAAATATTGCGCCATCACGGCGAGCCGGCTGCGATGCGCCAGTCGATCCGCGTTGAGCCCGACCGCCATCGAGGCGAAAATCGAAAACAGACCGAAGCCGGCCCAAGCGGCGACGGTCGGCAGCAAATCGCTAAAAGTGAGCGTCGCTCCCTGCGCCTGCGCGCCGGTCATGATGTCGACGATGCGGCCGAACAGGATCGGCTCGGCGAATTGCGCGCCCGCCAGCACGAGATTGGCGAAGACCAGCATATAGGCCAGCGTCGCCTTTGGCCGCAGTTGACCCAGCACGCGCAGATAGACGGAGAACACGGACATGGCGGGGGCTTTCGGTCGAGCGGACAGCCGGCCTTACAAGGCGCGGCGGCGCGGCGCAAGGGAGACGCGCGGCGGGACGAGGCGCCAGCTCGGGATTTTGGCTTTGCGCCAGGAGCGAGAACGGGCAGGGATTGGCCGCTCGCCCCCGCGCAATCTAAGCCACTAATTTTAAGAATGCGATGCGCGTCGCGATGTTTCCTCTTCGCGCGCCGCTTGACTGGATCTGACATTTCGATATTTATGGAAGAATGGAAAAGATTGACGCCATAGCGGCTCTGGCCGCCCTTGCTCAGGAAACGCGCCTCGATGTTTTTTGTCTGCTCGTACAGACGGGTCACGCCGGATTGCCCGCCGGACAGATCGGCGAACGCCTCGGGCTGCCAGCCGCCACGCTCTCGTTTCACCTGAACCATCTGAAACAGGCGGAACTCATCACCTGCCGTCGCGAGAGTCGATCGCTCATCTACGCGGCGTCCTATCCCACGATGAACGCCCTCATGAGCTACCTGACGGAAAATTGCTGTCAGGGCGACGACACATGTTGCGTCGAAGTTTGCAAATCCCCAGCCGCCGAAAAGGAGAACGCGCGATGAAACGACTTCACGTTCATGTCGCCGTCGACGATCTCGCTCATTCGATCAGCTTCTACAATGCGCTGTTCGCGATGGAGCCGACCGTTACGAAGTCCGACTATGCGAAATGGATGCTCGACGATCCCCGCGTCAATTTCGCGATTTCGAAGCGCGGCGCGAACGCGGGCTTGCAGCATCTCGGCATTCAGGTCGAAACGGCGGAAGAGCTGGGCGAAGTTTACGAGCGCCTTCGGCATGCGGGAAGACCCGTGATCGAAGAAGGCGAGACTGTCTGCTGCTACGCGACCTCGGAAAAATCATGGATCACCGACCCGCAGGGGCTTTGGTGGGAGACATTTCTGACGTCGGGCGAAAGCACGGTCTACGGCGGCGACGCGCCGCTCGACGCGGCGGCGGCGGAGACAACGGCCTGTTGCGCGCCAAAGACGCCGCAAGGCGCGTGTTGCGCTCCGAAGCCCGACCTGCCCGCCGCCGCCCCTTGTCGCGCCAAGACCGAGGAGCAAGACCATGACCGATAAAAAATACGATGTGCTGTTCCTTTGCACCGGCAATTCGGCGCGGTCGATCATCGCCGAGAGCATTTTGCGCAAGGAAGGCGGCGACCGCTTCAACGCTTTTTCCGCGGGCAGCCACCCCAAGGGGGCGGTCAATCCGCTGGCGATCAAGGTTCTTGAGAGCATGGGCTATCCGACCGACGGCATGCGTTCGAAGCCCTGGGACGAGTTCACCGGCGAGGGCGCGCCCAATCTTGATTTCGTCTTCACGGTCTGCGACAGCGCCGCCGGCGAAGCCTGCCCAGTTTGGCCCGGCCAACCGATGACGGCGCATTGGGGCATTGAAGATCCGGCCGCCGTCGAGGGAACCGAAATAGAGAAGGAGCGCGCCTTCGTGCTGGCGCTGCGCTATTTGCGCAACCGCATCACTATATTCAACGCCCTGCCGATCAAGCGCCTCGACAGGCTGGCGCTCAGCGCCAAGCTGCGGGAAATCGGCGAGACCGAAGGGGCGTCGCTTGCCGCGAAGGCTAACGCATGAACGCCGACATGGACATTCTCATCTATCACAATCCGGCTTGCGGCACGTCGCGCAACACGCTCGGCCTCATCCGAAATTGCGGCGTCGAACCCCGCGTGATCGAATATTTGAAGACGCCGCCGAGCCGCGACGAACTGCTGGCGTTGCTCGCCCGCATGGGGATTTCTCCGCGCGATCTTCTGCGCAAAAAGGGAACGCCGTACGACGAGTTGAAGCTGGACGATCCCGCGCTCACGGACGACCAGCTGATCGACGCCATGATGGCGCGGCCGATCCTTATCAATCGCCCCATCGTCGTGACGCCGAAGGGCGTCAAGCTATGCCGGCCTTCCGAGGCGGTCCTCGACATTCTGCCGCTGCCGCAACAAGGCGAGTTCCGCAAGGAAGACGGAGAACTGGTCGTCAACGCCGCCGGCCAAAGAATCGGTTCGGCGTGCGCGCCGAGCCGCTGAACAGACGCCGCGCCGTCGAATTTCCGGCGCGGCGTTCCGCCTCGAAACGCGAACATGATTTCGCTACGCCCAACGATCCGACTTCGAACGACACGCGCCTAAATCGCGGATCGCTTCCAACTGGAGAAGTTCCGATGAAGCATAGAGTCGTCATTGCCGCATTCGGCTCGACCATGCTGGCGACGCCCGCCGCGCTTGCCCTGGACGCGAGTCTCCCCGCCTATCAGACCGTCAAGGGACTTTCGGGCGAAATCAAATCGGTCGGGTCCGACACTTTGGACCGCGAGATGGAACTGTGGGCCAAAGGGTTCAAGGAACTCTACCCAAGCGTGAAAATCGAAATCGAGGGCAAGGGCTCCGCGACGGCCCTGTCCGCGCTGCTCGCGGGCGATTCTCAATTCGGCCCCATGTCGCGTCCGATGACAGGCGCCGAGAGCGAGGCGTTCGAGAAGAAATTTGGCTATAAGGTCTCCAACTTCCGCGTCGCGGTCGACGCGCTCGCCGTCTATGTCAACAAGGACAATCCCATCGAGTGTTTGACGATGGAGCAAGTGGATCGGATTTTCTCGTCGACGCGCAAGGGCAGCGGCGGCAAAAGCATCGACACATGGGGCAATGTCGGCCTAACAGGCGACTGGGCTTCGAAGCCGATCTCCCTTTACGGCCGCAACACAATTTCCGGAACATACGAGTTCTTCAGGCAAACCGCCCTGTACAACGGGGACTACAAGCCGGAGGTCAAACAGCAGGTCGGTTCGGAGGCGGTCGTCGAGGGGGTCGCGGGCGACAAATTCGCGATCGGATATTCCGGCCTCGGCTATAAAGCGGACAGCGTCCGCTCCGTGCCGCTGTCCCTATTTTTCGGCGGAAAATGCTACGACACCTCCTCCGAAGCGACACTGTCCGGAAAATACCCGCTGGCACGCTATCTCTATATTTATGTGAACAAAAAGCCGGGCGAAACTCTCGACCCGCTGCGCGGCGAGTTCATCAAATATATTCTGTCCAAGGATGGCCAGACGCAAACGGAAAAAGGCGGCTATTACCCGATCACCGAGGAAATCCGCGAAGCCGAATTGCATCGGCTGGGACTTTCGGGCGCGAAATGATCGCCTCGGATACCGCTTCTCATGAACACATCCTGCCCGACGAAACTTCGGTCGCGTCGGGCGAGCGCGGATCGCCGTCCATGACTGACCGCGTCTATAATGTGCTGTTTCTCTGCACCGGAAACACCGCCCGCTCGATCCTCGCGGAAAGTATTTTGCGCAAGGACGGCGCGGGACGCTTCGACGCCTTTTCGGCGGGAAGCCATCCAAAGGGCGTCGTCAATCCATTCGCCCTGAAGACTCTGGCGGACCACGACTACCCGGTCGAAGGGTTGCGCTCGAAGAGTTGGGACGAGTTCGCGGCGCCGGGCGGCCCGAACATGGATTTCGTGTTCACGGTCTGCGACAACGCGGCGGGCGAAGCCTGCCCCTTCTGGCCGGGCCATCCCATGACCGCGCATTGGGGCGTCGAAGACCCTGCGGCGGCCCAGGGAACGGATATCGAAAAAGAGCGCGCGTTCGCGCTTGCGTTCCGATATCTGCGCAATCGCATTTCACAATTCACGGCGCTGCCGATCAAGAGTCTCGACAAATTGTCGTTGACAAACCGCTTGAACGGAATCGGCGAAATCGAAGGCGCCACCCACTCCCCACGACAGGCGGATTGATTCATGAGCGAAGCCGCGACGACACCCAACCCCGTGACAGCCAAAGCGCCCGCCATGGGACTATTCGAACGCTACCTGACTTTGTGGGTCGCGCTGTGCATCATCGCCGGAATCGCCCTCGGCCAAGCGGTTCCCGCCGTGTTCCGCGCCATTGGCGCGGCAACGGTCGCGGAGGTCAATCTGCCGGTCGCCGTGCTGGTCTGGCTGATGATCGTGCCGATGCTGCTCAAGATCGATCTCGCCGCGCTTGGACAGGTGCGGGAGCACTGGCGCGGAATCGTTGTAACGGTCGGCGTCAACTGGCTGGTCAAACCCTTCTCGATGGCGCTGCTCGGCTGGCTGTTCATCGCCCATCTCTTCAGGCCCTACCTGCCCGCCGATCAGATCGACGGCTATATCGCGGGGTTGATCCTGCTCGCGGCGGCTCCATGCACGGCGATGGTGTTCGTGTGGTCGAACCTCGTGGACGGCGAGCCGCACTTCACACTGTCGCAAGTCGCGCTCAACGACACGATCATGGTCGTGGCCTTCGCGCCGATCGTGGGGCTGCTTCTTGGCCTGTCCTCGATCACCGTGCCATGGAACACGCTGTTTCTGTCGGTCGTGCTCTATATCGTGGCGCCGGTGATCGTGGCGCAGCTTTGGCGGCGCATGCTGCTGACGCAAGGCGGGCAAGCGGCGCTTGGCAGGACGCTTCACGCCTTGAATCCTCTGTCGCTCTCCGCGCTATTGTTGACGCTCGTGCTTCTGTTCGGCCTGCAAGGCGAACAGATCATGCGCCAGCCAGTCGTCATCGTGCTTCTGGCGGCGCCGATCCTGATACAGGTCTATTTCAACGCGGGGCTGGCTTACTGGCTGAACCGCCAGTTGGGCGTCGAGTGGTGTGTCGCCGGGCCTTCGGCATTGATTGGCGCCAGCAATTTTTTCGAGCTGGCCGTCGCGACGGCGATCGCCCTTTTTGGCTTCCAGTCCGGCGCGGCGCTCGCGACCGTTGTCGGCGTTCTCGTCGAAGTGCCGGTCATGCTTTCCGTCGTCCACATCGTCCGCCGCTCGCGCGGATGGTATGAAAGGGGCGCGACTAGATAATATCTTCGCTCTCCAGCCCGACGAACGCTGCTTCAGGCGAAAGGCTTGCTCTCCAGCCGCCCATCCCCGCTCGCGGCGCTCATCTGACCGATGATGCGCCCGAGCTGGATCGGCTTGGCGAATTGCGCGCCCGCCAGCACGAGATTGACGAAGACCAGTATACAGGCGAGCTTCGCCTTCGGCCGCAACTGGCCCAGCACGCGCAGATAGAGGGAAAACGCAGACATTGGTGGCCTTCGGTCGAGCGGAGAGCCGGCCTTACAAGGAGTGGCGGCGCGGCGCAAGGGAGGCTTTTTGGCTGGTTGTTGCCAGATTCAATTTCGGCTTTGCGCCATGAGCAGTCATTCGTGCTGTGTAAAACAGGAATGGATCGCCGCCGCAGGCGCGCGCGAAGACCGCTCACATCACGCTCGGTAGTCTATGGATAAACGGCTTTATCGAGCGGTTCAACACCCGCCTCCGCGACGAGCCGCTCAACGTTGAAGTCTTCATACTCCTAAAAGAGGTGAGGTTGGTAATCGAGAGCCGCCAGCTTCACTTCAACTCGGAGCGCGCTCACGCCGCCCATTGGGCTATGGCCCAGCGTCCGAAGTCATCTTACTCGCCCTTGCCGCGGGCGGCGGAAGCAAGTTCAATCACCTCCGCCGCCGGCGCCCAGGCCCACTATGCACGAACTCAGCAGTTAGACCTATCGATAGGGGCCGATCATTTGTCCTTTTGTGTCGCGCCAGGCTTGGCGGGCGCGCCCGCTGTCGGCTGGGTAACTACAATTTTGCCGCTCCCGGATAAGTCTATCTTGTTGCCCGTCTCGGATAAGTCAATCTTGCCGCTAATGGTTACTTGCTTCGACGTGGTCTTGGTCGAAGGCTTAGACTTGCTTGCCGACGTTTTTGGAGGCGCGAGAGGACACTGGGTCGTCGCCTTAAAGGAATAAGTCAAGGTGCCGCCGTTCACCGTAACGGATTTTGAGTTGGGATCACTGGCGCTCGTTCCGCCGCTTCCGCCTCCGGTGTTAGCGACGCTGGTTGGCGAGCTGGAAGCTTGCTTGGCTTTTGTCGCGGAACTCGCAAGGCTCTGAAGCGCATGTTCGAAGGTTCCCGCATTTGCATAGGCCTGAAGGTCGGAAAGCACAAATCCCATAGGATATGTTTCAGGAGTGCAGGTCGCCATTCGGGCGACTATGATATTCCTTTCCGCGGCTCGATCGGCATCCATCTGCACAGCTATGGCTTGCAACGTTTGCGATTTGAGTAGATCGGCATTGTACAGCGACTTGCCTCCCCCAACTGCTGTTGCAGCTGCGGACAGAACCTTCGTAGCTTGCGCCACTGGAATAGCTGTCGCAACCGTTGTCAGTCCAAGTTGAGCGAAATCAGCGGCAGACACAACACCAGTATCCCCAATGCTGCCCCACGTTATAGTTTTGTAGTATGCCCGATCAATCTCAAACATTTTTATGGAAATATATTCATTGCGGTCATTTTTGTAGATTTTTTGAGCCGCACTGTTGCTGTGGTAGTCTAGTTTATTCTGGTATTCACCAATGAAGACATCGCTGGCGTGCTCTATTTTACTTAAATCTGGCGTGTACATATCGGCATTGTTCTGCGCCTGCGGGTCACCAAACGCATTTTCGAATTTGTTTCCTTGGGCAGCAGAGATCAATTTTGAGGCTGAACATCAATCTAGCACAAATATACATACAAATCCAGATACAACAACACAGACACGCTCGTAAAGGCGCGCTTTGATCACAGTAGAGCTCAATTTGTATTCAAGATTGTAGCATTTTTACAGGGTGACAACGCTTAACAAACATTCTCGTGCTCGAATCACTTCAAACTCATGTTACGAATCAGTTGTAACATGGATGGCGCACGAAAAGTGTTGCACAAATGGCACACATTCCGTTAAGTTTGTGATCCTCAGGTATTAGGCAGGCCTGTCGCCAAGGAAACTCTTAGTCGAACAAACTATTTAGGGAAGCCAAGTGGTATTCAAACTATTGTTTGATCACATGTTAGGCGGCCTGTTGAGGGTCAGGTGGTTAATTCGCTTCGCACAAAGCTTATATTCCCGCGGACAGCTTCTTAAAGCGCGCACGTGTGTCCTGGAATTAACCGACGCGCCCAGTTTGCTTGGACCAGGCGGTGGGTTTGCGCGTCATTGTCGGGGTTTGTCCAAACGGAACGCCGGTACGCCCGCTAACAGCCGCCGATCCCCACGGTCGACGACCCGAAGCGGACGACAACGAACGATTTCTCCGACATCTGGGCGCGGCTCTCGTGTAGACTGCCTTGAACTAATCGCGCTCAAAGTCTTCAATCGACCAACGCAACGGCCCGCAGGCGCTGGTACGATTATCTGAAGGGTGTTCGCGAACAAGTTTCCAGCAAGGACGACTTTCGCCATCTGGAAGGCGGCGATCGGATTGTTTTCAAGTTTGGCGAATGTCGCATAAGAGCGAGAAGCAGAACTCCAAACCGCCTCACAACCATCCCGCGGCGCATTAGCCGCCTCCCGCGGAAAACGACGCCCCTTCCGTGGCGCGAAAACCCGCCCCTTTTTTAGGCGCCCGCGTCCCAGCAACGCGTCATGTTGCGGGAATTTCCCCCAATCGCCCGACATTCGCTCACAAGCGATTGACTCCCAACCGAAGCGGAAACCTAATCGACGCCATGCGCGTCGCGCCCAATCTTTGCGAAAGGCCGTCAGCCCCGTGTCGATCCAGGTCGCCCTGCACCACGTCACCCATTACAAATATGATCGCTATGTCGCGCTTGGGCCACAGGTCGTGCGGCTGCGCCCGGCGCCGCATTGCCGCACCGGCGTGCCCAGCTATTCGCTCAAGATTACGCCCTCGCAACATTTCATCAATTGGCAGCAGGATCCGCACGGCAATTGGCTGGCGCGGCTGGTGTTCACCGAGAAAACCATGGAGTTCCGCGTCGAGGTCGATCTTTTGGCCGATCTCGCCGTGTTCAACCCGTTCGATTTCTTCGTCGAGCCCTATGCCGAGGA
>Ga0181527_1002695_pt1 | contig 16415 bp, 8 predicted proteins | sample PEATcosm2014_Bin_30_FD_119762 | JGI IMG/M metagenome (GOLD analysis project Ga0181527, IMG submission 119762) | Peatland microbial communities from MTU Mesocosm Facility, Houghton, MI, USA - PEATcosm2014_Bin06_60_metaG | ecosystem: Environmental > Terrestrial > Soil > Wetlands > Peat | place...
CACTATGTTCTCCAAGATACATTTGAAGTTTGCTCGCACCTAAAACACGCAAACGACGAATGCCTTGGCGTTTCTGATGATGACAAAGGATAAAAGATCAGCCGGAGCTTTTGCGGTCGTTTTTGGACCAGATGTTGCGAAAGGCAATCGACCGGGTCGCGGACATCCGTTCGGCGGCGACGTACTTGAAACGCGGGGGCCTATTCGCATATCCCTATTTGACAACCATGTTGACAACAAGACTCTTCACGGTTTTGCTGGTGCCGTTCGCGTTCCTCACGTTCACGAAATACACGCCCGGCCGAAGTCTCGGGAGCAGACCTTCAATCCCCATTCCAGTGTGTCTCGACAGTAATTTTCCCTCCACCGTATATACTGAAACCGTGCGCAGGCTCGACGGAGAGTTCAGGAGCGGCCCTATTTTTGAAGGCCTACCGGCGGTTGCCACGATGCCACCGTTGCTCGTGATGAATTGCTCAAGAACATTATAGTCGAGAATGTTCACCTGTCCGATAAGCCCGAGGTCGCTGGTGTTGCGGGCGCATTCGGACACTTTTAAGATCGAAAGGTACATTTGTTCCAGGCCATTGTTCAGGTCCGCAAACGCCGCAGTCTTGGCCTGCGGTATCCCCGATGTTTTGCCGGCCGTGCTGAAGTCGACATAGGACTTGTTTACATCCACTAACCCCTGTACGTACAAAACACGGAAATCAAGTCTGTTGGTCATCAAATCGAGCCAGTATTGGCCGGTTGCAGTGAGCTGTGGCCTCAGGCTTTTTAAGGAAGATGAAAAAGCCTGGTCACGGTTGATGAGGGCCTGTTGTTTTTGTTCCAACGTCTGGCATTCGGATACGATAGAAGTCCACGAACCGGACGTAAGGTCCGTTGCGCTCGTGACGTAACTTGAAAGCTGCAACGGCTGCCATCCTTCGGAAATATTCATGTTCCGGTAATCACCGGTGGTTGCCGCCGGAATGGTGGGTTCGAGGCTGTCGTTGACAATGTAAAAATTGGCGAGTGTCGATTCGGCGGGCGCCCCGTAAACCTTTTCGGAATAGTCAGCGTAGAACTGCGACCCCGTGAGCGTGGGGTTCCAGACAAATTCGGCGAGGTATTTGATATTGTGCTCCACTCCCGATTGTTTCCACCCGTCCAGGGCGACGCCTTCCACGTTATTCGCAACGCAGGCTTTGTACATTGTTTCCTGCTTCTTCACCCGGAATTCCGGAAACCAGACAAGACCGTCGTATTCCCACCAATCGGTCATCCACGTTCTGCGTCCCGCGCTCACCTTGTAATCGTTGGTGGCCTCGCTTATCCCTTCCCGGGTGTCCCACGAATTCATGCCGTGGAAAATGATTTCCTTTGGACAATCGCGGTCGAATCCAGGAAATAGTTCGGACATGTCCCAGCCGCCCGTGGCTATTTTACTGCGTTCCGCGGAGGTGAGTTTGTTTATCGTCTGCATGAATAGATATCCATAGTCAACGTCGCCGCCCTTTCCCCCGTTGGGATTCCAATACGAGTATTGGTTGCGCATCGCTGTCGCGGCCGCATCATTGGTAATAGTATTCCACAGGTTGCCGCCGGCCTCGGCCTGCCACATCCAATAGTAATCGGAGTTCGGATACAGCTGTACCAACCGTCTGTAGCGGTCTACCTCAAGGTTGACATTCTTGGCGTTGAGCGGGTCCGGCATGGGCGTCCATCCTCTATCGTTTGTCATTGTGAAATCCCCGCCTCTTGGCTGCATAAGACAAAAACCAACGACCGTGGATAACCCTCGCGTGTGAGCGTAATCTATAATCCTTTTCAGCATTGCCTCACAGGAATCCTCCTGAGCGACAGCGCCTTTGCTCTGGTTCTGCCACCATTGCCGCGTACCGAATGTTGACAAGGTGCCGAAGGCGGCTGCTCCCACCATCTGGCTGGGTTGAAAGGAATTTTCCCAATCTGCAACATGGTCCGACGTTGCGCTCGCAGATCCGTCGGAATAGGTTTCATTGTAATATGCCAGGCCCGGATAGAAATGAAACTCGATGAAATTAAGTCTCATCCGCACCATTCGATCGATGCAAAGCCTGAAGTCCTCCTCGTTCCATCCGGACATTCCACACAAAAAGTTGTCCCAGGGCAATAAACCGTAATACCTGAATGCAGGCGCGACCCTTATGTTGACGTTTTTCACCGAGAATGCGGTTTGTTGCGGCAGGATTTCATCGGAAATCAGGAAATAGGCGCCATACTGTTGAAGCAGATCATATATGCCATGGGAAAGTCCGGTGTCACTGCTTGCGGCAAGGTAAATCGTGCTGCCGATGGTTTTTATGGCATACCCTTGTCCAGCATAGGTGCCGGTCGGCAGGACGATGGCGCCGCCATTCACCTGTTGCGAAATAAGAGCATTGTTTTGCGGCGTTCCTATAACGAAATCGAATGTTGAACCTGATCCGGACGTGTCTATGGAATCGGAAAACATTCTTGCCATAAACCCGACGGCATCGGAAATGACATAGGATTCAAGCGACGTTTTGGGTAAGTCGGTTTTGATCCTGATTATTGAAGGCGCGGTCTGACAGGAGCCGGACCGCGCCACCAGTGCCAGGCACACCCCCATGACAATCACAACTCTGCAAAAGAGCCATGTACCATCTTTTTTTGTCAATTTCATGATCCTTTCGAGGCATTTCTGTTTTTGAAAAATCCCGTCGATAATTTAGGATCTACCATCGCACTTCATGCAATTAATCTATCAATTTATTTCAGCTGCAGACCTTGTTCATGTATCTCCGACCAGGATATTCCACTCTCCCTGGAAAACCCATCGTTTCGATCTTATTTCCTATAAAGAATTATGTCGTCCATATACAGGATTTGGGACACACTGTCCCAGTCAGCCCTGCATCACTTCCTCGCAGTATCAACGACGGATCCCATGCATTTCCAGCGTTGGGAAAGGCTTGGTCTGGATCACCACCCGTCACCCATAATTTCCTCTGGACGTTTTGGAGGTCACGCATATTTTTCATGAGGATGGTCAAAGGTCTTGGTTTCGCCGATCACTGGTTTTCGCGAGCAACATGGCTCGTAGACATCCATGTGAAACCAGGATGACCCTAATTTATTAAAACTTGCCTTGTCACCATTTGCCGCAAGGTTCGGACGGTTACGAAATAAACTCCGCTCCCGATGATTCTCGGGTTGATTGCAAAGCAGGAATTGCCCTTACCGGTGAAAGCCTTGACGGTTTTGCCGAGCGCGTTTGTCACGGTAAGCTGATACTCGCCACTGAGGGAAATGATGATCCTGCCCGAACCGTAGCGAATGACGTTTTGCACATTACCATTTTCGCGCAGACGGCCTGCCGGAGGAACTCGAATGGCGGTGGCCGGTACCGGCATGACTCCGAATGAATCCATGGGAAAGTTTTGAAACCCCACCGTCAGGGCCGGGGAGCCGGCTTTTACGCTAAAATCGCCTCGTGGCGTGTAGTTGGGAAATACCTTTGCCGTGTCCGAAAACATCGGATCGCCCGAAACCGAATGAACGTCGAGCTCGGCCGCATGCCAATTCGACCATGAAACACTTCCCGCTTCGGTAGACACACTTCCAGCGCTAGCTGAAATAACGTTGGAATCGAGCAACTTTATGTGGTTGCTTATGGTATCGGCAATCAAATTCGGGGCCGTAATAGGCGAAAAAAAGTTGCACCAATAAGGTTGACCGCTGGTAAAGATGTTACGGGTTATATAGTCGTTTGAGCCCCACCATACGCCGGTTATCGTCGTATTGGCGCCATAGACAAGGATATTATTAATCCACCTATTATGCCTGCTCCACTGCACTTTGAGACCGCTCCCCAAAAGAAGATTGTTATAAAGCAAATAATTTGATGACTGATCGTCAAGATCGAGGCCGAATAGCCCTTGTCGCACTTCCAATCGGTTGTTGTGAATGGCGGTGGTATTCCGCGCATCGAGTTGCGTGGCTGACGTGTCATTTTCAAAATCCAAATTACGGTCGCGTCCCCACGAGTTAAAAGGGCCATGGTCCGACGTCTCGAGCACCGAATTATAAACCCAGTTGTACGAAATCTCGTGGCCTGCGAAACATCCGCTGCCGACATTGAGACCCGCGCGAGGGCAGTCATGAATTGTGTTGTGCCTGACAGTGTCGAATTCGGAAATCGTCATATCGACTCCGGCCGTCTGCTTTTCGAATCTCCCGAAATGATTCATGGTGTTGTTTTCAATGGTGCAGAATGCGGGAAAATCGGAGGTAAGCGGTCCGGGTGTTCTGTCGGTGCACGGTGTCGTGGTAGACCACAGAAAAGGACATCGAACCGCGCTCATGAGGCCGTCCAAATTGACGCACGATGCGCCAGCGTCAACAAAGTTGTTGTTATGCACGACATTATACCAGTTGTACCCGCTCATGAAAATGCCATTTCCCCCGATTTGGTCGAAAAAGCAATTCTCCACCGTTATATTTTGAGAATTCTCCATGTAAATGCAGCCTGCTCGCGCTATATGCCAATCGCTGCGTAAAATCGCCTCGTAGGGTTTGCTGAATAAGGTGCGGTAGGTCTGCGTAAAGGTTAGGCCTTTAAAAGCAAGAAACGATACTTTGGACGTCGACGTCCCTATTATTTGAATGATCTCGTCCTGGGATGCGAGCTCGATCGTCGAGGTTTTCAAGTTTGTTCCTGCGGGAGGGTAAAAATAAAGCTGCCCCGTTGATTTTCTGTAAAACCATTCACCGGGAGCGTCCAGCTCTTCAAAGATATTTTCGACCATTCGGTACGTGGGGTGCAATCCGTTTCCATTATTATTGTCCCCGACCCACTGAAGTGTTACCGAATCCTGGCCGACTTTGCCGGTTATGATAAATGAATTCCCACCCCATAGGTTTGGGTGGAGTCCTCGGACATATCCCGGGCCTTCGGCGGGGTTGGCCCAACGGGCAACGCGTGAGGGGCTGATGCAATCGGCGGCATAACCGTCAAGAATCGCCGTAGTGGCGTCAAAATTCGGGTACCGGGCTAATATTTGCCGTTTCCCGTTGAGAAAAAGCTGGTCGACTTTGAGACCAGGTGCAATACTTGTAACCATGATCTGGCCCGAACTTACCGTCCAGGTTAATGTGTCCGGCAATTTAATGCCGCCGCTAAGGACCGGTATTTCCGCGCCGTAGGCGGTATAAGTAATAGGTGCCTGAGCACTACCCGAGTTGGAAGGTCTGAACACAACCGCCGTATCCAGATAATAGGTGCCTCCGCGAAGATACACCGTGACCGGCGTATTTCCAGTTTTGAATTGGTCAGCCTTGTCGCGGGCTGCGGTGAGTGTTGCAAGAGGCGCGCCCAGGGACCCGTCGTTTGAGTCATTGCCCGTTGGAGATACATAAAGTTCAGCCCCACCCGCTCCCTCTATGACTCCAGCAACGAAAATCGATAGGTATAGCGCTGAAATTCTTCGCAGTCTCATAAAACCCCCAAGCATTCTTTCATATTATCAGCGACTAAATTCTTTGAATGTTTGATCCAGAATCTTTGAAATATTCCCAACCCGGTACCGCTGTTTTGACTATTTTCAACACAAATTGTTTCCACAGGACTACTTGAGGATTATTTTCGATATTGTCAATTTGACGCCGTCATACACTTCTACAAGATACAAACCCCGCGCGCACCCTTGCATGAGCAATGGATTGTTCGGATCTTTCCGGTCGGATTCCACGGTCCGCACGTTTTTCCCCTGCAAATCAAACAAGCGGACTATGAACCGGTTTTGCGCCCCAGGTGCGGGATGCACGATTTCAAACGGTTTAGCCACCGCTGACGAACCAGTCACGAAAAGACCGGCCCTGCATGAATCAATGCTTACTACATGCGCACCGGCGGAAAGGGCCGAAAGCGTGAACGTAATGATCGAGTCGGTGTTGGCCGCGAGATGGATCACCGTGGTGTTGATAGTAGCCCCATCGCTTTCCACACTTATTGTGTCGTTCCCGTCGGCATTGCCGAAATTCCAGAGGTTGGCCGTTACGCGCACCTGATTTCCCGGGTCCACGGTGGAGGTATCCGTTGAGAGGGACGCGCAGCAGAATTCCGGAATGATGTGGGCTGTGGACAAATTGATCGTATTTTCCTCACCCCAATAACAATAGGCTGTTTTCTCCTCCGGGACCCACACAAAGCAAGAAGGCCACTGGCAAAAGCCGCCGTACCATGTTGCGCCCGTTTTGTCCCGCGCAACATGCCTATTGCCCCAATAATACGGAAACCCCGGGATCGTCTGCATCGCCTTTGCCACCCAGGGTTGTTTGCCGTCAAGAATGACCTCCTGAGGAATTGCCTTTTCGTAGTTGCCGTCGCCGTCTTTGAAGGTCATGACCCGGATATTGCTGTCAAGCGCCATGCCGCAGCTCGATACGACATTCAGGCATTCCATCATCCAGAGGTTCTTCTGCAACATGGGCTTGTTCGTCGTGTTTCCATACAGATCGGCGCACTCGATTTGAACAAACGTTTTTTGGTCATTTGACAATTTCATCATGGTGCTGCCGCCATGCCCGATGTCGCCTTCGAGGATGTTGACGAACCGGTAGGCGCTTCCATTGTAATGGATGGAGTCGAGGGTCGGCCAGTCCTTGGTGTCGAGAATGACGTGTTCGCGTCCACACAACGTCAATCCCGGGTGCTGGCCCCACCAGGTCCAGGTGCCGCTTGAGAGGTCGGTGGAATAGAAGATTCGCACAGAGTCGAAGCAGCAGCCGTTGCACGACGCAAGATAGGTCCGGCCGTCGTTCCAGGGATCGCCGCGCATCCCCAAAATTGCCGGGTCCATGATGCTCACCGGCGGAGCATTCGCGCTCTGGGTCGACCAATTGATACCGTCCGAGCTCCACCGAATTTTGTTATCCGTCCTAGCCGTCAACCACCACTTATTGTTGGCATCACGCCATACCGCCGGGTTAAATCCGGCCCAGGTCGGATTGAGACATCCGATGTGGGGCTTCCAGTTGTAGGACCATCGGTCGAGAAGCTGATATCGGAAATCGTCGACTCGCGCATTGCCGTTTTTAATTATAAACATCGGGTGTGGCGCATAGACATCGTCAAGAAAACTCCGTACCGAGCACAGTACCGTGCTGTCCGCACTTTCCAGGATGGCCTGCGCCGCCTTTCCCAAAGACGGTAGCCGATTCGATAGTTGAAATTTCAAGATGTACTTGGTCCCCTGCGTCAGCACGGGAAGCGACTGCGTGTCGGAACACCAGATGTAAAACCGGTTTTCCTGCTGCTCCGTCCAGTTTGTCTTTGTGAAACCAGTTTCTGTATGGGGATAAATCGAATAGGACGCGCGACGCTCGATATTGATACTCTTGTTGCCCCGGTCGATCATAGCATAGCACCATACGCCGTTCTCATCGGCAAAACCAACGCCCACATCTGCGTTTCCGTCGTCCAGGCTGAACAGCACCGAAGCCTCAGCCTCCTTCGTATTGGTAAACGCAGGGTTGTAGGCGTAGTGCATGAGCATGGTGTCCGACGGGCTCGTGTAGCTGGCGGAATAAGATCCGTCGAGCGCGTTCGTCGTGATGCCGATGCCGTTGGAAACGTAATCGTTGAGGTCGCCCCGCTCAAAGCCGTCTGTATAGTCCCACATATGCACTGGAGAAGTTCCGATGTTGAAAACGCCTGTGTCCGCGCTGTTTACGGTGGCGCCGCCACCGGTTGCTTTAACAAACCAAGTGTGGCGTCCGACATTCAGTTGTTGGGGCGAGGTCAGGTAAGTCTGGGTGGCGCCCGTAGCAATTTTGACGGTATCCACCCAGACGTCATACTGGTCAGCGCCGCCGCTCGCTTGCCAGACAAAGACCGGCGTGTGCGCTTTTGTCCAGACGCTGTCCGGGGCGAGCAGGCGAAAGGGCGCGGGGGCAGCAAAAAGCGCCGCGGTCATCGAAAAAAGAAAAATGCGTGACTTGAGTATGAGGCTGAACATACTATCTCTCCTTTGCATCGTTCTTCAGAGGGCGACCCTTAAACAATTTAAGACGTGGAAACGCAAAGAACATCAGTAAACTATTTACTTGGTTTATACAATTTATATATTTATTAACATGCCGAGGGGCGATTGAGCACATGGCATGGAACCTGCGGGTCTAGCTCACACTCGCTTCCCTTTCTCGACGTCCCTTGGGAGCATACCAGAGGTAAGAACAGTTCGGCCGAAGTACGATTCGAGGAAACCGACCCGCGGCAACAAAATTAGGCAAAGGACTCTTGTACCATGAAAAAAAAACCCGGGATGCAGAAAGCCATCGATTTTATCATGCACGGGATAGTCTCCAAAAAACTGGGCCGGAAACTCCCTTCCATAAAATCCCTTGCGAAAGCCGCGGATGTCTCTTTTGTGACAATGTGGAAAGCAATCGACCTTCTCAGGTCGCAGGGCATCATTTCCCGGTCCAGACAGGGAATCGGATCAACGGTAAGGGCAAGGCTCCCAAAATCAATGAAAGAAGCTTTGGCAGAAACCGTCCCGCCGGACAACTATCAAGGTATAGAACAAACCCAGCTCTTGTGGCAAAAAATGCTTTCACAGTTTAAGCAGGATATACTTACCGGAAGATATCATCCGGGCCAGCTGTTGCCTTCCTGCAAGGAACTGCAGGGGATCTACAATGTTTCCTACCCCACTTTGCGGAAGGCCCTCGGTGAACTCTCTTCGCAGGGAATGATAAAGGCCCATCAGCGCGGGTACATGATTCCGGTGCTTGCCAAATCGGAGGCAACGACCAGGATTGTGGCCATCGGGTGCGGATGGGAAGATGGAACGCTCTGGATTGATTATCAGGATAAAAACTATTTCCGCATTCTCGAATCCGGATGCATACAATCGAAGATCACTCTTGACATCGTCGTGTATTGCCGCCGGAACGGTAAGCTCTGTTTTGTCGACGCCGTGACCCGCAAGCCGTACGATCTTTCAAACGAGAACATCCTAAGCTTCGTGGCGGTCATCGCGAATCTGGAAATTCCACCGGAAGAAGTGCTTCAGAAACTCATGGACCATAAAAGGCCGGTTGCGATTCTGGACGTTGTGGGCGGGTGGGAAGCCTCGCCCCAGATTTCGAACAACACCCGGTTTCAGTTTTTTACCGTCACGACATCCGCGCATCCCCCGCGGCGGGTGGCGCAGTACCTTCTGAGCCTCGGACATACGAACATCGCGTTCATCTCCCCCTTTCACAAAGCGCTCTGGTCGATACAGCGCAACAACGGAATCACGAACATTTTCAGTGACGCGGGGTACGGGAACAACGTGCACTCATTCGTACTCGATCAATATGCGTTCCAGTGGGATTTTCTGCAGGAAGATCATGAAAAACCCGAGGACATTCAGGCCCTTGCGGCAGCCTACGACAAATGGCAGAAACATGCCGATTCCGAGTTCTTCAGAAAATTCGGGCATATCAGTTACAATATCTCGAAGTATCTCACCGAATGGAATTGCGCAACCGGCGAAATCTATTATCGAATGATTCCCCTGTTCAGGCAGGCGCTTCGCACAAAGGAGATTACGGCCTGGGTCACCGCCAACGATTATACGGCGACGCTCGCCCTGGACTTCCTGAAGGAAAACAAAGTCCGAGTGCCGGAGGATCTCTCAATCATATCTTTTGACAATACGCTTGACGCAATGGAACACCAGATCACGTCGTATGATTTTAACCTGAACGGGATCGTAAGCATCATGCTGCGATACGCGTTGCGGCCGTCTTCGGTTTCATCGTCGCGGCGAAAGGCAGTCATCGAAGCGGAGGGAACCATCATCGAGAGGCGATCTATAGCGCGGAACCAGTCTGGCAAGTGACACCATGTGACAGACACCCGCTCCGTCAGGCCTAGAGTAACCCGCGTAACTAAATGAATCGGAAGCCTGCGGCTTCCGATTCCCGCCTACTGGTCATTTCCTCCACAGCGCTTCCATTGCTTCGAGCGTCTTCCCCTTTGTCTCCGGCACTAGTTTCCAAACGAAAAGCACGGCGAAAACGCACATGCTGCCGTAGAGCCAGAACGGAAAGCCGCCGTGGAATTTCGCATTGAGAAAGACATTGCCGAGAAGGACCGGAAACGTCCACGATACGGCGAGATTGGATATCCATTGAGCCGCAACGGCGATGGACATGACGCTGTCACGAATAGTATTTGGAAAAATTTCCGACAGCAGGACCCAGGTCACGGGGCCCGCGGCAAGGGCGAAACAGGCGATGTACAAGAGCATCATGAAAAGCATTCCGAGCCCGGGCTGCTGCAGATACGCCGTTGCGCCCACACCGCAAATGCCGACGCACATGCCGCTGTACCCGATCAGCATCAGCGCCTTGCGGCCGAATTTATCCACGGTGAGGATAGCAATGACCGTAAAGACAAGGTTGACCGCTCCCACGATAATGGTTTGCAAAAGCGAAACGTTCGTGCTGCTGCCCATTTTCTTGAAAATCGCGGGCGCATAGTACAGGATGACGTTGATGCCGGTCACCTGTTGAAAAACGGAAAGCATGATACCTATGAACACCAGCAGGGCCCCGTATGAAAAGATCTTCCCTCTTTTCTGCTGCAGCGATTTTCTGATTTCGTCCGCTTCAACCCTTGCATGGTTTGTGCCGCCAACCCCTGACAGCACGGCCAGGGCTTTGTCGTCGTCGCCCTTCATCATGAGCCAGCGGGGGCTCTCGGGAATAAAAAACAGGCACACAAAAAACAACAGCGACGGCACGGCGCCGGAGGCGAACATCCAGCGCCACCCGACGGCGTTGAGCCAGGTTTCGTTGCCCTGAAGCGCAATTGCGTAGTTGACAAAATATACAACCAGCATGCCGAAGATGATGGCGAACTGGTTCCACGACACGAGCTTCCCGCGAATGGACGCGGGCGCGATTTCGGCGATGTACATCGGGGAGAGCATCGAGGCCATGCCCACGCCGATGCCTCCCAGGATGCGAAACAGAACAAATACGGCCAACCGGTTGGGCAGCGCAGTCCCTATGGCGGAGACGAGAAAGAGAAGCGCGGACAGAAGCATCGCCTTTTTCCTTCCAAGCCTGTGACTTGCCAGCCCGGCCATGGCGCCGCCAATAATGCATCCAAGCAATGCGCTCGATGTTGCCCATCCAAGAAGGGAATTGCCCGCGTCGACACCCAGGTTCCTCGAGTCGATGAAATACGCCTTGAGCGAACCCACGGCTCCCGAGATCACCGCTGTATCATACCCGAACAAGAGGCCACCGAGGGTGGCAACGAGCGTAAGCAATATCACATACGCTTTGCTTCCGGTATCGCCTGTCATGCATTCTCCTTTTGTCGCGCGCTCCGCGATTAGCGGTACATTTCCCTGAAATAACCGCACGCTTCGACGACCGATTCCCGCATCATGTCTTCGGCTTTCGCTGTTTCTCTTTGGGAAAGATATTTCATCAACTGCTTCGTATCAAGCCCGGCCGCCGCCCTGTCGCACGCCTCCCACGAACAAATACTGCGGACAACGCGGTCGATGCCCTGCTGTTCGTTGTCGTAGGGCCGCACCGTCATGTCGTGCCCCTTCCAGCGGCCGTAGCCGCTTGCCTGCAAAAGGCCGGCAACGGCAATGTTCATGCCGTTGATGCGGACGCCATGGTCGATGTCGAACTTTCCCGGACCGCCGAGGATGATGCCGTCGTTGTACCCCTGGCTGTTCATGTGCATGTGCAGCATTGCGTTATTGTCAAGTTCCTCAACGGAATCGTACACATGATCGAGGCCGATCATTTCCGAATGCCCGAATTCCTTGTTGATTCCCTTCTTGTCGCGTCTGATGCCGAACTCCGACTCCAGCTTGTACCAGAAGAGGAGGGCGCTTGCAACGGTGGGCAGCAGCAGTGCCGGATGGCCCTCGTTCGGCTTGGGTTCGATGGCGATGTACAGGTTGCCGCCGAGTTTTGTTTCGTAGGCGCATAATGCGGCAACGCTTTCCTTGAGGTTCCGGTACATCTTTTGGATGCCCACGGTTGCGATATCGTAGCCGTACGACCCGTTCCAGAGAACAAAGGCCGGCGCAAGACCGGCGTCGGGATGCCAGGCGGACCTAAGCGGACCGTACGTAAGATCGACCGCGCCTTTCCCGAGCTCTTCCGCGGCCGCCCTTTCCTTTTGGTCAAGTGAGGCTATGCCGCCGTAGGCAAAATGGCTGTGCGCGCCGGGAGTCATCATGGCAAGATACATTCCGGAGTCGCGCAGCGCCTCGGCAACCGCCACGGCATTTGACTCATTGATTTCGGTGTCGTAATGCACCTCATACCCGAGAACAACATGCTTTGGAACCCTCGGAGCGATTTCCCTTTTGATAAGGCCGATGAGGTTTACGGTGTCAAGCTTGTCCGCGCTCCATTGTTTCCGGATGTCGGGGGGAACAAACCCGCCTTTTCCCGCATGGAACGTCCATCTGCATACGCTGTGATACGCCTTTTTCTCTGTCATTGTTGCACAGTCCTTGTCTAGGATGAGGAATAAGGTGGAATAATCAGCGAACTTGTTTTGTCGTCTCCACGCAACTGGCATGGGACCAGGAATTCCGCATGAGGTCTTTCCATTGTACGTAGCAATCGGCGTACACATCAGTCAAGTTGGGGTCCGGCGACACCGTGCGGACAACTTTGAGGCCCTCAAATGCTTCCTGCGCCGACTTGTAAATTCCGGAACCGATGCCGGCGCCACGGGCGGCCCCCTGCGCGCCGTCGGTATTGTACAACTCGAGTTGGGTGTTGCACACCGCGGCGAACACTTCCGCAAACAGGCTGCTCTTGAACATGTTGGCATGTCCGGCCCTCACCGTTGCGACATTCGCGCCGGTTTTGCGCATAACGTCAAGGCCGTACCGCAGGGCAAATACAATGCCCTCCTGAACGGCACGCAGCACGTGCCCGCGGGCATGCAGGGTCAAATCGATCCCGTGGAACGATGCGCCGACGTTCCTGTTTTCGAGGGTGCGCTCCGCCCCGTTTCCATAGGGAAAGACCATGAGGCCCTCGCTGCCGGGCGGCGCTTTCTGCGCCTCGGCGTTCATTTGCTCGTAGGTCATTGCGGCGCGCCCGACCGTGCAGAAATTCTGCTTTACCCACCTGTTAAGGATACCCGTGCCGTTGACGCACAAGAGAACGCCGTACCTGGGCGCCTGCGCGGTGTAATTGACATGAGCAAACGTATTGACCCGGAACGCCGGATCGCGGGCCGGTGCACTGGTAACGCCGTACACAACGCCCGATGTCCCGGCGGTCGCGGCAATCTCTCCCGGATTGAGCACATTAAGGGATAGGGCGTTATTGGGCTGGTCTCCCGCCCGGTAGGAAACGGGAATGCCATTTTGCAGCCCGAGTTCCTGCGCAATTTCCCTTTTCACGGTCCCCTGCACCGCAAAACCGGGCACGATTTGCGGTATTAATTCGTAGCTGAAATCGAAATGGTCAAGAACGATGTCGGCGAGCCGGTGATGGAGAAAATCCCACATGATGCCTTCGGAAAGGCCGCCGGGGGTTGTGGTGGCGTCTCCGGTCAATTTCATGGCTATGTAATCGCCGGGGAGCATGATTTTGTCGATTTTGAGATACACCCCGGGTTCGTGCTTCTTTACCCATGCGAGTTTCGATGCGGTAAAATTGCCCGGTGAATTGAGAAGGCAATCCATGCATTTTTGTTCGCCGATTTCCGCAAACGCAGTATTGCCTATGTCAACAGCCCTGCTGTCGCACCATATGATGGCGTTGTGAAGCGGAGTGCGGTCTTTGTCCACCATGACAAGCCCGTGCATCTGGTACGAAATCCCGATAGCGCGAACATCGTGCAGGTCGGTTGCCGCGGTCCGCAGCATGCCCGTAGCAATCTTCGCGTGGTCCCACCAGACCTGGGGGTCCTGTTCGGCCCAGCCAGGTCTTGGGGAAATGATGTCAAGCTCGGTCTGCGGAGACACGGCCGAAGCGACAACCTGCTGGCTTTGTATGTCCACAAGGCAGGCTTTTATCGACGAACTGCCGATATCGTACCCAAGAAGATATCCTGAACTCACCATGGTCTCATCCTGCACACTCGAATCCTGTTTTCAGAATTGTCCGTCAATTGGCCGGATTAAGAACGGTCACTGAATAATTTACTACTACCGCCTGCCAAAAGCGATCAGGTGTTTTTCACTTTGTTTAACGATATTATATATTTTTGAATCCCATCGCGAGCGCATTCCTCGAAGCTTGCTTCGAGGTTAGCGAGCGACTGTTAATATGTTTTTTTCCATAGGGATGGAAGATTCCTCGCAGCTTGCTGCGAGGTTCTTCAATATGCACGGAATGGCAGGGGAAGCCGGGTGGTCTTGCCGACGGAACTGCTTGCCCGCAGTGACAAATCAGTTGAATTGACAAATAGTACTGAGGTCTTAACAACAAGCAGGATTGCTTCTTCCAGCGCCCGCGAACTGGTTACCGAATGAGTGAGATAATGTTCGCAGCTGCAATTCGGCCGCCGACTTTGACGCTCAGAAGGTACATCCCGCTTGGAATTCTTTCCTGTGTCAACAATGAAACTTGCCTGACCCGCTCTGCACTCCTATATTGAAGCGTCCGGACAGCAGTGCCATCCAGCCTGCAAAGCGTTATTTCCGCCCGCGTATCTGCCGGAAGGTTGAGGTAGAAAATTCCGTTCCGTACCTCAACGAATTTTTCAGATGCAAACCGGGCGCCTGGTTTCATGTGCACCCCAACTCCCGAATCAGGATTCAGCGGGTTGATCGGCATGATCTTGGACAACGGAATTTGGTTGTCGAGCATCTTCTTTGCGCATCCTGTCAATCGAAGGTACCAGTCGCTCGGTAGATTGTACCCGTCGGCGTCGAGCGTCAACCACCAGCCGTCCGAAGGAGCAAGAGACTTCTTCGGACACGCTTTAAGGACGGCCGTGCCTTCGTCCACTTCGTCGAACATGGCGCCGTACAGCATGGTGGCGCCGGCGCTGATCGCATTATATGCCTGCTCCCAGTAGAACGTGCCACCCAGCCGCGGGATTTGGTTCTGAGGCGTGGTTCCCTGGTGCATGTTGGACCATGAGAACCCGGGCCAGATAACGGGGAGGTATTCTTTCCCAAGACTTTTGCATTCGGCAATATCAGGAATCAGGTTACTTGTCTTCCAGGAGTCCGCACCGGCAACGTCTCCAAAACGGCCCACCAGCCAGGGGCTGATGATGTCGACCGATCTGCATACCGAATCCCAGGGCGGGCCAATAGTTCTCCAGTCGTCATTGACTCCACCCATGATGGTCGCCTGGTACTTTGCCGGCGCACCGGTCTTGAACCAATTGATTATCTGTTGCGCGACGTCGGTTGTAATTGATCTGTCTGGAAAACCGAATCCCCAGACTGACACCAGCGGCTTTCCCTTATGCTTGAGATAGCGCGGGCTGCTGGTGACCTTGAATGTATCCACGAGATACATCCAGTCAGTCGTCATGTCGTTGAAAAGCGTGCTGTTGTTCGCTCCGGAAACATCGTACATGACGACAAACACCCGGCCATAGGCCTCTGCCGCTGTCTTGCAATTCAACAGCACCTTATTTGTAAAGTCATTCCATCCCACATGCTTGGGTCCAAAACGCTGTACCCAAACGCCGTCGATGTTGTAATCTTTCATCCACTTGAAATGCCTCAGTTCCGTGGTTCCCACATAGGAGGAATTCAGGTTTACGACAGAACCGTCGCTGTAATGCATGTCCGTCGCAAAAAGCTCGTTTGCGGCATATTCCGTGAAATCGGGGAAGAGATCCACGTTGAGGGATGAATGGACCGGATTCTGACTATTGAACCAATGGAACCAGCCCCCGCCCGATCCGTCCCCCGGGCACTCGAACCAACCCTGGTAGCCGCACATGTATTTACCGGTTAGCGTCGTGGCGTCCACGGTGTCCTGGGCATGTGTGGTTATGCATGCTGTTAATAACGCCAGGGTCACAACAAGTACGATGTTCCCGACCTTAATTGAGAAATGGGGCATATCAATTCCACCTTTCCGGCTGTTTGACACGGATCATGCGAAATGCATTGACATTATCATTGCAGATTCTCCTCTTTCAAACCAGGGTCCCTCACTGCAAGGTCCTCACTTTGACGATATACACACCGCTACGGATGCCGAAATCCTTGCGAAGGTCGATACCGTTAGTCTTTATTATTTTCATAGCAACCAGTTTTCCGTTCAGGTCGTAAAGAACGACTGATTTGGCAATACCCGCGAACGCCCCGTCGAAAACAACGCGGTTGCTTGCCGTTTTGAGGGTCTGGTCAAGTCGCAGTGAACTCGACAAAGCTGCTGTGCCAGACTGCCGAATCCGGACG
>Ga0181527_1002699_pt1 | contig 16382 bp, 20 predicted proteins | sample PEATcosm2014_Bin_30_FD_119762 | JGI IMG/M metagenome (GOLD analysis project Ga0181527, IMG submission 119762) | Peatland microbial communities from MTU Mesocosm Facility, Houghton, MI, USA - PEATcosm2014_Bin06_60_metaG | ecosystem: Environmental > Terrestrial > Soil > Wetlands > Peat | place...
CATCTGACGATGTCCGACGCGCCTGAGGTACTGGGGGGATGGCGCGGTACAAGCCGTACAACCTGCAGCAGGACAACACGACAAGTGGATCCCGCTGAGCTACGCGGATCAGATCGTGCCGGGATCGTTCGAGTACGCGCTCGATAAAAATCAAGGCAATCCTACCCCCACGGCCGATCCCGCACCCCGGAGCCCCGCTCGATGCGATGCGTGACGGCGTGCTCGATCACGTCGCAGGCCGCATGGATTGTCACCTTGTGGCGTGCCCTCGTAACCGCCGAATAGAGTAGCTCGCGCGTCACCACCGGCGAGATCCGCTCCGGCAGCAGCACCGCCACCTCGTCGAGCGCGGATCCCTGGCTCTTGTGCGCGCTCATCGCAAAGACGGTCTGGTGCGGCGGCAGCCGCGACGGGCCTGTCAAATTCCCAACACTCCGGCACCTGGCTTCGACATCGCCCAATGAAAATCCGAGGTTTTGCACCAGCCGGATTCTGCGCGGTTTGCGGCATGCGCTTTGGTGATTCTGCCTGCCGTGAGCGGCCTCCGGCACACCGCATATGCCATAGGCGCAGCAACGGTCATATTCCTGACCGTCGGCCCCGCTGTCGCGTACAATGTCGAGCTAATCTGGACGCCAGTGCCAGCTGCCGCTGGGTACAACGTCTATGTGCGCCCAGCCGGCCAACCGTACGGCGCGGGTATCGATGTCGGCCTCATCTTGCCGGGTCCCGACGGCCTGGTTCACTGCATCACCACCGGCGTGCCGATTAATCAAACCGACTACTTCGCCGTAACAAGTTACGATGCGACCGGCGTCGAGAGCGCCTTGTCGAACGAGCTCATGCTCATTACGACGGTAACACCGACCGGAACAGCTTCGGCGGTCACTCCGACGCAGCCGCCGAGTTCTCCACCCATCGCCACCGCAACGGCTGTCACGGCGACTGCCGCTGCGACGGCGACGCGCCCGGCCACCGCAACGAACACCCCGAGCCGGACGTCCACCTCCAGCGCCACTCCGACCCTGACCGCTACTGCCAGCGTGACGTTCACGGCCACATCCACTGCGACCAACACGCCCACCAACACCCTCAGTCCAATCCCGACCCGCACGGCGACGGCAACCCCTACTTACACGGCCTCGCCCACTGCGACGGCGAGTGCAACAGCTACAGCCCGCACCCCACCGACCGCGACGCGCACCGCGACGGGGACACCAACCACCACGGCGACGCGCACCACAACCAGCACGGTCACACCGACCCTCACAGGCACCGCAACCGCAACGTCGACCTACACGGCGACGGCCTCACCGACCGCGACGCCGAGCGCCACGGCTACGGCGAGCAGCCCGCCGACACCGACGCGCACCGCGACAGGGACACCAACCAACACCGCCACAGCGACGCCAACCAGCACAGTCACGCCGACGTTCACCCGTACGGCCACCGCCACCGCAACGGCGACGCGAACGCCGACATGGTCACCGACGGCCACCGCCACCCAGGTGCCGAGCGTGACGCCCACTTGGACCGCGACGCTGTCCCCGACCCCGACGAGCACGTGGACACCGACTCAGACGCCGACTTCGACGCCGACGTGGACGGCGACCCCGACGGGTACGCCCACGCTCACTCCGACTTGGACGGCCACACCCACGCCGACGTTCACCAGTACGGCCACCGCCACCGCGACGGCGACGCAAACGCCGACATGGTCACCGACGGCCACTGCCACCCAGGTGCCGAGCGTGACGCCCACCTGGACCGCGACGCTGTCCCCGACCCCGACGAGCACGTGGACACCGACTCAGACCCCGACTTCGACGCCGACGTGGACGCCGACCCCGACGGGTACGCCCACGTTCACCGCGACTTGGACGGCCACACCCACGCCGACGTTCACCAGTACGGCCACCGCCAGCGCGACCGCGACGCAAACGCCGACATGGTCACCGACGGCCACTGCCACCCAGGTGCCGAGCGTGACGCCCACCTGGACCGCGACGCTGTCCCCGACCCCGACGAGCACGTGGACGCCGACTCAGACTCCGACCGCGACGCCGACGTGGACGGTGAGTCCGACGGCTAGCCTGACCGTCACAGCCACGGCAACGCCAACACCGGGCATCACTTCAACTGCTACCGCTACGGCAACGCCGACACCGACCGCAACGGCGCAGGGAAGAGGCCGACGCGGCAAGCCGTTGGCGGTAACGCGCAGCGCTGTTACTGGCGGCAGCGTCAGTGTGTATTACCTCGGGACGCCGAGCCGGAGACGCGCCGGTGCCGCCGAGGAGGTCCACACTATGATTTCCGGCCTCTCACCAGCCGCGGTCATTGGAAATATGGACGGTGACGGAACGTCTGAACTCATCGTCGGACAGGCTACTGATGATCGAGTGGGAGTATACCGGATCGACCCTGGCAGCCCACCGCAATACGTGGCACAGCTGGCAGCCTTTGATAACTCGGGCGTCTCGGGTAGCAGCAACATTGCGGTTGGCGACGTTGATCCGTCAGAGCCGGGCAACGAACTCGTGGTAGGAGAAGATGGGAGCCGGCGCCGTGCCGTGCAGTTGCGCATCTTTGGCGGCTTCAGCACTGGCAACCCACGTCTTTTGCTCCGATTCCGGGCACTGGGTCCACGGGTTGCGTCTCGTAGTCCTCTTGTGTTCGCACTCGGCAACGTACTGGGAAAGGCCGATTACCCTGGGCAGCAGATCGTTGTCGGTGACTCGAAGGGACGCATCTACGTCTACGGCATTCGCCAAGGGGCTGCGGTCCCACTCGGACGGTTCTTTGCATTTCCCGACGCACCGCATTGCTCCGCCCACAGGCTGGCCGTCGGCGATCTGATCCCGGGCAACACCGGAGATGAGATTGCAGTGGGAGATGACGGCAAACGGCAGGACGGGCTGGTGCGGGTGCTAGACGGTCGCAGTGGCATCCCGCTCCTGGAGTTCGAGGCCTTCAGCCCTGGGCAAGCGCCAGCGGGAGTTGAGCTGTGGGTGGGCGACGTCATTTCCTCGTTGCCCGGTGCCGAGTTGATCGTCGGGCAGGGTGAAGCGGGCGGCATCCTGCGCGTGTTCAGCGTCGCGCAAGGAGTTCCGGTCCATGTTCTCGATGTGCCGGATCCGTTGCACCGCACTACAAGTCTGCACCAGCATCTCGCCATAGGGGAGCTGATACCGGACCTGCCGGGAAACGAAATCGCCGTGGCTCAGATCGACCCGCATGTACCGGTGCAGGTATTCCATCTCGACGAGAACGGTGCGAGCCTGATCGACGAGTTGGCTGCAAACGCCGCGGCCGGGGCGACCACGGAGACCGTCGCGATCGGGCCGTGAATCGACTTGACGCATCAAGAGCCGCGAGCCAGCGGGCGGGCGGCAATCAGGGACAATTTCCGTCGAGAGGGATAGTGCGGCTCGTGGCAGGTAGAGCCCAGGAAGGCGGGAGGCGCGTGGTTGCGATCGCCTTGCAGGCGGGAATCAGCTTGGCGTGGTTACTCCGCCGCCAGCTTGGAGACGGCATACGGAGAGATCGGCGCGGGCAACTGGTCTTCGACTTTCGGAAGCAAGGCAGAATCGCCGTATACGGAGGAGGACGACGCATAGACGAGCCGCCGCACCGTCTTAGCCTGGTGCGCGGCAAGCAAGAGTTGCTGGGTGCCGTGGGAGTCGTGGACGTTGCCGGGCCGATGCAGGACGTCGAAGACCTGGCCGACCTGGGCGATGGTGCAGAACAGCGGAGGGATCGCACCGGTGCGCGATCCCTGCCCGATGTTACTTGCGGCGCCGCCCTTTCAGCATCAACAGCGCGGCCCCGAGCCCCGTGAGCACGATCGGCGCCAGCCCAGAGTCGACCTCTGGAGTCTGGTTGTGCGGACCACCATCAGTATGGCTGGGCTGACCACCATCGCTTTGCTGACCACCATCGCCATGATGACAATCTGCCCACACGGGGCTAGCGAAGGCGAGGGCCAAAATTGCGGAAACGACTCCCGCGGTGGACTTCATACAACCTCGCTTTCTCACACAAGACACCGTCCGTCAAGATGACATTGTGCATCTCGGATGGCGAAGTTTCAAGAGCAGTTCAAATCGCAAAGTGCGCGAGTGCGAAGTGGTTCAGTGTGTGAAGACTCACAATCGAAATGCGCCATGCGAGATCGGAACGTCAATCTTATCCCCACATCCCCCAATTCCCAGCGATCAGCGCGTACGCCGCGAGTAAGGCGTTGGTTGTCGCGTGCGCCAGGACCGCGTCGCTCAGTTCACCGCGGCGCAGCAGCACCAAGGCATAGATGCCGCCCGCAAGCGTTCCAGCCAGCATCCGCTGATGCATGGCGCCGAATGCCAGTGAGGAACCGAGCAACGCGAGCCAGGAGAACTGGCGGAAAGGGATCTGTTCGAAATCCACGCCCATCAACCGGCGCATCAGGTAGCCGCGAAAGGCCAGCTCCTCCGCAACGGGCACGGTGATCACCGCACCGACGACGCGAAACACCAACCACGTCCCGGCGACTCCGGCCGGCAGTTGCGCCAGCCCTGCTGCCAGGGCACCGCCCGAGTCGACGCCGGTCCGAGTCCCTTCGAGGGCCGTCCATAACACAAACACGACAATGCCCGCCGCAACCGCCACGAATGAGCCGGTCCACCGCAGTGCGCGCTGCTCACGACGATAGAGCCACAGGGCGGCGCCCACAGCGACCACTCTGAGGGGATACAGCGCCTCGAATCCGCCGGCGGAGAAGGCGCCGGTTACCATGGTAACAACCACCAGCACCACGAGAGGCGCCAGGTAGGCCGCCGTCGGATTCGTCATCTCCCCTTCCTCTCGGGGAACGTCTTGAAGGGCGAAGAATCGCGAGTGCTGTGTCGCGGCTACGAGTCCCAACGTCGCACCGCAGAACAACAGCCATCCACTGTACGAATGAAATCCGCCGAGAGCGATGCTGGGCGATAGCCACGTGCCGACCGCGATGAGGGCGGCGATGCGCAGCGCGTTGAGCAGCCACATCAGCAGCGTGCCGGCGGGAAACAACAAGAGAACCTGAGGGAATCTCAACGACCGCCGGAACAGCCCCAGGTACGCCCCGAGGAAAACCCACAGGATGCCGATCGCTTCGTAGCCGGAACACTGCGGCGCAATTTTGACCGAAAACTGTTGAGTGCCCACCACCAGTAGTACCGGATCGGTCACCGGAGCCGCGCCGGTCAGGGTGATCATGCGGTCGACAGCCCATAGCGTGAGCTGAGCGAGGGGCTGCCAGGCGCGACTCGTCAGCCAACCAGTCGCGAAGGCCGCCGCACCCACAACCGTACCAACCAGCAAAGGCCCCGCCGCTGCTCGGGTCAAGGGCCACCAGGCCCTTAGGGGCAGAGCAGTGGCAAGGCACAACGTGATCGTTACGAGTCCGGTCAGCAGCCAGAGCGCAACCCAGAGGCCTGGCTGAGACGAGAGCCGCAAATCGCCCTCCAAGACTCGCGCGGTCACGTAGTAAAGTGCGGCGAAGGCGCCAAAATGTGCGAGCAGCAGCGGCCACGCGTGGTTCGGGTGCGAGAATGTCACCGCGTGCCGTAACCGGCGCCGCACGGTGTTTCGGGTAAGCAGGACGGTTGCGGTAGCGCCGACGATGCTGAATTGCATAAAGTATCTCATGTGCGACACTAGGAGCGCCCACCACTCGTCGCCGAGATCGGGCGCCTCGAAGCGCACGCTCAGAACGATTCCCTCCGTGAGCAACAGGATACCGAGTGCTATCCAGCGGACTAACGGCATAGCAGCTTGCTGAAAAACCCCACCCAATGCTTCGACGGGCTCATCCTTCGACAAGATCAGCAGAGCGGACCCCTCCCCGATTTCATTGCGTTTTTCCTCTCACCCTGAGAGATCCAACCTGCCACGCGGCGTAGATCTGCGCGCTGACGTAGACGACGGCGCACGCCAAGCCGGCCAGCAACCAGGGGCTGTGCAGCCGTGTGCGGTCGACCCACCAACTGAAATAGGCGAGCGAGGCGAAGACGCCGAGCAGGATGCAAGCGGAGAGAATGCGGCGGGGCAGCGCCGGAGACAAAGCGATGTGCCGTCCGGCAACGCCAGCGTCGGTTATGGTGGGGGTTATCGCGACTTCGGCCATTTCTTCCTGGAAGGGCTTCTACCGAGGCTTCGCCTCAGATGCGGTGAGGCTTGAGCAATCATTCCTCCCTTTGCGCGCCCTACTGCTTGGCCCACAGATCGCCGAAGACAAAAGAATTCACCCAACGCAGATACTCCATCACCACATCGCGGCTCTGTTCACGCGAATGCCACCACGAGTCGGCGGCGAAGTCGTCGGTCCGCGGGCTCCGCACCAGCAGACGGGTGCCGGGCGGCAGCTGGCTGCGGAGCAAACGGCGGGCGCGTGCGGTGTGGGTCCGTGCGGTGATGTACAGTAAGCTGTTTGGTTTCTGCTGCCTGGCAAAGGCAGCGACCGCAACAATCTCCGAATCGCTGCCGTCGACAACACCCGGAAGAATCTGAATGCTACTCTCGCGGACACCGCTGCGATCGAGCAGCCACGCTGCGGAGTCGGTAGGCGACCATCCGGAACCTCCGAGCCGCCGGATTTCTTCGGCCACGGAATTGCTGGCCAACACCGGCAACACGATCCGGGTACTGACTCCGTCGTGGTACAGGTGGGCAGCCTCCAAGGTATTGCCGAGCAGGTTGGCATCGGAGGCGATGATCATCTCGACGGGTTCGACTGTGTCCTCGGCAACCAACAGCCTACCTGCACTGGTCAGCACAAAATGCCGGCCGAACCACAACAGTGTCACGGTGGCAGCCAGCGCGAGCAGCACACGGAACGGACGTGTCCGGAAGACCGGGTAAGGCCATTTCATCACCACACCCTCGGCACACCCTGGGTTGAAAGGAGGTCGCACGCTAATCCAGTTCGTAGACACTCCGCCAATCCACGTCCTCTCGCAGCGCCGGCTGGTGATGCTTGTCGAGAAGAAACGACCCGAGGACGAGATAGTCCATCTCCGTCCGCATGAAGCACAGGTACGCATCCCGCGGCGTGCAGACGATCGGCTCGCCGCGGACATTGAAGCTCGTGTTCACCAGCACCGGGCAGCCGGTGAGCGCATGAAAGCGGCAGAGCAGCGCGTGATAGGTCGGGTTTGTCTCTGCGTGTACGGTCTGGATGCGGGCCGAGTAATCGAGGTGCGTCACCGCCGGAATATCGGAGCGCGGGATGTTGAGCTTCTCGATGCCGAATAGGCGATCCTGCTCAGGCGTCATCGGGACACGGCGTGATTCTTTCACCGGTGCGACCAGCAGCATGTAGGGCGAGTCGACATCGAGGTCGAAATACTGGTTGAGGTGCTCGCGCAGCACGCTCGGAGCGAAGGGGCGGAAGCTTTCCCGGAACTTGATCTTCAGGTTCATCACTGACTGCATCTTCATGGAACGCGCATCGCCCAGGATGCTGCGATTGCCGAGCGCACGCGGACCGAACTCCATGCGCCCCTGCAACCAGCCCACGACTTTCTCTTGCGCGAGCACGTTCGCGGTGCGATCGATGATCTCCTCCGGTGTACACTTTTCGTACGCCGCACCTGCCGACTTGAGGAACTGCTCAATCTCGTCGTCGGAGAACGCGGGGCCGAGATACGCGCCCTTCATGCTGTCGCCTTCAGAGTACGGCTGCCGCTCGTGACCGAGGACCCTGTGCCAGATGGTTAGCGCGACCCCGACGGCGCCGCCGGCATCCCCAGCTGCCGGCTGGATCCACAGGCGCTTGAACGGACCCTCGCGCAGCAGCCGACCGTTGCCAACGCAGTTGAGCGCCACGCCGCCGGCGAGGCAGAGGTTCTCCATGCCGGTCTCGCGATGGACGTGCCGCGCCATGCGCAGCATGACCTCCTCCGTCACCACTTGAATCGACGCGGCCAAATCCATCTCGCGCTGCGTCAGCGGCGACTCGGGCTTGCGCGCCGGGCCGCCGAAGAGCTTGTCGAAGGCGCCGTTGGTCATGGTGAGGCCATGGAGGTAGTTGAAGTAGTCCATGTTCATCTTGAAGGAGCCGTCCTCGCGCAGATGCACCAGCTTGTCGAAAATGAGGTCGACGTAGCGCGGCTCGCCGTAGGGCGCGAGGCCCATGACCTTGTACTCGCCGGAGTTGACCTTGAAGCCGGTGTAGTAAGTGAAGGCGGAGTAGAGCATGCCGAGCGAGTGCGGGTAGTGCAGCTCGGCGAGCAGATCGAGGTCCTTGCCACGCCCGATGCCGTAGGACGAGGTGGCCCACTCGCCGACGCCGTCCATCGTGAGCACCGCTGCCTCCGCGAACGGCGACGGGTAAAAGGCGCTGGCGGCGTGCGCTTCGTGGTGCTCGCTGAAGAGCAGCGGCCCGGTGAAACCGGGAATCTCCCGGCGGATGATATCGCGGGTGAAGAGCTTCTCCTTCAGCCACACTGGCATCGCGGTGAGAAACGACCGCAGCCCCTTCGGTGCGACGCCGAGATAGTTCTCGAGGATGCGCTCGAACTTCAGCAGCGGCTTGTCGTAGAAACCGACGTAGTCAAGATCTTCAGGACGCAGCCCGCCCTCGCGCAGACAATAGGCGACGGCGTGGGTGGGGAAATCCGCGTCATGCTTCTTACGCGTGAAGCGCTCCTCCTGGGCGGCGGCGATGATCTCGCCGTCGCGCACCAGGCACGCCGCCGAGTCGTGGTAGTAGGCGGAGATCCCGAGAATGGATTTCATGAATACCCCTGGAGACAGAAGGAACTGGAGAGCCTTGGCGTACTCCCTAGAGAATTCGGTATTCCCATCCCGTCACGAGTCGTGATCCGATAGTGATGCCGTTGGGGGATGCCACCCGGCGGCAACCCATTCTCGCCGAACCATGACCGCGATCACGTTGTTCAGCTGAAGAGCAATGACTGTGGCCCGACCGCATGGCGTTCGGCCGAAGATTCGAGTCTCATCGCCGCTCCACTGGAAGTGTTCCGGCCAGTGCTGTCGATGCGGGTCGTACAGCGGTACCCGCTGAGCTGTTTCCGGATCGAGTGCGTTGGTTTGTGCTCCCTTGAAGTTGTTACAGAGACGGCACGCAAGCCAAAGGTTCTCGATGTCATCCGTTCCGCCTCTTGCCTTCGGGATGATGTGATCAATCTCCAGTCGGCCGAACACGAGCCGCTGTGGGCTCAGGCAATACCCACAACGGTCGTCCGCTTCGCGCCGAAGGCGTTGCCGGACCTCGTCCGGAACATGAGTCACGGCCGCAGCGGTTCGCGCAGTCCACGGCGGACTGCCTCACGCAGCGCCTGCGCCTTTCGCAGCAAACCCTCTTCGTACCGTTCGATGAGTGCCGACAGCTCGGCGCGTTCGCCGTTATTGAGGGGGCCAGCTTGCTGCCGATCGAGGAGTTCGCTGAGCCTCGTATCTTCCGCCGCAGATAGTTCAGTCTCGGTAGCGGCGAGCACTTCTGCGTCCGACCAGCCCGTGATCGGCGTCTCCTCCGCGGTGACCGTGCCCAGCGGTCGCAGCGACAGCTCGATCGTTTCCGCCAGCACATCAGCCAGCGCGCGCCCGGTCCGGTGCGCCAACAGCTCCGCCCGTCTCACCACCGCCTCGGGCAGGGTTACTGTGATCTCCGTCGTCATACCGTCACTCCTGTTTATGCCGGAAGCATTCTAGCTGTCCACTCGCCGGCTTGCGACCTTTCCCTTTGCCCCTTCGACGCTGCTCAGGGCAGGCTTTTGCCTTGCCACTTTTGCCTTTCCTCTTTTAGAAGCTCCCGAGTCGGTGTCTCTTTTGACGCTCATCGGATTGGTTGGTATCTTCGCGCAATGTAAGGTCGGCGAGGTACTACAGCGACTCCGAGACGACGGCTGGACTTGGTCGCGACCCGTGGCAGTCATCGCCAGTTCAAGCATCCGACCAAGCCCGGCCGGGTGACGGTACCTGGAAAACCGAACGACGGCCTGGCCGCGGGGACACAGGGCAGCATATTTAAGCAGGCTGGCTGGAAGAAATAGGAGGTCCATATGCGCTACGCGATCGTGATCGAAAAGGCGGGCAGCAACTTCTCGGCGTACGTTCCAGATCTGCCGGGTTGCGTTGCCACCGGAGTCACCGTGGAGGAGACGGAGCGTGAGATTCGCGAGGCCATCGAGTTTCACCTGGCCGGACTGCGCGAGGACGGCGCGCCGATCCCCGAGCCGTCCAGCTACGTCGATTACGTTGAGATTGCCGCTTAGCGCGATCACGCAACCTGCACTACCGCGCCGTCGGGGTCGATCATCCCGGCTCGTGTGCTCAGCCGCTGACTACAGACTATCAACTGTCGACGCGGGCTTGGCAGAGCGCTCGCACTCAGCCTCCGCGGCTACGCCGCACCCCTGCGTATTCACTCGATCCGCCATGTAGCCGCGGGCGGTTGGAGCGCCCTGTTAGGGCCGTCCCTCGAGCCTTGCGTGACTGCAGGTCGATGATGCGGGCAACGGCGCGAAGGGTCTCGTTCACAGACTCTCGATCCTTGAACACCTGAGCGACGTCTGGGTCCAGAACGACGACGTTCGTCCCCTCCGCGTACCGCTTGGCGTACTTGCCGCGAACGCCGCCGCTGAAGTCGTAGTAATCTCTCATATCGGCCCCGTTACGAGGTTCCTTCTTCATACTTCTCCCGCTCGCGTCGGTCGGTCTCTCGCGCACTGGGGATTAGCCGTTCCAAGTTGGGTTGCGGGCGGCAGCCCGAGCTACGATGACGCCAACCGCTCCAGGGGAAAGGCTTCTTTGTAAAGAAAGGCAAAAGTACGACGCCGCGGCATGCCCGCCGTCAGCTCGAACGGCTTGTTCGGCCTTCTACCGATCGCCCACCGCCGCACGGAACTCCAACACGTCGACGGCCACTCGGGTCGACGGTCTGCGCCGCGACCGAGCGAGCCTCTCCATCGTCTTGTACACATCCGCATCGAAGTAACGCTCGCCGCATTGTCGGCAGACGCTGGCCGGCACGCTTCGGATCATTTTCAACTTCTTGCCCCAGCGGAAGTCCACGTCAACCTTCCGCTGCTCAATAGTGCCCCGGCAAAAATAACAGGTCTCCGCCATGACGATTTCACCTCCTGCGCATCCGCCAGTCGGACTCCCATTCATCCGGGTCCGGCTCGTAGGCCGTGATGATCAAGATCCGCCGTTCTTCAAGCCGACCACACACGACATGAAGGGGCCGACCACCTGAGCGGCCGAGAATAAGGCAGCTCGGTCCTCTTGGGTCATCGGGATAGTCTTCGATGATCGCCCCATCGCGAATCGCCTGTTCAACATCCTCAGCACGGATCTTCCGTTCACGCAACTTCTCGGTGTGGGTAAACGAAATGACATAATCCCCGCGTCGCACGCGCTCGCGGATGACGGCCAGGCTGCGCTCAAGGGTCACATGAGTAGTCTACCTCAGTCAGCTCGAGAAGCCGAACGCCGACTGGAGCGGCGCGCCCAGATCAGCAACGGGTAGCATCTGATCGACTCTTGCGCGGCGGCCGCGCTAAGATGAAACCAACCGCTCTTTTTGCCTTTTGCCTTGCCACTTTTGCCTTCTGCATTTCACTTCCTAGAACTGCCGTTCATAACTCGCCGGGTCGACGGGCTGTTGCTGCCGTCGAATCCAGTTGGTGGGTTCCTGGTTGTCGAAGCGCAGCTTGAGCGGGTCCCTGAACAAACGCATTACCAACGCGACTGGCGTCAGCACTACATAGAAGAAGGCGCCCAGGATGATCCGCGTATTCACGTAGCCCAGCACGCCGGCCGCGCGCATCCACCCGTGCTGGACGGGGCGCAGGAGCATCGGTGCCACCGCCCCGGGCACGAGCAGCGACACCCCCAGCCCCCACAGTACCCGCGGCGCGGTCACATGCCCGCGCCACCAGCTGATCAGGCCGAGCAGGATGAACGCCCCGCCAACGGTTAGCCCGAACTTGCGCAACTCAGTTTTGCTTACCCGCTTCTGTTCTAGCTTTTGACTTCCAACTTTTGCCATTTGCCATTCTTCTCACTTGCACGCCTTTGCCTTGCCGCTTTTGCCTTTTGCCTTTCTTTTCTCAAAAGATCGTGTAGATAAACGGCGCGAGCGCCGACCCCTGAGTGAAAACGATCAGCGTGCCGAACAGAACCAGCACGATGATGATGGGCGCCAGCCACCACTTCTTGCGCACCCGGAGGAAAGCCCAGAACTCCGCCGCCAATGATGCCACCCCGGAAGGTCCCGTGTCACACCTCCAATTGTGCTTGATTGCGTTGCGCTCGAAACTAAATGTCCGCGGCCTTCTGAGCGGGTGCGGGGGCCTCAGCCGGTGACCGCGGCAGGATGCGCACAGCCAACTGGGCGGCGACCACTCGGTGGCCTAGTAGAGTTCTGGCTGATCGGACTTCCTCGGAATGCGCACATCTCCAGCGTGATACTCCCGGCAAGAGCTGCCAGCGCCTCAGTCTTGCGAGCAGTGAATTCAACCGATATCAGTCAGTATCACTGGTCAGGACTTCTGCTGGGCAAGATCGATCATCAATTCCAGGAGCCGAAACATAAACTGCCGCTGCCGGCTTGATGGCTCGGCTTCGTCTGGGTGGACAGGAGCGCCGCCCTCCCCCCGACCTCGGAGCACTGCTGGAACCCGCGCCACACGACACCGGCTGGAGCGTCACTAGTGGTCACGGCGTTGGCGGACGCGATCGTCGGACGGCTCCTCCGCTAGCAGGGCTGCCACCGCTTCCGCGGCTGCCCGACCGAGCACTGCGTGCGCGAACTCGTTGATGTGGCGATCGCCGTGCCTCCGATGGATCTCGGCCACGCCGCGCCAGGGTCCGAGCACCGCATCGGAGTCGAGAAATGCCTCGCTCTGGCGCCGGAAGACGTCGACGAGCGGCTCCGGAACCGAGCTGCGAAATCCGAGCGACTCCTCGATCGGGGCGTCGGGAGCCACGAACAATGGATCGGGAACGGGGATGTCGAGGATCACGAGTGGAATCTCGTGGGCCCGGCAGAAGGCGTGCATGCGCCCGATCAGCGCTCCCGCGAGCTGCGTCTCGGCCTCTCCCACGGACACACCGGAGGGTACCGCGTACTCGGTCTCGACGCGCGCGTGTGCGCGGAGCAGCAGCTGTCGCTTCGCGATGTCCCAGACGGTGTTCATCAATTGGGAGTAAAAGTACGAGTTCTGGCTCAGCCACGCGAGGCCTGGGATCGCGTTCATGACGTGCAGCTCGGCGACTCCCGGCACGTGGGACGTACTCAGCTGGACGATCGCGCCGTCGCGCAGGCCGAAGAGCCCCGCATTGGCGTTGTCTTCGAAGTCGTTTCCATAGAACCCGAGCACGACCGCGTCGGGCGCGTAGCGGATACCCTCGTTCTCGAGGTAGGCAAGTTCCTCGGCGGTACCGAAGCCCGAGACGCCGGCGTTCAGCACCTGCGCGTCGATGCCACGCGCGCGCAGCGCGCGCTCCATGACCGCGGAGTAGGTGTGCTCCTGTCGGACCTCGAAACCTTCCGTGTGCGAGTCCCCGAGCACGAGCACGCGCACGCGACCCGCCGGCTTCTCGAGGGGCCAATCTTGGTCGTCTCGGAATCCCTGGGCGTTCGTGCGGAACTCCCAGCTGCCGTCGATACTCGTGTGCCAGAAGCGCGCATGCGGCACAAGGCGCCGAAGCGTGAACTCGCCGTAACGGGCCTCGGCGTGAAAGCGCGGAAACAGGACGATCCGGCTCTTCCACAGCACGCGGGCCGCCAGCTCGGCCACGCTGAAGCAGAGCAACGATGCGACCAGCGCCACGAGGAGCCGTGAGGCAATGCTCGTGCGCGGTCGCGCCGGAATCTTCGTGCCCTCTTGCTCCATGATGAGCGCGCCTTAGCTACCCGGACAGATGGGGCGGGGGCGGCTCGATCGGGAGCGCAGAGCCACCCATGCGCAGCTCACTCGTAGCTTTGCCTTGATAGGAGTCTCTAGTGGCCTCATCGCTCTTTCTTCTGGCCCTTCATCGACACTCGCCCCGCATGGAACCCGTTCGTTTCAGGCTGTTCAATGTGCCCGTCAGGCCAACTCTTGGCTAGAATTGCCGTTCGTAGCTCGCCGGATCGACCGGCTGGGGTGTCCGGCGCACCCAGCAGCTGCCTTCGGTGTCGTCCAAGGATCGGTTCAACGGGTCGCGGACCAGCCGCAACACGAGGCCGACCGGAGTGAGTATCAGGTAGAACAGCGCCGTGAGTATGATCCGCGTATTCACGTAGCCCAGCACCTCGGCGAACCGCATCCAAGCCGCCCGCACCGGTTGCAGCAGCGCCGGCGCGAGCACACCCGGTACGATCAGCAGTCCGCCGATGGCCCAAAGTAACCGCGGGGCAATGTCGTGCCCGCGCAACCAACTCACCCCTGCCAAACAGGATGAAGGCACCGCCAACGGTCAGACCAAACTTGCGGAGGTCAGTTTTGGTTGGACTATCCATGCCCATCAGTTCCACACCTTAGACGAGGGTATAAACGAACGGCGCAAGGGCAGAGCCTTGGCTGAAGACAATCAGCGAGCCGAACAACGCCATTACGATGATGATCGGCGCCAGCCACCACTTCTTGCGCACGCGGAGGAACGACCAGATCTCCCCGGCGAGTGAGACGAGACCTGAACGGGCCATCGCTCTATACCTCCTATTCACTTCGCTTCGTTATGTGTGGTTTGCCCAGCAGCTGAAATAGACGAGCGAGGCGAAGACGCCGAGCAGGATGCAAGCGGAGAGAATGCGGCGGGGCAGCGCCGGCGACAAAGCGATGTACCGTCCGGCAACGCCGACGTCGGCTATGGTGGAGGTTGTCGCGACTTCGGCCATTTCTTCTTGCGAAAGCTTCTACCGAGGGGTTCGCCTCAGAGGCGTGAGCCTTGAGCGATCATTCTTCCCTTGCGCGCCCTACTGCTTGGCCCACAGATCGCCGAAGACGAACGAATTGTACCTCTCAACGTCTTCGATGCGGAGTTTTCCTCTTTTCAATGCGCTGCGCATCGTCGACCGATTGAAGTAGCATACGTGGGCGACCCGGTAGTGCCACCATCGACGCCCCATGATCCTTGCGGCGACACTGCTCACGTGGGGCGTAACGATCACGGCGATGCAGTCTGGCGCCAGTACCGCGCTGATGAATTCCAGCAACCTGACGGGATTCGCGACGTGCCCGATGACGTCGACAAGCGTGACAACGTCGAACCGTCTTCCCGCAAGTGCAGGCTGTGGAAACACACCCTGAAGTAGACCCAATCCGCTCGTGTACGAAGGCGCTTTCGGAGAAGGGGGTGGTCTGTCGAGGGGGCAGATTGGGGCTGATGGCATCCATGGATCCTCCCGTATCGTGTACTCCGTGAGTGGCTGAGCGGCGAGAGAAGCCTGGGCGACCGGTCGGCGCGTTGGGTATCATCGTGCACCGCTCCCTGGAAATCGATAGACCGCAGCCGCCTCGCGCATCCGCTCGGCAATGGTTGGTGGCAGCCAACCGCGAATTGGTGCGTCGGAAACGCCTTCCCATACCCGTTCGCCGCCGAGCTGCTCGATGTAGCTCGCCATCGTCCGAGCGTCGCTATGCGGCTCAAACTCGTTCTCGGCGCGGCCAGACTGGAGCGGAAGGACGACATACAGAATTCGGTGCGCTTGCATCGCTGCGGGGACGATGCGGCCGAGAACTGACAAGTCCTGACTGATGTCGAAAAAGCGGTTGCGGTAGTGGAAGCATCCCAGCGTCCCCACTCCTAGAACGAGGTCATCGGGGGACGCGTTGGCTTCGAGAAAACGGAACGGGGCGACACGAAGCTGGTGGGCTCGGATAGTGGCGAGTACTCCGACGCTGCTCGCTAGAATGGCCGGCAAGAGGATGAGTACGAAGACGACGCCGGACATAGAGCGTGCTCGCGTCTCACCGAGCCGAGGCACCAACGCCGAGCGTAACGCAGCAAAGCCGTCTGCGGCCAACAGATAGGAAGGTAAAAGCGCTGGAGCGAGGTACCGCAGGCTGTAGAACAACTCGATCGCTAGCATCGCGAAATTTCCAAGTATCCAGACAAGAAAGAAGCATCGCTCAACATCGAAACGGGTGACGGCAAGATACAGGCCCAACAGAACAAGCGGCGCCGCGGTCGGAAATATCACCTTCCCGCTCAAGAAGGCTTCGCGGAGGTATTGCAGAATCTGCCACGGAGGTCGATATACGTTCGCGGCTACTTCTGGGGTCCAGAGGTGCCGGTTCCGGAAATTCTGACCGGAAGAATTCCGGAAATTCTGTCCGGTCTTCGAAAGGAGACCGGAGATGAGAGCAGAGAAGGAGGAGGCGTTTGAAAACGTCGGTGCACGGCCGGGA
>Ga0181527_1002704_pt1 | contig 16362 bp, 15 predicted proteins | sample PEATcosm2014_Bin_30_FD_119762 | JGI IMG/M metagenome (GOLD analysis project Ga0181527, IMG submission 119762) | Peatland microbial communities from MTU Mesocosm Facility, Houghton, MI, USA - PEATcosm2014_Bin06_60_metaG | ecosystem: Environmental > Terrestrial > Soil > Wetlands > Peat | place...
CGCAGTTGCACAACGGACAGACCTCGCGGCAGGCGTAGCAGTGGGTGCAGGGCTCGAACGCCTTCTGCCAGAACTCGAAGCGCTCGGCCGGGGTCATGGCCTTGATCTTGGCGATGGTCTCGGCGCGCGTCTTCTCCGGCTTGGGCAGCGCCGACACGTCGCCGACTGTGACATCAGCCAGCGGCGAGACGTGCATCTCGCAGCGCTGGCAGCGTTCATCGAAGGTCTTGCCGTCGGCCTTCACGCCAGGGCAGGCCACTGCGATGGCCACGATCTGCTCGCGCGCGAAATCGCCCTCGGTGATGCGCATGCTAACCGCACGGCCGTCGCAGCCCTTGACCACGATCCCGACTGGCAGCGGCAGATCGCGGGTCAAGCCGCGGGCCAGGTTCTGCACGCAGCGATAATCGAAAATCAGGGTGTCCGCGTCCTCGGGCCGCGTGATGAGCGTGGCCACCACGGCCTTGGACAACGGGTGCTCGCGATAGCCGAGCACGGATTTGACTTTGCCCTCGGCAAACAGGCGCTTCACATTCTCGCGCAGCGACTGGTTCACGACGCCACCCCCTGGCGCGCCATGGGATTGCGCCGTCCCAGAGCCCGCACCTTGTCGACGAACTCGCCCACCTCGACCGCGTAGCGCGCGCCCTCCGAGGCCGAAAGCCAGGTGAAATGGATGCGCTCGGGCTCGACGCCAACCCAGTCGAGCAGGCGGCGGATCACCGCCAGCTTGCGTTTGGCGTAGCGGTTGCCGCTGATGTAGTGGCAGTCTCCCGGATGGCAGCCCGACACCATCACACCGTCCGCGCCCTCTTCCAGCGCCTTGAAGATGAACAGCGGATTGATGCGGCCCGAGCAGGGCACGCGCACCACGCGCAGATTGGCCGGCACTTTCAGGCGCGAGGTGCCCGCCAGATCGGCGCCGGCGTAGCTACACCAGTTGCACAGAAAGCCGACGATGCGCGGCTGGAAATTCTCGCTCATCACCATGCCTCCCCGAGCAGACCGGCCAGCTCATGATAGATCTGCCGGTCGGTGAAGTGTTGCAGTTCGATGGCCGTGGCCCGGCAGGTGGCCACGCAGGTGCCACAGCCTTTGCACGTGGTGGCGTTGACCACGGCCTTGTTGCGTTTGGGATCGATCTCGATGGCCTGGTAGGCACAAACATCGACGCACATCCCGCAGGCTGTGCACATCTCGGGCCGCACCAGCGCGACTGAAGGATCGATCTCGACCTCGCCGCGGGCCATGAAGCGCATGGCTGCCGCAGCCGAGCCCGACGCCTGCGCCACGGTGTCCGGAATGTCCTTGGGGCCCTGACAGGTGCCGGCCAGGAACACACCGTCGGTGGGCGTTTCCACGGGCGCCAGCTTGGGGTGCTTTTCGGCGAAGAAGCCGTCCGGGCTGCGTGGGATGCGCAGCATCTCGGACACCTGCTTGGCCCCCTGGGCCGGGCCCATGGCCGTGGCCAGGACGATCATGTCGACTGGGACGCGCAGCAACTTGCCCAGCGTGGTCTCTTCCGCCACGACGATCATCGAGTCCGCGGGCGCATCGGCGTCGGCCTCGGTGGGCGCCAGCACCTGACCGGCCTTGCCGCGCACGAAGCGCGTGCCCTCGTGCATGACCCGGTGATAGAACTCCTCGTAGCCTTTGCCAAAGGCGCGCATGTCGATGTAGAACTCGTACACTCGCGCCGTGGTCTTCTCGCGCAGCAGGTGCGCGAACTTGAGCGAGTACATGCAGCACACGCGCGAGCAGTGCTTGCAGTAGTTCTCGTCGCGCGAGCCGATGCAGTGAAGGATGCCGACCGCAGCCGGCGCCTGGCCGTCCTTTTTGACGATCTTGCCGCTGGTGGGGCCCATGGCGTTGCACAGCCGCTCGAATTCCAGGCCGGTGTACACGTCGGGGAAGCGGCCGTAGCCCCATTGTTTGAACTGGCCGGGGTCGACCAGATCGTAGCCGGTGGCCACGATGATGGTGCCCACCTCTAGCTCGCGCACGCTGTCCCGATCGTTCATCACGATGGCGCCCGGCTCGCAGAACTTTTCGCACACCCCGCACTTGCCGCGCACGAAGTAGTTGCAGTGCTTGCGGTCGATGACCGGCTTGTTGGGCACGGCTTGCGGAAACATGGTGTAGATGGCGGGCCGGAAGGCCATCTTCTCGTCGAATTCCGAGGGAACCTTCTTCACCGGGCACTTGGTGATGCAGACGCCGCAGCCGGTGCACTTGGCGTTGTCCACGCAGGTGGCCTTGCGTCGGACCTTGACCTTGAACTGGCCCACGCTGCCGCGCACCTCTTCGACCTCGTGATAGGTGAGCAGCTCGATGTTGGGGTGCTGGGCCACCTGGACCATCTTGGGCGTCAAGATACAGGCCGAGCAGTCCAGGGTGGGGAAGGTCTTGTCCAGCTCGGCCATGTGACCGCCGATCGACTGGTTGCGCTCGACCAGGTGAACCTTGTAGCCGGCCTCGGCGATGTCGAGGGCCGCCTGGATGCCGGCGATACCTCCGCCAATGATGAGCGTGCTGGGCTTGACCTTGGCCCGGCCAGGCTGCAGCGGCCGCATCCAGCGCGCGCGCCTGACCGTGGCGCGCACGATGGCCAGAGCCTTGTTGGTGGCTTCCGTGCGATCCTTGGTCACCCACGAGCACTGCTCGCGGATGTTGGCCATTAGCATGAGGAAGGGATTGAGACCGGCCTGGGCGCAGGCCCGCCGGAAGGTGGGCTCGTGCATGCGCGGCGAGCACGCGGCCACCACCACGCGGTTCAGCCCGAACTCGGCGATGTCCTTCTTGATCTGCTCCTGCCCGGGGTCGGAGCACATGAACTTGTATTCGCGCGAGATCACCACGCCGGCCTCGCCCGCCATTTCCTTGGCCAGCTTCTCGACGTCCACCGTGCCGGCGATGTTGGTGCCGCAGTGACAGACGTAGACCCCGACCGCGGCCTGACCGTCTTTGCTGATGGCTTTGCTCATCGTCCACTCCCAGTCGCGTGGGGAGCCGGCGAGCTTTGCTCGCCGCGTACCATCGCGGGAGGGTTTGGGGACCCTTCCAGGGTCCCCATGTCAATCGAGCGGGCCAGCAGCTCGCCTAGATCGACCACCTCGAGCGAATCTTGCTTGCCCACCGTGCCCAGGCTGTCGGTCAGCATGAGCACGCAGTACGGGCAAGCCGTGGCCAGCGATTGCGCCCCCTGCGCGCAGGCATCGTTGATCCTCTGCACGCTGAAGCGTTCGGCGACCGGCGTGTCGGACCACATGCGGCCGCCGCCGCCGCCACAGCACAGGCTGTCTTCGTGGTGGCGCGAAAGTTCAACCAGTTCCAGCTCGGGGATGGCCTTGAGCACCTCGCGAGGCGCATCATAGATCCCGTTGTGCCGGCCCAGATAGCAAGGATCGTGATAGGCCACGCGCGCCTTGACCGGCTTTTCCGGCTTGAGCCGCCCGTCGCGAATCAGGTCGCGCAGCAGTTCCGCCACGTGGATGACCGTCACGCCTTTCAGTCCTTCGTAGTTCTTCTTGAAATTCTCCAGGCAGTGGGGCGAGGTCACCACGATCTTCTTCGGTCTGGTCGCGCGAATCTGTTCGGTGTTCCCGTCGCGCAGCGACTCGAACACGTCCTTGCGGCCGCCCTTGTGCGCGGGATCGCCGCAACACTTTTCGTCATTGCCCAGGCTGCCCCACTTCACGCCCGCCTTTTCCAGCAGGCGCGCCAGGGTTCGCTGCGCCTTGAGGTTGCGTGGATCGTAGGCGTGCGTGCAGCAGGTGTAGAGCAGGATCTCGCTCTCCTCCGTGTGCGGCCGCAGCCCGACTTCCGAGGCCCAGGCCGATCGCTTGTCCGGATCGCCGGCCCACGGGTTGCCATTGCCCTCCAGGCCTGACAGGGCCGATTGCAGAAGCGGCGGCAGGGTTCCGGCCTCGCCCATGATGTTGCGGATGCTGCGTACGATGTCCACGGTCTTCACGCCGCGCGGACAGCGATCCAGGCACATCCCGCAGGTGGTGCAGAACCAGAGGTCTTCGCCTTCGTAGCCCTCGATGCCGAACTGGGCTAGCCGGATCAGGTTGCGCAGACGGAAATCGCGAAAATCGCCCCACGGGCACACCGACGAGCAGGTGCCGCACTGGTAGCACTCGTCGAGCGCCTGACCGCCGTATTCGACGATCATGTCCACGACATCCATGAAGGGTGCGGTTGATTTCATGCCGGCAACACTTTCAAAAGCGGTTCAAAGCGAAAGGGACAGAGCTTGGCCGCCGCGGTGCCTTCGTGCGACGACTTTCGGCACCACGCTGCGCGGACATCCCCGCGTGACGCGAGATCTCCGCGCACAGTCAGGTAGGGCAGGAGGAGAGCAAGGAAATGCATACAACCTAACGGTTGGAAATATAGCATCGTGAAACAGAGAAACTAGCCAAATGCGGTCCGATTTCTGACCGTTTCGGGGTTCACAGCTGCATCTTGACGACCAGATGGTGGCATTTGGCGCGTCGTGGTGGTCGGCGAAGCGACCTGCGACCAATCGAAGACAAGATCGAAGGGGGCATCCAGAAGTTGCTCGTCAGCGCGCCGTCCTTGCTGCATAATCGGACCTCCGTGTACCTCTTTCGACAAGTCGACTACGCCATTCGCTGCCTCGTCTACTTGACCCGCACGCGGGACCGTCTGGCAACCAAGGGCGAGATCGCGAAGGCGACCTCTGCGCCTGATCTCTTTGTCGCGAAGATTTTGCAGCAACTGGTGCGCGCGGGATTGGTATCGTCCACCCGCGGTGTGCACGGCGGCTTCGTGCTGGCGCGAGATCCAACCCATCTCTCGCTCCTTGACGTCATCGACGTCACCCAGGCGAGGGTGGCGCCGCGTCCCTGTGTCCTCGATCCTCGCGCCTGCCCGTTTCGGGAAACCTGCCCGGTTCATCCCGTGTGGGTGAAGATTCATCGCGCGACCGAGCGCGAATTGCGCAAGGTCAGCTTCGCGTCGCTGGCTCGCCAGGCTGCGAAGTTGCGCCGGCCTCGCACGGCCGCAGCCGCGTACTGAACCCCTTTCCGCCTCTGGTTGGAGCATGAAGATACACGAGTACCAAGCCAAACAATTGCTAGGCCGACACGGCCTACCCGTGCCCCTGGGAATCCCGGTTCTTGGCGCCGACAGTCTGGACCAAGCCATCCAAGAAGTGACGGACGCAAGCAAGAGCCAGACGGTGGTGGTCAAGGCCCAGATCCACGCTGGCGGCCGCGGCAAGGGCGGCGGGGTCAAGGTGGTCAAGGGTGCCGAGGCGGCCCGACAGGCGGCCGGACAGATCCTGGGCAAGCGCCTGGTCACCCATCAGACCGGCCCCGAGGGCCGCGTGGTGAAGCGCCTACTCATCGAAGAGGGCGTGTCCATCGCCCGCGAGCTGTACGCCGGCATCCTGGTCGACCGCGGGTGTGGCCGCGTGGTGGTCATGGCCTCGGCGGCAGGCGGGATGGAGATCGAGGAGGTGGCCGCGCGCACGCCTGAGGCCATCGTGAAAGAACACGTCGATCCGGCCTTGGGTCTTGCGGCTTTCCAGGCGCGCAAGCTGAGCTACGCGCTCGGCCTGACCGGTGTGGCTGCGCGCAACGCCACGTCGTTCTTGCAGAAGCTCTATCAGGCATTCGTGGCGCTCGACGCGTCTTTGGTCGAAGTGAACCCGCTGGTGGTGACCAGCGACGAGCGCGTGCTGGCGCTCGATTGCAAGATGACCTTCGACGACAACGCCCTGGATCGGCATCCCGAGGTCGCGGCCTTGCGCGATCTCGACGAGGAAGACCCGAGCGAGACCGAGGCGCGCAGCCACGATCTCAACTTCATCAAGCTCGACGGCAGCATCGGGTGCATGGTCAATGGCGCCGGCCTGGCCATGGCCACCATGGACATCATCAAGCACTTCGGCGCCACGCCGGCCAACTTCCTCGACGTGGGCGGCGGGGCCACCCAAGAAAAGGTGACCGCGGCGTTCAAGATCCTGACCGCGGACAAGGACGTGCGTGGCATCTTCGTCAACATCTTCGGCGGCATCATGAAGTGCGACGTCATCGCCGCCGGCGTGGTGGGCGCGGTGGCCGAAGTGGGGCTGCGCGTGCCGCTGGTGGTGCGCCTGGCGGGCACCAACGTGGAACAAGGAACCAAGATTTTGGCTGAATCCGGCCTGCCCATCACCACGGCCAGCGACATGGCCGACGGTGCGCGCAAGGTGGTCGCTTTGGTCAAGGGACAGGTGAGCTGACCATGGCGATCCTCGCTGACCACAAGACTCGTGCCCTGGTCCAGGGTCTGACCGGCGCGGCCGGGACTTTCCACGCCAAGCAGATGCGCGAATACGGCACCCCGATCGTGGGCGGCGTGACCCCGGGCAAGGGCGGCACCGTGCACGAGGGCTTTCCGGTGTTCGACACCGTCGCGCAGGCGGTGGCCAAGACGGGCGCCAACACCAGCGTGATCTTCGTGCCCCCGCCCGGCGGCGCCGACGCGATCCTGGAGGCGGCCCAAGCGGGTATCGAACTCATCGTGTGCATCACCGAGGGCATCCCGGTTCTCGACATGGTTCGCGCAAAACGAGCGCTCGATCTTGAACTCTGCAACCTGGTCGGCCCCAACTGCCCAGGCGTAATCACGCCGGGCGTGGCCAAGCTGGGCATCATGCCCGGCTACATTCACAAGCCGGGCGCCATCGGCATCGTCTCGCGCTCGGGCACGCTGACCTACGAAGCGGCCTTCCAGATCACCGAGCTGGGCCTGGGACAAAGCACCGCCGTCGGGATCGGTGGCGATCCGGTCAAGGGCATGGACTTCATCGACTGCCTCACGCTTTTTGAAGAGGATCCCCAGACCAAGGCAGTCCTGCTCATCGGCGAGATCGGCGGCACTTCCGAGGAAGAAGCCGCGGCCTTCATCAAGGCCAACATGAAGAAGCCAGTCGCCGCGTTCGTCGCTGGCGTGACCGCGCCGCCCGGACGCCGCATGGGCCACGCGGGTGCCATCATCAGCGGGGGTAAAGGACTGGCCGCCGACAAGATCGCGGCCCTGCGCGAAGCCGGCATCGCCATCGCCCCCACGCCCGCGGATCTGGGCACGACTGTGGCGAAGCTGGTTTCCTGATCCTACTGTCCCTCGTGCGGTCGGAAGTCTTCGACCAAGGCTTCCATGGCGGCCCAGATGTGCGAGACGTCGTTGGCGTAGATGAGCAGGTCGCGCTTGGCGCCGCGAATGTCGGTGACCTGGCGGGCGAGTTCGGCCTCCTGGCGGAAGCCCAGCCGCTCGAAGGTCTTGCGGGCGGCGGTCTGGCTCTCCACCAACTGCGCCACCATCTTCTCCAGCCCCAGGTCGATGGCTAGCTTGACCACCCCAGCGGCCAGCGCGTAGCCCAGGCCCTTGCCCCGGCGGTCGGAGGCCACGCTCAGCCGGATCTCGCCCACGTGGCGGCTCCAGCCGTACAGGTTCCGGTGCAAGGTGGCCTCGCCGCAGATGCCGCCGTCGGCGCGCGCCACCAGGCTGGTGGCCGCGCCCGAGGCCAGCTTGGCGAGAAACCGCGCCAGCCATCCGGGCGTGGTCACGTCGTCCTTGAGCACCAGCCGGTCTTCGTCGGAAAGCGAGCGGTAGAAGTCCAGCAGGGCCGGACCGTCGGCCGCGCTGGCCAGCGAGATCTCGACGCTCGATCCATCCTTCAGCTCGGCAACGCGCGGGAACCCGTCTCTCTCCACGATGTCCTCCTCAGGCCGGTGCGACCAGACCTCGACCGTACTCGTAGCCCTTCATGAGCGCCTTCAGGTTCAGGCTCTCGGTGCCCTTGGGCACCGAATCCACAACCGCCTTTTCCACCGCATCGATGGACAGAAGATTCGTCGCCCCGGCGAAGAAGCCTGTCATCACGATGTTGAGCACCAGGCGCCGGCCCAGCTCCTCGGCGAAGCGGGTGGCCGGGATGCCCAGCGCGCGCGCTGTCTTGGGCAACTTGCCTTCCACCTGCACCAGCTCGTTCTCGTACAGCACCAGACCGTCGGGCTTGAGCTGCGGGGCGAACTGGACGAACGCGTCCTGCGACAGCAGCACCAGAATGTCCGGGTGCCGCACGTAGGGATAGCCGATGGCCTCGTCAGCCACGATGACCTGGGCGCTGCACGCGCTGCCACGCGCTTCGGGCCCGAAGGCCTGGATCAGGGCCGCATGCCGGCCGCTGTAGATGGCGGCGGCCTTTCCAATGATCGAGCCGCACAGAATGATACCCTGGCCGCCCAGCCCGCCGACGCGGATTTCGGTTCTGGTAGGGGAACCCTGAAAGGGTTCGCTCCGCCCTTCGGCCCCCCACCCGCCACCCCCGCCCCGCTCGCTTCGCTCGGCCTCGCCAGCCCTCCCGCGATGGTCCGCCGCCGGCACAGCCGGCGGGCTCCCCACACGACTAGCCACCTTGGCCTCCGTAGGGCGTGTACTCGGAGCCCAGGACCTTGGCAAAGTGTTCGTTCATGGCGTCCAGCCAGGTGGGGCGTTCGCGATCCACGAACTTTCCCACCACGATGGGGCCGTTGAAGGTCAGCCCCACCTCCTTGGTGTCGGCGCCGTGCTTGACCACGCTGTTCTCCTTGTAGAACTTCAGCTCGTCCACGCCGTCACCGCGCTTGTTGCGCCGTTGATACAGGGTCGGGCAGGGCGAGAGAGCCTCGATGAACACGAAGCCGCGCTTTCTCAATCCCTCCAGCATCGCCTTGGCGAGCTGGCGCACATGAAACACGGTCCAGCGCGCGACGTAGGTGGCGCCGCAGGCGTCAGCCAGGAACGGCAAGCTGAACGGGGCTTCGTAGTTGCCGAACGGCATGGTGGTCTGCTTGGCGCCCAACGGCGTGGTGGGCGCCACCTGACCGCCGGTCATGCCGTAGGTGAAGTTGTTCACACAGATCACCATGAGGTCCATGTTGCGGCGGGCGGCGTGCATCAGGTGGTTGCCGCCGATGGCCGTCAGATCGCCGTCACCCGAGTAGACCACCACTTTGAGCTTGGGGTTGGCCAGCTTCAGCCCGGTGGCGAAGGGAATGGCGCGGCCGTGCGTGGTGTGGAACGAATCCAGGTTCATGTAGCCGGCGACCCGGCCGGTGCAGCCGATGCCCGACACGATCGCGATCTCGTCCAGGTTCATGCCCGATTCGGTGAGCGCGCGGGTGAAGCAGTTGACGGTGGTGCCAATCCCGCAGCTCGGGCACCAGATGTGCGGGATGCGCTCCTGGCGCAGGTAGGGCATCACCGGGTTGATGCTGTCAATGTCGCGCAAGAGCGTGGCTGTCGTGTTTTCGCTCATCGGCCCGCCTCCAGGATCGCGGCCAGGATGGTCTCTGGCTCGTGCACCGAACCGCCCGCGTGCGGGAGGCTGACCACGCGGGCCGCACCGGCCACCGCGCGTTCGATCTCCAGAACCATCTGCCCCATGTTCAGCTCGGGCATGATGAAGACCTTGACCGTCTTGGCCAGCTCGCGCATGCGGTTGGCGGGGAACGGCCAGGCCACCACCAGGCGCAGGTGCCCCACTTTCACGCCTCGCTTGCGCGCTTCTTCCACGGCGGACATGGCGATGCGGGATGTGATGCCGTAGGAAACCACCACCACATCGGCTCCCTCGACGCCGTCCTCGCGCACGTCCATCAGTCGGTCAGCGTTGTCGCGGATCTTGCCCACCAGCCGCCGCACCAGCTTGGCCTGCGCGCCGGCGTTCATGGCCGGGTAGCCGCGCTCGTCGTGGGTCAGCCCGGTCACGTGAATGCGGTAGCCGGCGCCCGCCTTGGTCATCTCGGGCACGGGATCGTCTTCGGTGGTGGCAAACGCGCGATACTCGTCCTTGGGCTTGCGCGTCCACTTGCGCGGCACCACCTTGATCTCGGAGGCGGGCGGAATGGCCACCCGCTCGACCATGTGCCCGACCACTTCGTCCATCATGAACATGACCGGGCAGCGGTAGATCTCGGACAGGTTGAAGGCTTTGATCATCAGGTCGAAGCATTCCTGGGGCGAGTTGGGCACGATGGCGATGATCTCGTAATCGCCGTGGCTGCCCCACTTGGCTTGCATCATGTCGGCCTGACCGGGCAGAGTGGGCAATCCCGTGGAAGGGCCGCCGCGCTGAACGTCGACCCACACGCCTGGGGTCTCGGTGATGGCGGCCAGGCCGATGTGTTCCATCATCAGCGAAAAGCCCGGGCCCGATGTCACGCTCAACGACTTCTGTCCGCCCCAAACCGCGCCTTGCACGGCAATGCTGGAGGCCAGTTCGTCCTCCATCTGGATGAAGATGCCGCCCACCATCGGGATGCGCGCGGCGAAGCGCTCGACCACTTCGGTCGACGGCGTGATCGGGTAGCCGGCGACGAAACGACACCCGGCAGCCAGCGCGCCTTCACAGGCGGCGTGATCGCCGTCCATGAAATGAATGCCGGTCAGCACGCCCTTGGGGTCAGCGGGCTCGGGGTCTTGCGCCCTGGGCGCGGCCAGCGATTTTGGCGCGGCGGGCGGGGCTGGCACGGCGCCCTTGGCCTGGCGCGCGTCGATGTCCTTCCATCGCTCGCCGTAGATGGCGAAGTCAGGGCAGTACAGGCCGCACAGGTCGCATCCGCTGCAGTCCTCGGGCCGGGTCAGGATGGGAAAGTGGTACCCCTTGGCGTTGAAGTCCTTGGTGAACTCCAAGCAGTGGGTGGGACAGAAATCGATGCAGAACGAGCAGCCCTTGCAGATTTCCGGGCGGACGAACACCGTCCCTTTCCCCTGGCGCTCTGGGCTAGTCTGATTCATGCGCTCTCCTGGAAGTCGCGGTCAAGAACTAGCACGGGATGTGGCTGGGAACGAGCAAATAAGGACTCCATTGGTCTTGTTTATACCATACCGTTGCAAGCGGAGATGTGATAGGAGCTATTGGATGTTCGGTCTTATCCCATTTTTCCGATCGACGATCGGAAAGAAGGTTCTGATGGCGGTGTCGGGGGTGTTTCTGTTTGCGTTTTGCGTCGAGCATGTTACGGGGGCTCTGCTCTTCTTCAAAGGCCCGGAAACTATCAACGGGTACGGCCGCCTGCTGCACTACTCGGCGGCACTGGTCTGGTCCTTTCGTGTCGGCCTCATGCTCTCTGCCATCGTCCACGTCACCTTCGCGACCCTGCTCTATTTCCAGGAACTGGCGGCGCGCCCGGTGGGCTATCGCAGCCGGCGCTACCTTCGGGCGAGCTACGCGGCCCGCACCATGAAGTACTCGGGGCCGTTCTTGCTCGCCTTTGTGATCTTTCACCTGGCGCATCTGACCTGGGGCTACAACGTGGTGCCGGGCCGATTCATCCAGGGCGACATCTACGCCAACATGCTCAACGGTTTCCGCACGGGCTGGGTGGCGCTGATCTACGTGGGCGCGGTCAGCCTGCTCGGGCTGCACCTTCTACACGGCGCGCACAGCATGTTCGAATCGCTCGGGCTGCGCCACCGACGGGTGGAATCGCTGCTGTTTGGCTTCGCCCGCGTGGCTGCGCTGGTGATTGCGGTGGGTCTGGCTCTGGCTCCCGCGGCGGTGTTCTTTCGCGTGATCGGGGGCTAAGGACCCATGGAACTCAAAGCCAACCTTCCCCCTGGGCCGCTTCACACCGCCTGGGAGCGCCATCGTTTCGATCTCAAGCTGGTCAATCCGGCCAACAAGCGCCGCTACCAGATCATCGTGGTGGGTTCGGGCCTGGCCGGCGCCTCCGCGGCCGCGTCGCTGGGCGAGCTGGGCTACAACGTGCGCTGCTTCTGCTACCAGGACAGTCCGCGCCGCGCGCACAGCATCGCGGCGCAGGGGGGAATCAACGCCGCCAAGAACTACCAGAACGACGGCGACAGCGTGCAACGCCTGTTCTACGACACCATCAAGGGCGGCGACTTCCGCGCGCGCGAGCGCAACGTCTATCGCCTGGCCCAGATATCGAACCACATCATCGATCAGTGCGCGGCCCAGGGCGTTCCCTTTGCGCGCGAGTACGGCGGCCAGCTTGCCAACCGTTCCTTTGGCGGCGCCCAGGTGTCGCGCACCTTCTATGCCCGCGGGCAGACCGGGCAGCAGCTTCTTCTCGGCGCGTACCAGGCGCTGTCACGCCAGATCGCGGCTGGCCAGGTCAAGATGTTCCCGCGCACCGAGATGCTAGACCTGGTGGTGGTCGACGGACGCGCCTGCGGCATCGTGACCCGCGATCTGGTGTCCGGCGCGATCGAGACGCACGCCGCTGACGCCGTCATTTTGGCCACCGGCGGCTACGGCAACGTCTTCTACCTGTCGACCAACGCCAAGGGTTGCAACGTCACCGCCACCTGGCGCGCGCACAAGCGCGGGGCCGGATTCGCCAACCCGTGCTTCACCCAGATTCATCCGACGTGCATTCCCGTCACCGGCGATCACCAGTCGAAGCTGACCCTGATGAGCGAGTCGCTGCGCAACGACGGCCGCGTGTGGGTCCCGCTGCGCGCCGGCGATCGGCGGCCGCCTGGCCAGATTCCCGAGGCCGAACGCGACTACTACCTGGAACGCCGCTATCCCAGCTTCGGCAATCTGGTCCCGCGCGATGTGGCCAGCCGCGCTTCCAAGGCGGTGTGCGACGAGAACCGCGGGGTCGGGCCAAGCGGCCGCGGCGTCTTTCTGGATTTTTCCGACGCCATTTCACGCCAGGGCGAGGCGGTGGTGCGCGAGCGCTACGGCAATCTCTTCGACATGTACGAGCGGATCACGGCGGAGAACCCCTACAAGGTTCCCATGCGCATCTACCCGGCGGTGCACTACACCATGGGCGGGTTGTGGGTCGACTACAACCTGATGAGCACCATCCCAGGCCTGTTCGTGCTGGGCGAAGCAAACTTCTCCGACCATGGAGCAAACCGCCTGGGCGCCTCGGCGCTGATGCAGGGTCTGGCCGACGGCTACTTCGTCATTCCGTACACCATCGGAAGCTATCTTGCCGGAAGCAGGGCTGGCTCGGCGTCGACCGACAATCCGCAATTCGGCGCGGCCAAGGCGCAGGTGCGCGAGCGGAGCAACCGCTTGCTCGCGCGCAAAGGCAAGCGAACCGCGACATCGTTCCATCGTGAGCTGGGCAAACTGTTGTGGGAAAACTGCGGGATGGCACGCACGGCGGAGGGGCTGAAGCAAGCCCTGGCGCGCATCCCCGAGCTGCGCGAGCAGTTCTGGCGCGAGGTGCTGGTGCCTGGCGGTCAGGAAGAACTGAATCAGTCGCTGGAAACCGCAGGCCGGGTAGGGGACTTCCTCGAATTCGCCGAGTTGCTGTGCCGGGACGCCTTGCTGCGCGAGGAATCCTGCGGCGGTCATTTTCGCGAAGAATATCAAACCCCGGACGGTGAGGCCCGGCGCGACGACGCGCACTTCGCCCACGTGGCGGTGTGGGAGCACAGGGGCGAGGGCCAAGAGCCGGTCCGTCACACCGAGCCGCTCAGCTTCGAGAACGTCCACCTCGCGCAGCGGAGCTACAAGTGACCATGAACCTCGTGCTGATGGTCTGGCGGCAGGAGAACGCGCGTGCGCAGGGCCACATGCAGAGGATCGAGGCCAAGGACATCAGCCCCGACATGTCCTTCCTGGAGATGCTCGACGTGGTCAACGAACGCCTGACCGTCGCCGGCCAGTCGCCCATCACCTTCGACCACGACTGCCGCGAGGGGATCTGCGGCTCTTGTGGCGTGGTCATCAACGGCGTTCCCCATGGCCCGCAACCAGGGACCACGACCTGCCAGCTTCACATGCGCCATTTCCGCGACGGCCAGGTCATTGTCATCGAGCCTTTCCGCGCGCGCGCCTTTCCCGTGATTCGCGATCTCATGGTCGACCGCAGCGCCTTCGATCGCGCGATCGCGGCCGGTGGCTTTATCACTTCGCCCACTGGCAGCGCGCCTGACGGCAATGCCATCCTGGTTTCCAAGGGCGCGGCAGACGCGGCCATGGACGCGGCCGCCTGCATCGGGTGCGGCGCGTGCGTCGCCGCCTGCCCCAATGCCTCGGCCATGCTGTTCGTGGGTGCCAAGGTATCGCACCTGGGACTTCTGCCCCAGGGTCAGCCCGAGCGCTGGTCGCGCGTGCACGCCATGGTGGCGGCCATGGACGCCGAGGGCTTTGGCGGTTGCACCAACTTCCTCGAGTGCGCGGCCGTCTGTCCCAAGAACGTGTCGCCCGACTTCATCGGCCGACTCAACCGCGACCTCATCGGCGCCGTCTTTTTGGCCCGGCCGCGGGCGGCCACCACGGATGCGGGCTAGCTGGTACGACTCGGCGGTGCGAGGATGCAGAAATTGCGGAAATGCGTGAGACTGTGCCTGTCCACGAACATCTAACTGATAAGCTGCAAGCCCCGACGCATCCAAACGAACAGGGAGGCCCCATGACACCGTGTATCCAGTGCAAGTACGCGCTTGCGCCTGACTTTCGCTTCTGTCCGCGTTGCGGTATTCCGGCAACCAAGGACATCCCTGACCAGTACCTGCTCGCGAGAAAGGCCATGGAAGGGCGCATGGAGGGCGGCCCGGTGGGGCCTGCCATCGCGACCCTGTTGAAGGCCTACGATTTGGGGCTGCGCGATGCCCACGTTCTGTGCGGTCTGGGCATTCTCTACTATCGCCTCGGCGACATCGGGTCGGCGACCAAGTACCTTGAGGAAGCCATCGCGCTCAAGCCGAACTTCCCAGAAGCGCTTTACGACCTGGCGCTCACCTATTATCGCGGCGGCCAGATCCACAAGACCATCGCGACGATGGAGCGATGCCTGAAGTTGAGCCCCGACTATGCAGCGGCTCACTACTGGCTCGGCATCGCCAACTATCACCTGGGGCGGCAGCAGAAGGCCATCGAGTCCTTCTTGCGCGTGGTTGAGCTCAACCCGGCGGCCAAGGTTGCCAACTATCACCTGGGCGTGAATTTTGCGTCGCTAGGTCAGTACGACAAGGCCATCGCCAATTTCAAGCTAGTGGTGGAGAACTGCCCGGAGGACGAGGCGGCGTTCTATCACCTGGGCATGGCCTACTATGAATCGAACAAGATTCCGGAGGCCACCGAGGTCTTCAAGCATTGTGTCGCGCTCGATCCCGGCGACCGGCGCGCGGCGCAGATGCTAGAGATGCTGACCAATGTTCCTGGGGTCTGATTCGCGAAGGCAGGGGCTGCAACTGCGCGGCGGTGGTGCGGGCAAAGGCTCGTACCGTATCCGTGCTGGTCAGGTTTGAGATCTCGTCGATCGACTGCTTGGCCGGCAAGGCGGGGATCTGGCCGGTCAGCGCTCCGTGCCCGAGCAGGCCGACGAACGAGAACAGGAAGCGCTCGCGCTCGTCGTTGGGCAGAAAATCCAGGCAGCGCAGAATCGCGGCCGGTTCAGCCTTGTCCCAGCGGCCGGGATAGCCTCGATCGGCAAGCCATTGCCCGATACTGAGCGCGGCGTCGACCAGGTCCTGGCGTTGGGTCGCGTCGGCGGAAACCGCCCCGGCCAGCTCGTCGGCCAGGGTCACGGCAACGATGCGCCGTGGGGCCATTGGCCAGGGGGCCGTCTCGATGGCTGTGGCCGACGACCTGCGCCTGCGGAATGGAATGAAACTGGAACGGAACCGGCGACGCTTTATCATGCCATGGTTGTCGGACGCCGGCCGAGAAAGTTGCGCCGCCTGAGGGTGCTGTTGGGATCCGAGATCTTCCCGAAGTCACCCGGCAACGGAATGCTTGCCCGCCATGACAGGCCCCCGCATGCGTCGAAGGATGCGACCAGTCCGAGCGGCTGCCCGTTCTGTTTGCCCAGTACAGCAAGCAGCGGCCCATAATATTGAGACTGAACGATGGCCATCGTCGAGATGTCCACAGTGTTGTCGATCTCAAGCCCAGGCTGCTCCAAGACACAGGGACCGACGGCCCGCCCGACACTCCATGGAGAACCCAGTTGCCGCACGACCCCGAATCAAGCACCGCAACGTCTACAAGTCCGTCCGCATCGACGTTGAAGCTGGACAACGCCACCGGGCCAGAGTCGCAGGTTGGGTCCGGTGGCCGGATCGTCGACTTCGACACCTCGGTTCCGTCGTAGTCTAGCAATTCGACCTTCGACAGGATGATTTCCGGCCCGACCAACGTCGACAAATATCGCAGGTAGCGCGCTACCAGAGAACCCGCACCGGGTAACGCTGAATGTGCGAGTCAGGTGTCACCAACACGCAGTCTTCGTGGATGGCCTGGCAGATGAGCGCACGGTCAAAGGGATCGGCATGAAAGTCCGGCAGCCGCTCGAGGAACGCGAGCGCCTGGCAGCCGAGAGGCGCTTCTTCCAGCCCGAGCCGCGCCATGGCCTCGCGCACGAAGGC
>Ga0181527_1002705_pt1 | contig 16362 bp, 15 predicted proteins | sample PEATcosm2014_Bin_30_FD_119762 | JGI IMG/M metagenome (GOLD analysis project Ga0181527, IMG submission 119762) | Peatland microbial communities from MTU Mesocosm Facility, Houghton, MI, USA - PEATcosm2014_Bin06_60_metaG | ecosystem: Environmental > Terrestrial > Soil > Wetlands > Peat | place...
TCTTCTAGGTTGGTGGACCTCTAAAAACGGGCCAGAAAGAAGCTCCCGAGAGGTCATGAATGATAGTGCTTTTGTCAATTTATTCATAGTTTTATCATCATAAGAGACTTTTTCAACATCCTGTTAGGCAGGACCGCAGTGGTCCCGCCGAAGCGGGAGTGCCGGGCGACCCCGCCGAAGGCATAGGGGCGATCCGGCACCGAGGCTGAAAAGCCGAGCCCGGAGGGAGGGCCGACCTGAGCGAAGCGAGGGAAACGCCCACTTCTTACTCTTGATTTCTGCCCCACAACGCAAGATTGGATTCTCGCCGCAACTCCCACTATGGGGTCACCCGGCTCAGCCATCCAGATGCATTTGATTATTAAGATTTCCGGCTTGGCCATCCAGAAAAATCTACCTCATCACCGCATGCACGAATCCATCCAGCGCCAGCGCCGCCATCCCGCAAACCATTTCGTACTTGATGAAAGAGGACATTCTTCCGGCCGCCCGTTCCCAATCCGGGTTGAAAAACAGCATGCACCAGTAAACATGAAGCGGCGCAACGGCGACAAGGCAGACCAGGGCGTAGGCGAGGCCGAAGTCGTGCAAGAGGAATGGCACCGCCACGAGGACCGCGTACAGGATACCGCACGCAGCAACAATTCTCTTTATGACGGGGCGGGAAAGCGATGCCGTGGTCTTCAACCCCGCCAGCCGGTCGCCCTTGTCGTCCTGCACGTCCTTGACGATTTCCCTTGACGCATTGAGCAAGAACGCCAGGATCGCGGGCACGGCCAGCCGGTGCATTCCGGCGCCCAGCAGCCCGCCGAACACAATTCCGTATCCGACAAGAAGGCTTATGAGAATGTTGCCGACCAGGGGCGTGGCCTTGAAAAACAGCGCGTACAAAAGAAGCAGGCCAAGGGGAACGAGCGTGCCCAGGCCGTGCTGCCACGAGGCAAGGAAGGCGGCCGCGGTCCCCAGGCACGCAAGGGCAGCGGCAAAAATCGCCGCGGCCGTCGCGCGTAATTCGCCGGCGGCAAGCGGCCGGCGGGGATGGCTTATTTTGTCCGTCTCGATATCCGCGATATCGTTCACCACGTTGCCGAAGCCGGCCGCGCACACGGCCGCGATCACGAGGCCGGCGAGCGTGAGCGCGTGCCCGGGTGCATGGCCGAGCCAGAAACCAAGGCCCACCCCGAGCGCGAGCATGAGCAGGTTGGCGGGTCGAAGAAGGTGCAGGTAGGAGGTGAAGCGCATTGTTGCTACCGATCAAAATATAGAATCCTGCCTGTCAGCGATGATTTATTTTTGTTAGGGAATGCCCGCCACGATACGAAAAAAGTAGTTTGCACCGATCGTTTTGGGAGGCAGCAGTGCAGTTGAAGATTGACCGGAAATGGTACCTGTTTCTTGCCGTGACCGTCGCCGGGCTTGCGCTTGACCTGTTCACGAAGCACCTCGCCGTTGCCAACCTCAAGGCCGGGGTGCCTGTCAACGTGCTGGGCCCCTATGCCCAGTTCGTGCTGGTGTTCAACAAAGCGGCCATCTGGGGGCTCGATCCGCGCAGAATTCTTCCGTGGTTCCCGCTCAACGGTTTCTTCTTCGTGTTCACCACCCTGGCGGTCGTCGTGGTTGTCGCCTATTTTTTGAGCCTCAAGAAAACGGACACCTTGATGCAATGGGGGATATCGCTCATCATGCCGGGCGCGCTCGGGAACCTGTGGGACAGGATCACGCATGCCCAGCTTGGAGTAGTTGACTTTGTGAGGCTCGGCATTTCCGACACGGTGTACTGGGCCATTTTCAATATGGCGGATGTCTACGTCACCTTCGGCGTCATCATCATGCTCCTGAATTTCGTTCTGGAAAGCAGGAAGCAGAAGGTGAAGGACGCTCCGGTCGGGGCGGACAATGCCGCCGCGCCCGGTTGACACATGCTGCTTTCCCCCGACCCTGTTCCGTCGGCGGCCGGTTGTGCGGGACCGTCGTCCCGGGCCGTCCAATTGACGGCGGGAGAAGGAACGGCAGGAGAGCGGCTCGACGTATTCCTCGCCGGGAACCTTCCGTCGCTGTCTCGCGCGAAAATCCAGAAATACATCGAAAATAAACAGGTGACCCTGAACGGCAGGACCGCCGCGAAGAAAGCCCTTGTACAAAGCGGCGACCTCGTGGACATTGACATATCGGTAACCGCCGCGCCTTCACACGCGGGCCCGGTTCCCCGCCGGATCCCGCTGGATATTTTGTACCAGGACGATGCGCTGCTTGCCGTCAACAAGCCCGCGGGCATGGTGATTCATCCCGGCAGCGGCACCGGCGACGCAACGCTCGTCCACGCGCTGCTTTATCATGTGCACACGCTGTCGGCGGGATCGCAGCCGGACCGGCCCGGCATCGTGCACCGGCTCGACAAGGACACCTCCGGCGTGGTGCTCGTTGCAAAAACCGATGCGGCGCACGCTGCGCTGGCAGCCCTGTTTGCATCGCGCGAAATCAAGAAACAGTATGTGGGAATCTGCGTCGGCAGGCGGCCCGACGCCTCGGGGACGATACGCGAACCGCTGGGCCGTTCGCGGCGCGACCGGGTGAAGCGGTCGGTGAGGCGCGACGGCAAGGAGGCGGTCACCGGGTACCGGCTCCTCGCGCACGCATGCGGCGTGAGCGTGGTGCAATTCTCGCCGCGCACGGGCAGGACGCACCAGATACGGGTGCACGCGAGCGCGAGCGGCTTTCCCGTGCTCGCCGACGCATTGTACGGCGGCGGCACGGAGGCAATCAACCGGCTCGCCGTGCTCGACCGGCCGTTTGCGCACGGCATTTTCAAGTGCTTTGACCGCCAAGCGCTCCACGCGCGGAGCATCTCCTTTGTTCACCCGTTTACTAATAAGGAACAGACGATTTGGGCGCCGTTTCCGCAGGATTTTCTCGCGGCGCTCGAGATTTTCCGCGGCGTGGGACAAGAGATTGAAAATGCATGATTGTTTTTGCTCTTGAAATTGCCTATCCCGAGGTCGTCCGGCCGAATCACACAGTACTGCGGGGTTTCGCCCCCGCACGACGACCTCCTTTTCTTCTGCAGCGAAGAAAAGGAGGCAAAAGACGCCGCGCCCGCAGCTCCGCCCGGTCCCTCGGCCACCGGGCCGCTCGTGAACTTACCCGGCAGGACAAACCTGGAGTTTGATCAAAGATGCCGGGTTCGGACAGCGCGAGCGGCCTACCCTCCAGCCGAGGGGGCATCGCTGATGGCGGAGGAAAAACCAAAAACAACTCAGATTTGCACCAACTCGTCCTCGCCCCTTAAAACCTCCGTGCGCGGCTGCGCCACTGATGGCGGAAGAAAGACAGGAATTCCGTGTGCCAACTGTACAGCGACACTTCGCGGGTGCCCCACAGCCAAGGATTGGATTTTTGCAGCCACTCCATCTATGGGGTCACCCGGCTCAGCCATCCAATAGCACGTGAATTGCATTTATGGAAGACTATTTTTGTTCTTCCAGCATTCGTTGGAGCGTTGCGGCCGCCCGCGCGGCTCTCCTGCGCAATCGGTCGCACAGCGCTTCGCATTTCTTTTGGCAGCGTTTGTCGGTGTTGTCAAGGATCAGTTTTATGGCGTCATAATCGGCGGTGGCGTCTATGTGCAGAAGAACAAAAGCAAGGAATGCCGAATCCCTTGTTGCGATTGTCGCCAGCTCCGGCAGCGAATCCCATTTTTTTGAAAGGGTCTTTATGATGCCTGTTGAAAAAGCCTCCGAGAAGTACGCATTGTTGTCGCACCTTCCGTAGGTGCGGTAGACCCGGTAGATAACCGGCCACGAATACTCCAGCCTCACCGAATCCTGGGCGTGCACGGCCCCTTGACTGGCGCAACTTGGCCGGGCCGCGTGCAGCGGGACCGCAAGGGCAACGGCGCACAGGGCGGCAGAAATGATTGCGTTTCGCACCTTGGTCCTTCTGAAGGGGTTCGGTTACGTTCCGGCGACGAGCGGCCCCGCAGCACGAAAAAAAATAATCTATTCATGGATTGAGTAGCAACATGGTTTGCCCACTACGCACGCGTAGCGGGCCGCCGATTTTGGCGGGGGATGAATAATTGGTCTTCGCTTCAACAGAGTCGGGAGTTCCGCTCCCGACACCCTGGACCCCGCCTTCGCTTTAACAGAGTTGGGAGCATCACTCCCAAACCCAGACCTACTTTGTTGTCACTTGCGTTCCACAGGGTAAGGAAATTGGTGCTTCGCACCAAACATTGTGTCTTTTGCCCTGTCTTCAGCGAAGAAAAGTAGGCAAAAGACGCCGCGCCCGCAGCTCCAGCCGAGGGGGCATCGCTGATGGCGGAGGAAAAACTAAAACAACTCAGATTTGCACCAACTCGTCCTCGCCCCACAAAACTTCCGTGCGCGGCTGCGCCTCTGATGGCGGAAGAAAGACAAGAATTCCGTGTGTCAACGGCGCAGCAGCACTTCGAGGGTGCCCCACAGGCGAGAATTGGATTCTTGCAAATCAACCATCAACTTTGTAACCGGATCTATCTTGACAATTGTGGACATTATCTTCTGCCAGGCGCCAGGCAGGACTGGAGAGTGCGCAGGGGCACAGTGCTGCCTGACCCCTAGCCGAAGGCGGTAGGGGCAGGCAGCACCGAGGCCGAACGGCCGAGCTCGCAAGGACGGCCGCCGCCGTACTCGGCGGGGCGCCCAAGTCTTCCCCCATTTACTCCAGATGCATTGTATTTGCAAATTGACAGCATGACCCGGAACACCTATTTTTTTGATGCATCGGGTCCGCACTGCGAAACCTTCGTGGGAGCAATACGTTCCGGAGAAACCGCAATGCCGAGCGACGGAAGACACTCATGACGCCGGAGACAATTCCCCTCAGGAAGCGGCCAGTGGATATCGCCATTCTCGGTTTCTTCTTTTTCAACGCCGTGTTCATCACCTATTTCTTCGACCTGGAACAAATCGTGATTCCCGACACGTCCCATTTTGCCTACCCGTTGTGGCCGCCGCGATTTCTCGTCGACGTGGCCCACTGGTGGGGAAGGACCTTTGACCCGCTCCTGTACGCGCGGCCGGTGTGGTGGCGCGCGACCATCTGGATCGACGTGGTCCTCTTCGGCCCGTTTTACTGCGCGGCGATATTCGCATTTATCAAAGGCAAGAACTGGATTCGCATTCCCTGCATCATCTATTCGGCCGTGATGCTCACCAACGTGGCCATCATTCTGAGCGAAGAGCTGTTCGGGACGCACGCCTCGCCGCACTGCGCCGCGGTGCTGGGAGCGAATGCGTCGTGGATAGTTTTCCCGCTGATTATCATAGGGCGGATGTGGAACAGGGAACGGCCGTTTACCGAATGAATAAAGCCGCGTTCAAAGCACGATACGGCCCGTGGGCCATCATCGCCGGCGCGTCGGAGGGGCTCGGCGCGGCGTATGCACGGGAATGCGCGCGCCGCGGGCTCAACGTGGTTGTTGTTGCGCGCTCCAGGGACAAACTGGAAACGGTGAGAGACGACATTGTGCGCCGCCACGGCGTCGAGTGCCGGGCGGTGGTGCTGGACCTTGCGCACCCGGATGCGGCGACGGTTCTTGACAAGAGCACATCCGCCGTTGATGCCGGCCTTCTTGTGTACAACGCGGCGCTTTCCCTGATCGGACCGTACGCATCCTTTTCGGAGACGCAGCACCGCGACACGGTGGCGATCAACTGCCGGACGCCCGCCCTGTGCGCCTACCTGTTTGGAAAGCGCTTTACGGCGCGCGGCCGCGGCGGGATACTTCTCATGTCGTCGCTGGCAGGGCTCCGGGGCAGCCCCGGCATCGCGCATTATGCCGCCACCAAGGCCTATCTCCTGACGCTTGCGCAAGGGCTGGGCCGCGAATACGCATCCGCCAACGTGGACGTTTCGGCCTGTTGCGCCGGCGCAATCGCAACGCCCGGGTATGCCGCGGCAAGCGGTGCATCAAAGGCATCGTTCTTTGTGATGCGGCCCGAAAAAGTCGCGCAGCTGGCGCTCGACCGCGTGCACAAACGCGGCGTTTACGTCCCGGGCGCCTTGAACGCGCTGGGCGCATTTATGCTGACGCGAATTCTGCCGCGCGCCGCGGCCGTGTCGATCCTTTCGCAATCGACAAGGAAGCTGCTGGCTGCTTCCGACGTCGGCCCGGTGCCCCGATGACGCCGCGGCCCCTGCGGTTCGCCCAACTCCCCAAGGCAACCTCCCTTCTCCTGTGCTGCGCGGCGTATGCGATTGCGTGCGCGTCCGCGTGCGTTGCGGGCCGTGCCTTTGCAGGAGCGAATCCGCTGGTGGCGGCCGGCGCAGCCGACCTTGCCGCAACGGTTACGGTGTTCCTCGCGAGCGTGCTTCTCGACAATTCGAGCGTCTACGATCCCTTTTGGAGCGTTGCGCCGGCCGGCATCGCCGTTTATTTCGCATGTCAATCGAATACGTTTCCTGCCGCCCGCCAGGTTCTTGTGCTGGCGCTCGTTGCGGTATGGGCCGCGCGGCTCACCTGGAACTGGGTATTGCGGTGGCGCGGCATGGGCGACGAAGACTGGCGGTACGCGGACTTCCGGTCCAACCGCGCGTACTGGGCGGTGAGCTTTGCCGGGTTCCATCTGTTTCCCACCGTCGCCGTATTTGCGGGATGTCTGCCGCTTGCCGCGGTGTTGCTCTTCCCGGCACACCCGCCGGGCATTGTTGACGGGTGCGCCTTTTGCGTGACCTGCGCCGGCATCGCCGTCGAAATGAAGGCAGACAAGGACCTGCGGGTGTTCCGCAGGCGGCCCCGCGACCGGCCCGCATTGTTGACAGACGGTATCTGGTCGTGGTGCAGGCACCCCAATTACCTGGGTGAGGTGATGTTCTGGTGGGGGATCGGGCTGTTCGGGATAGCGGCAGGTGTACGGTGGTGGACCCTGGCCGGTGCGGTCCTCATTTCGGCGCTGTTCCTCTTTATCAGCATTCCGCTCATGGACGGGCACATGCTCAAACGGTATCCTGAATACCGGGACCGGATGAAGAACGTGCCGGGATTTCTTCCCTTAGGACTATTTCGCCGTTAAAGCGATTCCGGGACGGTGGCCCTCCTTCCATGCTCGGCCGTTCGGCCTCGGTACCGTTCTACAACTGAGCCGGGAGTTCCGCTCCCGAGACCCTGGCGCAGCCTTCGCTTCAACAGAGTTGGGAGCATCACTCCCAAACCCAGACCTACTTTTCTTCTTCAGCGAAGAAAAGTAGGCAAAAGACGCCGCCCCGCAGCGCCGCCTGATCCCCTTGGCCGTCGGGCCGCTCACGAACTCGCCCGGCATGACAAGGGATACAACGTAACAAAGTGCCGGGCTCAAACAACGCGAGCGGCCAATTCCTCCGGCCTCAGGGTCGGCGCTGATGGGGAAGAAAGACAACAATCCCTTGGTGTCAACCGCACAGCAACACTTCGAGGGTGCCCCACAGCAGAGGATTGGATTCTTGCAAATCAACCATCTATGGGGTCACCCGGCTCAGCAACCCAAATGCGTTTGATTGTATATATTTTCGGCTCAGCCATGCAACAGCACTTGAACGCCCATGAATTAGTATTGGGGTAAAGATAAGAGAATGCTACTGCAAACCCCGGATTCTTATGTCTTGACAGGATAATGCCATGCACCTATTTTTATTTGCCGTCTACCATGATTGGTTGCGGGGGAGCTTGGGCCTGGATTTTGCTTCTTCTTTTCTTCCAAGGCCTTTTTTTGCGGGATTGGAAGAAATGTGATGGTATGTTCCCCAAGCGCCGGACCACGAGGTTGAAATGAAGTTTTCCGTTGCGTGTAATTTTGACGATGCGCTGCTCGATGGCCTGAAGCCGTATCCCGTGTACGAGATCTACGGCAAGCTCACCACCGATCATTTCGGCGGCGGCAGGCCGTCGTTTTATTTGCCGTCGGTAAACGAAAGCAAACTCAAGTCCTACGTGGACAAGTGCCACGGGCAGAACATAGCGTTCAACTATCTCCTGAACGCCTCGACCATGGGAAACATGGAGTTCACCCGCCAGGGGCAAAGGAAGATCGCCGAAATGTTCGAATGGCTGGAAGCCATGGGCGTGGATTCGGTAACGGTTGCGACCCCGTTCTTTCTCAAACTGATCAAGGCGCGCTATCCGCGGATCAAGGTCCGCATCAGTTCGCACCGGTACACCGACGATCCGCGCAAGATCCGGTTCTGGGCGGACGAGGGCGCGGACTACATCGTTATTTCGGAGGTGGGCATTTACCGCGAATTCAAGGTGCTTGAAGCCATGCGCAAGGCGGCGGGCGACCGGGTGGAGCTCCAGCTGATCGTGAACAACTGGTGCCGCCAGGACTGCGCCATCGCCGGCATTCACGCCGTGTCCCTCAATAACGCTTCACAAAAGGGATCGCGCGGATTTCCGCTCGACTACTGTTCCATTTTTTGCAACCATATCCGGCTGGTGGACCCCGTCAATTACGTCCGCGCCAACTGGATACGGCCCGAAGACCTTCACTACTACGAAGACCTGGGGTACGAAAACTTCAAGATCGTGGAGCGCAACACGCCGACCAGGATTCTTATCGAGCGGGTGAAGGCCTACCACAACCGGCGCCACGAGGGAAACCTGCTCGAATTGTTCCAGAATTACGCCTACCCGTACGAGAAGTTCGCGGAATCAGAAAGAGAATCGTATTCCATGCGGCGGCTCCTCAAATACTTTGTGAAGCCCACGGTCGTGAATCTCCTCAAGTTCATGAAGGTCATCAAATTCGGGAAAATGGCCGGCGTGCTGTACCCCCTGCGCGGGCCCAATCCGGTCTTTATCGACAACCGGAAGCTCGACGGCTTCATCGAATTCTTCCGTCACAACAGCTGCGCCGCGCGGGACTGCGCCGAGTGCCGCTACTGCCACCAATGGGCCGACAAGGCCGTTGCCATAGATCCCCTCTGGAAAACGGGCATGATGGAGGTGTACGACGACCTCCTGGGCGACCTGCATTCCGGCGCGTTCTGGGAACCGTACTACAAATCGGCGATTGCCTACACCCAGGAGCTGTCGAAGGAAGTGATGCAGCTCGCCAAACGTTCGGCATAATGGGGTCCGACCTTCCGCTCTGCGTTATCGGTGCGGGACCTGCCGGCGCGACCGCCGCCCGGATGCTTGCGGAGCGCGGATGCCGATGTGTCAAGCTCTTCGAAAAAAAGGCCTGGCCGCGGCCGAAAACCTGCGCCGGCGGGCTTGGGCCCCGCGCGCGGCAGTGGCTTTCCCGCCAGGGACTGCTCGCCGCGCTGGAGAACTCTTCCGTCAAAATCAGGAGCCTGCGTTTCACCGCGCCCTCCGGAAAAAGCGCCCGCCTTGTTTCTCCGGCCGATATGGCGCTTGTGCTGCCGGGCGACCGGTTTGACGCCCTGCTGGTGGAGCGGGCTGTGCGCGCCGGGGTCGATTTCCGGCCATCCACACGAGTCCTGTCTGTCAAGCCCGCGAAGAACGGCGCGGTTGTCGCCACCTCGGCGGGTGATGTGGAGGCCGCAGCCGTGGTGGTGGCGGCCGGGGCGCTGGACGGTCTATCTCCGCAGCACCATGCCCCACAGAACCTGGTCGCCTCGATCATGGCGCGGTATGCGGACTTTCCGCACAATCCTTGCGAAATGGAAATGATCTATTCCCCGCGCCTGCTGCCCTATTATGCATGGCTTTTTCCCGAGCCGGACGGGTGCGTGAATATCGGGTTCATGGCAATGGACCGGGGCCCGGCTGCGTCGCTGCACGAAACGTTCGACTACATACTGGACCGCTATTTTTCTTCGCGGCTCGGGCAGGCTCGCCAGGCAGGCGGCCGCAGGGGAGCGCCGCTTAGGTGCGGCGGCGGGATCGGCCGCGTTGTTGACGGATGCGTGCTGCGGGCCGGGGAGAGCGCCGGCCTGGTGAATTGCACGACGGGGGAAGGCATCGCGTACGCGCTGGAGAGCGGGGAACTGGCCGCGGCCGCCATTGCCAAAGCGATAACGGGAACGCGCCTGAGCGCGGAAGCGCTGGCCGGCGGATACCAACGCTCCATAGGACGGCGATTCGCCGCGACCCTCCGCGTGTCGGCGCTGTTTAGGTCCTTTGCGTCCGGCCCCTTGTTCCCGGCCGCGGCCGGGATCGGGACGCTTCCGTTGTTCCAGAAGCTGTCGGCGTTCGTGCTCGCAAAGGTGTAGGCCATGGGTGAGCTGGGGGTTTCTGTTTGTGAAGCAATCAAGAGCGGCCTGGGCCGCCTTGCGCCGGCCCAGGCCCCGGGCGGGGAATGGGAAGGCGAGGTGGTATGGTCGCCCGTTATTCTGGCCCAATACCTTATTGTATGCCGCATCGCGGGTAAACCCGTTTTGGCCCCTTTCCGTGAGAAATGTCTTACCTACTTTTGGAAGCAGCAGACCAACGAAGGAGGCTGGGGGCTGCACCCGGAATCTGGCGCCTACCTGTTCGTAACCGCGCTCGTGTACGTCGCCATGCGTTTTCTGGACGTGCCGGCCGGCGACGAACGCCTCGCCGCGGCCCGGGCCCTTATCCGCAAACTCGGGACGCCCCTTTGTATTCCGACGTGGGGCAAGCTGTGGCTTGCGTTTTGCAACCTCTACGAGTACGGCGGGATGCACCCGCTTTCCCCGGAGCTGTGGCTCCTGCCGCCGTGGCTTCCGTTCCACCCGTCGCGGTGGTATTGCCATACGAGACTCATCTATCTGGGCATGTGCTACCTCTGGGGCAAACGGTTTTGCCGCGCGCAGGATGCGCTCTGCATTGCACTGCGCGGGGAGCTTTATGACGCGCCGTACGAATCCTTGAATTTTCGAAGCGCCAGGAACCGCCTGGCTCACCGTGATTGTCTTGCCGCCCCCTCGGGCCTGCTCAAGGCGGCGTACGCCGTTCTGAACATCGTTGAAAAGTGCGTTCCGGCGGCGCTTCGCCGGCACGCGCTCGCCTCGGCGCTTGCGCGCATCGAATACGAACAGCGGTCCACGCAGTATGCCGCGCTCTCTCCTGTCAACGGGTTGCTCAACATTCTCGCATTGCATGCCGCAGACCCGAACCATCCTTACCTCGCGCCGTCGTTTGCGGGCGCGGAACGATGGCTCTGGATGGACGATAAAGAAGGCGCGCGCGTCTGTGGCGCGCGCAGCCAGACCTGGGACACGGCGTTTGTGGTCGAGGCGGCCTGCGCTGCCGGGCCGGAGGATTCCTTTATGTCCAGCCTTAGCCGGGCAGGCTCGTTTCTCGCGGCAAACCAGGTGGCCGCCGAACTGCCCGACGGCGCACGTTTTTTCCGCAGCGGCCGCAAAGGCGGCTGGTGTTTTTCCGACGCGTACCACGGCTGGCCGGTGAGCGACACCACCGCCGAGGCCCTGGCCGCGCTATTGAAATTGCGGGAGCGGAACATCGGGACGATAACGCCCGGCGCGTTGGAGGCGGGGGTGCGTTTCCTGCTGGCGCGCCAAAACAGGGACGGCGGGTGGGGCTCCTACGAGCGTTGCCGCGGCAGCCTTGCGCTCGAACGCCTCAATGCATCGGAAATGTTCGGCGACTGCATGGTGGAACATTCGTATGTGGAATGCACCGGATCGGCCCTGTGCGCGCTGGCGCGGTTCGAACGGGCGTTTCCGGGACATCCGTTGACAAAGACCATATCCGGCGCCGTGCGGAACGGAGAACGCTTTGTCCTGCGCGCGCAGCAGCCGGACGGCGCATGGCCGGGTTTCTGGGGGATCAATTACACCTACGGGACCTTGTTCGCGGTCCGCGGCCTGCTTGCGCGCGATGCGGCGGCCCACGCCGGTGCGATCCGCAGGGCCTGCGATTGGCTCGTGCGTCACCAGAAGAGCGACGGCGGTTGGGGAGAGCACTGGTCCGGCGTGGTGCAGGGGCGGTATATTGAACATCCCCAAAGCCAGGCGATCCAGACCGCCTGGGCGCTCGTGGCCTTGCTTTGTGCGAAAGATCCCCGCCGCGCCGTTATCGACCGCGGCATCGGCCTGCTCGTGGAGCGGCAGCGGGACGGTCAATGGCCCCGGGAAGGCGTGGCAGGCGTGTTTTTTGCGTCCGCGATGCTTCATTACGATATGTATCGCCAGTATTTTCCTTTATGGGCGCTGGGGCTGTATAAGAGGTCGACAATATCAAGAGAATAAATTGGGCGTTGCCCCGCTGTGACTAATCATGATAGAGCAGGGCGTTTCCCGGCCAAAGGCCGGGTCGGTTCTCCCTCCGGGCTCGGCCACAGGCCTCGGGGCTGCCTGTCCCTATGCCGCTGTGTCTCGATGCACCGCTCCCCGAGTGGCCCGCAGGGATGTATCGAGGGGAGCGGCACTCGACAATCAGCGGCGGGACCAGGCAGCCCTGCGCTCCAGCGCACCGCTCCGGTCGCCCCTAACGCATGGCATGAGTCAGGTTCCACAATTGTCAAGTTTCTCCATGAAACAATGCATCCAAGGCGAATCTAACCTTCACCTGTACAGCAGAACTTCGTGGGTGCCCCACAGCTAAAGATTGGATTCTCGCAAATCAACGATCTATGGGGTCACCCGGCTCAGCCATCCAACAGCACTTGAATTGTATCTCTATATCTCGTGGGTGCGTGCAGCATGTCCGGAGAAGCCTGATGGAATGGAACCCCGTTGGGGAACTGCCCAAATCGCTTGACCCACAGGAGGTAGAACTTGCTTTTCGATTCAGGAATACGTAGTTTCTGTAAAGCAGCGGCATAGCCCGCCCAGAAGGGCTTAGAGACCGGATCGGACATGGGTAGCCTCCTTTGTCTATTAAACGATATGTGTAGTCATCCGACCGGCTGCGCCCGTCGGATGCATGAGATCATAGCGGGGTTGCGCCCCCGCGCCACGCCCTACTTTTCTTCTACAGCGAAGAAAAGTAGGCAAAAGACGCCGCCCCGCAGCGTCGGCTTATCTCTCGGCCGTCGGGCCGCTCGCGAACTCACCCGGCATGACAAGGGATAAAACGTAAAAAGGTGCCGGGCTCAAACAGCGCGAGCGACCGATCCTCCGGCCTCAAGGCCGCCGCTGATGGGTTGAGAAGAGCAAAGCACTCAGTAAATGCTGCCTGCGGTGCGGGTTGATTCTTTACTGAGATTTTCCCCGGACACGACTGATGTTACTATGTACGACTAAACAATACAAAGGAAACAATCATGAATGCGAAATTGCTCAGGGTGGTTGCTTCGGTGGTCCCTTTCATGTTTGCAATCGGTCATTTGCTGTTTCCCGCAGTAACCATCGACGTGACGACGATATCGCTCCTGGTGCTGTCGCTCGTGCCCTGGATATTACCGCTGGTTAAGAGCCTCGAACTGCCCGGAGGATTTGAAATACAACTGAAAGACGTCAAGAACAGCACCGACAAGCTCATGGAACCCCATCCTGGTTCCGACGTGAAACTTAAGAACGTTGAGGGAAGCATGCATGCCAAAGCCGCCGCGCATCCTGGAGCGGATGTCACTTCAAAAGATCCGATTTCGACGATACGAAGAGTCGCCGGAACCGACCCGACCCTGGCCCTCGTGGGCTTGAGAATTGCAATAGAAGAAACAGTCATCGCCATCTCGGAAAACCTGGGAATGGAAACAAATAAGGTGCCGCTTTACAGGTTATTGAATGAATTACAAGCCAGGAAAGTGCTGACCCCGTCCACACTCAACGGCCTCTTGGAATTGATAGCTCTTGGCAACCAAGCCGCTCACGGAGCAAGAGTATCGAATGAGGCGGCCGATTGGGTCTTGGACGTAGGGCCGGCAATTCTGTCGAGCCTTGAAAACTGAAATTAATAAATGAATAAATAAAAATATCTTTGGGTGTTTGCGGGGTGCGGCGAATGTCAAGATAAAGAGTTGGGCGTTGCCCTCGCTTCGCTCGGGTCGGTCTCCCTCCACGCTCGGCCGTTCGGCCTCGGTACCGTTCTACAACTGAGTCGGGAGTTCCGCTCCCGACACCCTGGCCAGGGGTAGTGTCACTTGCGTTCTCCAGGGAGAAGTAATTGGTGCTCCGCACCAGATAGTATGTCTCTTGCCCTGTCAGCAGCGAGCACCCCTGGACCCCGCGCCGCGCCTGCAGCTCCGCCCGGTCCCTCGGCCTCCGGGCCGCTCACGAACTCGCCCGGCATGACAAGGGATAAGGGATACAATGTAACAAAGTGCCGGGCTCAAACAACGCGAGCGGCCAATTCCTCGGGCCTCAGGGTCGGCGCTGATGGGGAAGAAAGACAACAATCCCTTGGTGTCAACGGCACAGCAACACTTCGAGGGTGCCCCCCAACCTAAGATTGGATGCTCGCAAATAAACTCACTTGGGGGTCACCCGGCATAGCTATCCAGAGGCAATTATTAATGAACGGCACCGGCGCGGTCAAACATCTGCAGGACTGGGCACCGGCACGCCGGGCCGGTTGAGGACGTGGGTGTAGATCATGGTGGTTGATACATCGGAATGGCCGAGGAGCTCCTGGACCGTGCGGATGTCGGCGCCGTTCTGGAGCAGGTGCGTGGCAAACGAGTGGCGCAGGGTGTGGCAGCTCACGCGCTTGGCGATGCCCGCCTGAAGGGCCGCCTGTTTGAGGTGACGCTGGAGCATGTTGGGATCGAGGTGATGCCGCCTGACCGTGCGGGTGCGCGGGTCAACCGAAAGCCGCTCCGACGGAAACACGTACTGCCATATCCATTCTCGTGACGCGCTAGGAAATTTCCGCTCGATAGCAGGCCACAGGTACACGCCCGCGACTTTGTGCGCCGTATCGTCCTTGAATATCTTCTTCGCAGCTTCGATCTGCTCCTTGAGCGCTGCGACGGACCGCGCCGGCAGCATGGTGATCCTGTCTTTTGCGCCCTTGCCGTCCCGCACCACGATCCGCCGCAAATCAAAATCGATGTCCTGGATCCTGAGCCGCACGCATTCCATCACACGAAGCCCGGCCCCCCAGAGAAGTCCGGCCATTGTCCGATACACGCCATCCATATTTTTAAGCAAGCGGTCGATTTCGTCCCTGGACAGCACCGTAGGCACACGCGTGCTTGCTTTTGCCCTTGTGAAATCACCAAATTCCCCGGGTTCCTTCTTGAGAACCTGTTTGTACAGGAACACCAGGGAATTAAGCGCAAGGTTTTGCGTCGCCGAGGATACATTGCGCTCGGTGGCCAGAAAATCCAGATACCTCCTGATATCGCCAAAGTCGAGCTCCCGCGGATCCCTAAGATTATGAAAGGAAATAAAGCGTTTTATCCAGTCCGTGTAAGATTCTTCCGTACGGATGGAATAGTGCCGCACCCGGATTTCCGACACAACCTTCCTGAGCAGCGCGCCATGAAGCCTTTCAATGCGGACTCCCTCAACAATGGAATCCCTTAAGGCCCCATTTCCCCGGAATCCCGCGTTGTGCATATTAACCTTGAGATGGTCGGAATAAAAGACCCTCACCGCTTCTCTCGCCTGTTCAATCTGCCATTCCTGTATGAGCGGATCAGAGGCCAGATCAACCCCAAAGGCATCCACCATTTCCGGGGAGGCTTGTTCAAACGGAAGGCCGTTGAGGAAACGCCCGAACCGCTTGACCCATGAGACATAATACTTGCTTTTGAGTTCAGGAATACGTAATTTTTGCAATGTGGCGGTAAAGTCGGCGAAGAGCGCATTTGTTGCCTCGTGGGGCATAAAAAGCCTCCTTTGAAAAGGACCCCTTTACCATTAAAATAATTAACGTTATGTCGTCTGGTGACATAATTATTTATGTCGTTTGAAGTCTAATATCTGTTATAGGTCACAATAAAATGAATAAACTAATCATTATTACGCTAATTGCCCCATTATTCCTTTTGTGCAGCAGGACCGATGAATACTATCATAAACCTGGCGGACCATTTTACTTTGAATCAATAATAACTTATCAAGGCATAAATCCGAACAGAGAAATTACAAAGGATAAATCAATTCAATTAAAAGATAGTGGGTACGCATTTTATGTTGGATATTTCAACAATGACGGAAAGCCAACACTACTCGAGAAATATTATAAAGGAAATTTATTTATGAAATATGAACTATTCTATGAAAATAAGAAATTAAATAAAACAATTACAACTGACGATAAAGGAATTCAGAAAATAGACACAATAAAATAGAGACCTATAACAACGCGCTAAATCATGACCGTCCGCATTTGCAAACACCTTTAGCTCGCGGGCGATTGGTTCTTCATAAAAGATTCGTGGTTTGCAAAGAGAAAATGCGGTCGTAGTCCGGCATATTAGCGCGGCGTTGAGCCTGTAGAAAAAGTCCCCTTTCGACTATTTTGTCCTGAAATTCCGGTCTTCTTTCCTTATATTATTTGTAAACGCTGAA